>Ga0247608_10008685_pt1 | contig 10209 bp, 5 predicted proteins | sample 176DNAGHGlowgp2_FD_193490 | JGI IMG/M metagenome (GOLD analysis project Ga0247608, IMG submission 193490) | Sheep rumen microbial communities from Palmerston North, Manawatu-Wanganui, New Zealand - 1766 DNA GHGlow gp2 | ecosystem: Host-associated > Mammals > Digestive system > Stomach > Rumen ... | reverse complement strand
CATAACCGATTTTATAAAACTTGGTAATGTAATTATCATAAGCACGATTCAAAAGTTTCCTTTGATTTATAAAGAACTTGAAGAACTTAAAGCACAAAATCCAAATCGTAGATTCGCAGTAATAGCTGATGAAGCCCATCAATCTCAGACAGGCACTGCTGCAGGAAAAGTAAAAATAGGACTTGGTTCTGATGCTGAATCGCAAATAAAAGCAGAAGCCCAAGATGATATTCCTGAAGAAGGTGATGCAACAGATGAGGAACAGGAAAAAATCTTGCGTCAGGTTGCAACCGGTAAACAGTCGAACATGAGCTTCTTTGCTTTCACAGCAACACCAACAGGCCAGACACTTCAAATGTTTGGCGTTCCTTGTAAAGTGATTGATCCAAAATCTGGAAAAGAAGTAGACGGCTACAGACCATTCCATGTTTATTCAATGCAGCAGGCAATTGAAGAAAAATACATTCTCGATGTACTTGTAAATTATTCTACATACAAGCAATATTACAATCTTCGAATTAAAAATGAAGATGATGATAATCAGTATGATTCAAAAACAATTTATGGCATGGCTGCAAAATATGTTGCAGAACATGAACATAGAATTTCAAAAATCACTGATATTATAATAGAACACTTTGAACAGACGGGATGTAAAACTATAGACGGCAAAGGTAAAGCCATGGTTGTTACATCTTCCAGAAAAGAAGCTGTTTTGTATGCCCGCACTTTGCGCGACAAACTTGCTCAAAAAGGTCATTCAAACTGGGGGGTGTTAGTTGCATTTTCTGGTGACATTGACGGAAAGACAGAAAGCCAGATGAATTCTTTTCCTATTAATCCTCTGGCAGACGAAGGCACCGAAATTTCAGAAAACCAGACTCCAGAAGCCTTCAAACAGGATAAATACCGCTTTATTGTTGTAGCAGATAAGTATCAGACAGGATTCAGCGAAAAGCTTTTGAGTGTAATGTATATTGATAAAGCATTGCACAATATAAAGGCCGTTCAAACTTTAAGCCGCCTGAACAGAACAATGGCAAACGAAGCAAAGATTGCAGAACGAGACTGTTTTATCCTTGATTTTGTAAATGATAGGGACGAAATAAAAGAAGCCTTCCAGACCTATTACGGAAAGATTGAACTTGAAGGTGAATATACAATAGAAGAATTAAAAGCGCTTAAAGCAAAAATTGAAAAATACGCTATTATTGATGAAGCAGAAATTGAGCAGTACATTCAGATTTTAAATGAATTAGTCGCAAAAAATGCAGACCCTACAAAAGACGGCATTGCGCAAAAAACAATGAATCTTGTTTTTGATTTTGTAGCTCGCTATAAAAATCTAAAGGATGAAGATAAAAAAGAGTTTAAGCATAAGTGCATCCGCTATGTAAAAATCTTTATGTTCCTGCAGAATATTCAGAATATAAAAGATGCACCGCTGGTAAAGCTTGGTCTTTATTTGCGGCTCATAAATCCGCTTTTGCGCATCAAATATATCAATCCTCCGGAAGTGATTAAACCTTCAGATATTCGAAGGCTAATAGAACTTTCTGATTACAAGATTGATTTTGAAATGACAGAAGCAATCCGCCTTGTAGCAGATGATGGTTCTATTGTTCAGCCAAGCCCAGACGGCGGTGCAAAAGACCCTCCAAAACCGGCTCCTACAACAGTTCAGGAAATGGTAAGCAGAATTAATACCCGTTTTGGAACAGATTTTACAGATGAAGATATTGTACCTGCCCTAAGTGCCTTTAAGAAGAGTTTTGCAGCAGATAAGGAATTCTGTAATGCAGGACTTTTAAAACAATATCCAAAATATGAACTCAAGTATAATGGTAATGATGGCCTGACTGTATTTGTAAACACAGCCTTGTCATCGCCAGAAATTACTGATAAAGTTCGCGATGTTCTTACATCAAATGAAGAGTTTTTATATTCATTCAAAGATGAAATCAGAATGCCAATTTACGAGCATCTTACACATAAATTACACATAGCATAAAAAGGAAATAAAAATGTCATTTACATCGAATGTTACTGAAAAAGCAAACCTTCTTTGGAACATTGCAGAAAAGCTAACAGGCTCATATAAACCTCACGAATACGGACTTGTAATTTTACCGCTCACCGTTATCCGCCGTTTTGACTGCATTCTTGAACCCACACACGAAAAAGTTCTTGCAAAAGCCAAAGAAATAGAAAAGATGCCGGAAGCAATCAAGAGCGTTCAGTTTCAGCAGATTACAGGACATCCTTTTTATAACACATCAAATTTTACTCTTAAAACTCTTGTAGAAAATCCAAATCAGATAAACAAAAATTTTGAAAATTATCTTGATGGGTTTTCTGCAAATATCCGCGAAGAAATAATCGCTAAGTTCAATTTTGCAGAACAGCTCAAACGACTTAAGCAAAAAGACCTGCTTCTTATAGTGTTTCAGGAATTTGTAAGCGAAAAAGCAGACTTTAGCCCTAAGAAAATCAGTAATATTGAAATGGGTTATATTTTTGAAGAATTGATTAGAAGATTTTCCGAAGCTCATAACGAAGATGCCGGACAGCACTACACTCCGCGCGAAGTAATTGAACTTATGACAGAGCTTTTGTTTATTGATGATGAAGATATCCAGAAGAAAAAAGAATGTTCTAAATCAATTTACGACCCGGCCTGTGGAACCGGCGGAATGCTCAGCGTTGCAAGTGAATATATAGAAAGCCGAAATCTTCCTGTAACACTGGAAAGTTATGGTCAAGAAATTAATGATGAAACATACGCAATCTGTAAGGCAGACATTCTTATAAAAAGCAAAGACGGTAAGCAGGCAGAAAATATCCGTAACGGAAACACCTTGAGTGATGATAAATTTCCAAAGCTTACTTTTGACTATATTTTGAGTAATCCGCCGTTTGGTCGCGAATGGAAAAATGAAAAAGCCGCAGTAGAAAAAGAGGCAGACTTAGGCGAAAACGGGCGCTTTGGTCCAGGCCTTCCAAAAATCAGCGACAGCCAGATGCTTTTTATGATGAACATCATTGCAAAGATGGATAAAGAAAACGGCAAGGCTGCAGTAATTCATAACGGTTCACCACTTTTTACAGGAGATGCGGGAAGCGGAACAAGCAATATCCGTAAGTATATTCTTGAACACGATTTACTTGATGCAATCATTGCCCTGCCAAATGATATTTTTTACAACACAGGAATTGCAACTTATATCTGGATTTTCAATAACAGAAAATCAGCAGAACGCAAGAACAAGGTTCAGCTCATAAATGCAAACTCTCTTTTTGAAAAACGCCGCAAAGCCCTTGGCAACAAAAGAAACGATATTTCAGAGGCAAATATAAAACAGATTGTAGAGCTTTATAACAAGTTTGAAGAAAACGAACTGAGCAAAATTTTTGATACAAAAGATTTTGGCTACACAACAATTACTGTAGAACGCCCTCTAAAAGATGAAAAAGGAGAGCTTGTTCTAAAGAACGGAAAAAAGCAGCCGGATTCAAGTCTTCGCGATACAGAAAATGTTCCTCTCAAAGAAGATATAACAGAATACTTCAAACGCGAAGTTCTTCCTTTTGCCCCAGATGCCTGGATAGACGAAAAAAAGAATGTAGTGGGCTACGAAATTCCATTTACAAGATACTTCTATAAATACGAAGCTCCAAAACCAAGCGCCCAGATTATGGATGAAATCAAAGAGCTGGAAAAAGACTTGGCAGGAAGTTTGAGCGAGATTTTTGGGAAGTAGCGGAGATAAATGTATATAATATTTGAAAAATTCTCCGCAGTGTGGAGATTTTCCACGATTAACATGAGGTAGATTATGAAAAAAGAAACAAATGTTATAACATACAAAAAGACCTCAAACATTATTGAAGATGCCAGAACGATTATAAACAGCGCCAGAAGTTCTGCTGTTCGAAGTGTGGATTTTTGCCGTGTACAGATGTACTGGAACCTTGGAAAACGTATTTTTGAAGAAGAACAGCAGGGAAAAGAGCGCGCTGATTACGGCACATATCTTGTAAAAACTCTTGCAAAGAATCTTGAAAAAGAATACGGAAGTGGGTTTGGAGAAAGACAATTAGAACGCGCAAGACAGTTTTATCGCCTGTATCAAATTCCGTCTGCACTGCGGACGGAATTAAACTGGTCACAATATAAACTTCTGATTGCAATTTCAGACCCTTCTAAACGCGAATATTATGAGCTTGAATCTGTAAATAACGGTTGGACAGCCCGCGAAACCGAAAGACAGATTGATTCTATGCTTTATGAGCGGCTTTTGATGTCGAACGACAAAGAAAAAGTTCTTTCCGTTGCTCGAAAAGAACGTATTCCAGAAAATCCGACAGACATAATCAAAGACCCGATGATTTTGGAATTCTTGGGACTTGAAAGAAAAGCTGAATATTATGAAAAAGACCTTGAATCAGCTCTTATAGACCATTTACAACAGTTTTTGCTGGAACTTGGAAACGGATTTAGTTTTATTGCCCGTCAGAAAAGGCTTTTAATAGAAGATGATGAATACTTTGCAGACCTCGTTTTCTATAACCGTCTTTTGAGGTGCTTTGTTGTAATTGAATTAAAAACAAAGAAGCTTACTCACGAAGATTTAGGACAGCTCCAGATGTATGTGAATTATTTTGACCGTAACGAAAAGCTGCCTGATGAAAACCCGACAATCGGTATTTTGCTTTGTACAGCCAAAAATGATGAAATGGTAAAAATGACTCTGCCAAAAGACAACAAGACCATTCTTGCAAGCAAGTATGAACTTTATTTGCCGTCCGAAGAAACATTAAAAGCCGAAGTTGAAAAACTTGCCAATGCACAGGAAAAATTTGCAGAACTGACGGACGGAGAGAAGAAATGAAAAACAGCTGTGTAGAATGGATAGGCGAGATTCCTGAGGATAAAATATGGCAAAGTTTACAGTAAAAGATACAGAAATTACAGTCGTAAAAATAAAGGATGAAGATTATCTTTGTCTTACAGATATGTTAAAAGCCAAAGATGGGGATTTTTTTATTACCGACTGGCTTAGAAACAGAAATACTCTTGAATATATAGGAATTTGGGAAAAAGTATATAATCCAAGTTTTAATTATGGCGAATTCGCCATAATTAAAAGTCAGGCCGGATTAAACAGTTTTAAAATCAGTGTAAAGGAATTTGTAGAAAAAACAAATGCAATAAGTATTCAGGCAAAAGCAGGACGATATGGTGGAACTTATGCACATAAAGACATTGCTTTTGAATTTGCAATGTGGATAAGTCCTGAATTTAAAATCTATATTGTAAAAGAATTTCAGCGGCTTAAAGCAGAAGAACAAAAGCTGCTTGGATGGTCTGCAAAACGAGAATTAGCAAAAATCAATTACAGAATACATACAGATGCTATTAAGCAGAATCTCATTCCTCCAGAGCTAAGTCCAGCTCAAAAATCATTTGTATATGCAGATGAGGCCGACATGCTTAATGTTGCCATGTTTGGTATGACAGCAAAACAATGGCGTGAAGCAAATCAAAATCTAAAAGGAAATATTCGAGATTACGCTACAATTAACCAGTTAATCTGCCTTAGTAATATGGAAAATCTGAATGCAGTTTTTATAAATGATGGAATGCCACAAAGCGAACGACTTGAAAAACTGAACAAAATCGCAATTCAACAGATGAAAGTACTGGAAAACATCGAAGACAAAAATCTTCTTACGGACGGCAACAAATGAAAAACAGCGTCGTAGAATGGATTGGTGAGATTCCTGAGGATTGGGAAACGATAAGAAATAAACGAATAATGAAAAAGGTAAAGAACATTTGTGAGCACTATAATAATGAGAATGTTCTTTCATTAACTATGAATGGTGTTATCGTTAGAGATTTGGATAACCCAAATGGAAAAATGCCTTTAACTTTTGATGGTTATCAATATATAAACGAAAACAATTTATTAATGTGTTTATTCGATATTGATGTTACACCCCGATGTGTTGGAATTATAAAGAATAATGGAGTAACTAGTCCTGCTTATTCTCAATTTGAATTAACTGAAAGAGCAGATGTCAATTATTTTTACTATTACTATTTATATTTGGATAATAAAAAAGAATTACTTCATCTATCAAAGAATTTACGTTATTCATTAACAGAAAATCAGTTGGGTGAGATTCTTGTTCCTCTTCCTCCAAAATCCACCCAGCAACGCATCGCCTCATATCTGGATAAAAAATGCAGTAAAATAGAAGAAACAAGCCAGAACCAGCAGCAGGTAATAGAAAAACTAAAAGCCTACAAACAATCCCTAATCACCGAAGCCGTCACCGGTAAAATCAAAATCCAAAACGGCAAAGTCTGCGATAAATATGAAAACTATAAAGACTCTGGTGTAGAATACTTAGGCAAGATTCCTTCAAACTGGAATATAAAGCGATTACGTTATATAGGAAAATGTCAGAATGGAATAAGCAAAGGCGGGGAGTTTTTTGGTTCAGGATATCCATTTGTAAGTTATGGTGATGTTTATAATAATCTAGTTTTACCGGAAACTGTATCTGGACTAATAGAAAGTACTCCAGAAGAACAAGAAAACTATTCCGTTACAGCAGGCGATATTTTCTTTACGAGAACATCAGAAACAATTGAAGAAGTAGGATTTACTTCAGTATGTTTGAAAACAATTGAAAATGCAACTTTTGCAGGATTTGTTATTCGCGTTCGTCCTTTTACAGATGAACTTATTCCAGATTACTCAAAATATTATTTTTCAAGTGATGCTCACAGAAGATTCTTTGTAAAAGAAATGAATCTTGTAACCAGAGCTTCTCTTAGCCAAGATTTATTAAAAAGATTACCAGTCTTAATTCCTTCAAAAGACGAGCAAAAAGAAATTGCCGATTATCTCGATAAAAAATGCAAAGCCATCGATACAGCCATAAAACAAAAACAAAAATTAATAGAAAAACTAACAGAATATAAAAAGTCCCTGATTTACGAATGCGTAACCGGGAAAAAGGAGATATAAAAAAATGAGATTATTTGATTTAGATACTGAGAAAATTTATTTTCCGTCCATAAAGGAATATTATGAGGAGATATTAAGTTCATATTCAACAGGTCATTATCGTTCTGCAATAGTAATGCTATATGCTGCTATGGAAAGTGATTTAATGCAAAAATTAAATGAATTAGATACTAGATATAATGATACAAAAGCTCATGAAATTTTGGAAGACATAAATAAAAAGAGGAATAACAAACCCCGTCCAAATCTTGAATGGGAAAATGATTTATTAGACAAATCCTATAATGAAACAAATATTCTAACAATTCAGGAATTTCAAAATGTTAATCACTTAAAGGATGATAGAAACTTATCGGCACATCCCTCTTTTAATAATAATTATGAGTTACTTTCTATTTCTCAGGAATCAACAATTGCACATATAAAAAATATGTATTCCATATTTATTAAACCACCCTATTTTACAAAAGAACCTACAATTTTGTTGGTTGAAACATTAAAAGAAAAGAAAAATATTTATGAGAGCGATTATGAAAAATTAAAATATTTCTTAAATGAGAATTTTTTATCTCTTTTTACAGATGAAATATTATTAAAGGTTTTTAAAAAACTTTGGTATTTTGTTTTTAAATTTGTAACCGATAAGGACTGTATAGATAATTTTACAATTTTAAGAAAGAGTCTCGATATTGTTTATGAAAAAAATCCAACTATTGTTATCTCTGGAATTAGAAAAGAACCTCAATATTTCAATGAAATTGATTTATCGGATGAAACTCTCAAAAATCTGATTTTCTTTTTAGCAAGACATCAAGAGGTATATGATTTGCTTGGCGAAGAAATAAAAGAAAGCATCAATGCGCTAATAAATAGACATGGAATGTTTGAATATAAATTTATTTCTTGGTTCTCTTCTCCTACAAAGAAAGACTATCTATCACAATTATCAATACCATTTGGATATTCGGCTTTATCAAAAAATATTGTTTCGTTTTGTGATAATCAATATTCATTGTCTGGATTTTATTCGGATTTAAAAGATTATTACTTAAAATTATATGAAGCCTCTGATTCTTTTGATGATAGCAATGATAAGTATATAAATATTATTAAACCTCATTTTAATGATTTTACTTTGGATGATTTTGAGAGAATAATTAAATCTATTAACGAAAATGGGCAACATACATACCTTGCATGGCGTCAAAATCCTCATAATCGTGAAATTAAAAATTTCATAGACAATAAATTTGGAAAAACAGCTATTAATTATTCTTTATATCCAAGGTTTAAGATTGACTAATCAAAAAGAGAGAATCATATGCACTGAGAAGCCAAACTTTTACTAAAATTCGTTGCTGAATTTGACAACCGTTACATCATTCCGGTTTATCAGCAAAATTACGACTGTAGCTTCAAAAGATACTATCTTAATAAAAGGAAAATTGAATTATGAATGAAAACATAAAAGACTTTTCTATTTCGAATTTTATTAATTCTCAAATATCACCTCATTTTGCAATCCTGTTGAAAGGCAAATGGGGATGTGGTAAAACTTATCTTATTAATCAAATGTTGGATGATGTTTTTGAAAAAGATAAAAAGGAGATAAAAGAACATGTTATTTATATCAGCTTATATGGCATTTCAACATTAAACCAGTTACGTTGTAGCTTTTTTACAGCATTGCATCCATTTGTAAACAACAAGTTTTTTCATTTTTTTAAGAAAGCTTTTGATGAGTTTATAAAATTTAGATTCAATTTTGATGTGAGTTTTATTGATTTTTCGGAACTATTAAATTCAGAAAAAATTGAAAAGAAATTTAAAATTTTAATTGTGGATGACATAGAAAGATCATCTTTATCTATTAATGATATTTTTGGTTTCTTTTCCAATATCATTATAAATACAGATATAAGAACTTTTTTTGTTGGCGATACTACAAAAATTGATTCAGAAAATAATAAGGAGAAAAATAATTTTTCTGAAATTCAAGAAAAACTAATTGGATTAGAATTCGAGGTAGAACCTGATGTAGAAGCCTTGATTAATTCTGAGATTCTAGATTTTCATAAACTTTATGGTTTTAAGCAATTCATTTTGGAATGTTCTTTTTCGATATTTGAATCTTTTGGATATAAGAATTTAAGAGCACTTAAGCAAGCATTATATTTATTAGAGCAAATATTCAATAATGTTCCTGAAATAATAGAGAATGAAACATACTCTAAAGCTGTTATACAATATTTTATTGTTTTGTTTTTACAAAAAGCAGCTGGAGAAATAAAAGAAGGGGATATATTAGATGCTATTGATTCTTATTACAAATCACACCAGTCATTATTAACATATAATGAATCACACAAGGGAGATAAATATTTACACACTTTCCCACCAAATATAGCATTTAATGGTTTTTATTCAGATATTATTTTTAAGGGAATAATCGATAGAAAAAATATTCTAATTGATTTCGAATCTAGAACCAGACCAAAAGATAAAAGAACTCCTCTTCAGAAATTATATCAATGGCTTGATTTATCAGATGATGAATTTAATCAAAATTATAAGATTCTAAAAGATAGATTTGATAATAATCAAATTTTAAGCCTTATGGAGCTATTTTCTTTTTTTGAAATAGAATTAAATTTCATAGAAATTAAAATGATAAATAAAACAGCTGAAGAGCTTAAAAAATTTTATGAAGATTACTTGAAAAAAAATAAAAGTACTCTTACTCCTGATTTTTCATATATGGGATTAAGGGGATATGATTTTAAGGGTTCGATTTTAGAAGTTTATAACGTAGTTAAATCATTATTTGAAGATGTAAATAATGAACTTGAGAAGAATAGTATACAACCTGTATTAACTGAAATATATCAGAAATTACCAGGCTCTATGAATCTTTTCCTGAATCATGTGCAATTAACAGGCAATATCAGTACTTATAATAGTTACCCGATTTTATCAATGATTGATATCAATGATTTTTTCGAAAAAGTATCTAAACTCACATTCGACGAACAAAGAACAATTTTTCACGCATTTAATGAGAGATATGAAAAAGCATATTCAAATGGAAAATTGAAACGTGAATACTATGCGGATATTGATTCAGTGAAAAAATTATCCGATTTGTATAAAAAAGCATCAGATGTAA
>Ga0247608_10008683_pt1 | contig 10209 bp, 9 predicted proteins | sample 176DNAGHGlowgp2_FD_193490 | JGI IMG/M metagenome (GOLD analysis project Ga0247608, IMG submission 193490) | Sheep rumen microbial communities from Palmerston North, Manawatu-Wanganui, New Zealand - 1766 DNA GHGlow gp2 | ecosystem: Host-associated > Mammals > Digestive system > Stomach > Rumen ... | reverse complement strand
TACGCTACTATTATCACTTTTTGTTTGTGAATTTCGTTTGTTTGATTTGTTAATCCGACTTTGCCATTACCCAATATTTTCTATCAATGACTTTAATGATATCCTTCTTCTTAAGCGAAGATAGAAGATTGGTGACCTTGTCAAACTTCTGTTGCTTGGAAAGCGATTCTGGCAACTTATTTTCCAATAATGCATTTAACTCCTGACGAGTAGCTTTCCCAAAACTAGTAATATAGTCAATGATGAGCTTTTTGAAATAATCATCATCAAAACTCTTGTTTTTGATATAAGAGGTCTTTAATCCCACATGTTTAGACTGCTTAACAACAGAGAAGGCCAAATAAACATTAGGCTTTCTGCCTTCCACATACTTCTTTCTCCTAAGATAAGCAAGGGAGTCTTCCGAAATGTGCTCATGCTTCTGAACTTTATCTAATAATATAATGTCAGCCAAAGTCAAATTTGGATTGTTGACCAGTATTTTTGCAAAGTTCTCGTCCAACACTCTGCCCTCTATCTCACAAACCACTGTTTGTCCCCCCAAGTCATAATTCGGCATCGGGAAGAAGCGTTTCTTCTGTTGCAAATAGAGTTTACGGATACCACCGCCCTCTGTCTCTACCATCTTCACGTTTCGCATGGCTTCCACCAAAAACTTGTTGCGATATCTTGATTCAGGAAAGTCATTCTCAACCACAGACTCAACGGACAATGGTAGGAATGTACCATAATTCTTAAAACGCAGACGTTCATCTTCATATTCTATTACCTCTATTCTCGCAGACAGGCTATAATCCTGATGTGCAATGGCATTACATAAAGGCTCTCTGATGGTGAAGACATCGTAGCGCAATAAGGTGTCAGGGAACATGTTTCCCTCTATCGTATAAGTGTATGTGGCATTTTTTATTTTCCCTGCAACCTCATCTACTGCGAGTATCATGGGAATAGAGAAGATACCAAACTCATCATTTTCGTCTGTCCCATTTTTTTGCGCATCCATCTGATTTTGCAAACAGCAGGCGAAAGGAAATGCTCACTTTCCACTCTGCCTAAGAGAATGATTGTAGAATTTGTGATTTGTCCTTTTATTGTAAGTTTTGCTTTGTTCAAGAATGTTGCATCGTCCCACGCTTTTATTTCTGTTTCTCGTTCTGGATGCAATTCAATGAATTTCTCACGGGCTTTGGCAATCGCACGAGGATCAAGGTCATCAATAGTTGCGTCATGGATAATCTGTGAAGACCAGTCCTTTTCCACTTCGTCCTGCTCGTCCAAGATTGCATTCCTGCGAGAATCCGTCAACTCTATTAACGAGTCATCCAGCCTCTGCCATGCCTTGTTATGCGCATAAACGGGTTGTCTCTTCATGTGTCTTGGCACATGGATGACCCATACTGTTTTGTGAGTATCATCTGTAATAAATTCCTCTACAAGCAGACCCTCTGAAGGTAGATTGGCACATTGATCAATTAAGCGTAGCCGTGCTTTTTGCACATCGTAGTTGTAGGTATCCGTCCCAACAATCCTCAACGTTTTGTCCTCAACACCAACAACCAGATGCCCACCCTCCATGTTAGCCAATGCTGACACGTAGGAGATGACATCATCCTTCTCATGCCCGCTGAAGTCATTCTTCAGGTTCTTGCGCTCGGCTTTGCCGCTTTGCTTGCAAAGAATTCCTTCCACTCGCAACCCTCGTCCTCCTTGGGGTATTGCTTAATGAGATATTGTTGTAATGCTTGTTCTGTCATACTTTGTACGTTTGTTAATCCGACATCTACGGTTCTATAAAAATGGGTGTCCCTTTTGCATGGTCTGCATCCAGCTCGATAATCCTTTCTATTAGATGATGTTCAACGAGGAAAGTCAAATCCATCTCAAGAGGCTCAAGTGAGAACGACATATAGCTCTTTCTTGGCTTTTTGTTTGGGTACTCCATTCCTATCAGCTCTTCTTTACCTATTTCTCGATAGTCAACAATCTTGTATGCACTAAGTTTGTCTGGCTTGCCGATTTCATAGAGCACCAGCAAAGATGTACTGCCAAAAAGTTCTCGGTTAGCCTCCATAGAGCCTTTCGTCTTTCCCATTCGTATATTATAAAGGTGGCGAGCGTCTATCCAATCACGATACTTCTTCCCTTTATAGCAGCCAACAAGAATAGTCTTATCACCAGCAAAAAAGTCAATGATACTTTGGTCGAAATTCCATTCCATCATTTGCATCTTTGCTAGTTGAACTTGATTATTTAGTACTTTTTCTACAATCTTATTTGCGTATTGACCTATAGTAGCAAATAGGTCAAGTTTTTTGATGCGGTTAATTACTGTTTTTCTTTTAATGGCAGCGTCAGCATCGTCCTTTTCATCAAACACTCCAGTTTTTACGACGGCGTTGGCTAATATTTTAATGACAGGCACTGCTACGCTATTGCCAATCAGTTTCATCCATCTTGGACGAGTTGGCGGCAAAATGTAATTGTCTGGGAAGCCTTGAATGCGACATGCTTCTGATTGTGTTATCCTGCGATAGTTTTTGGGACGATAGACACGTTCCATAAATTCCTTCCGAAAATCTTCTATCGTATCAGCATCAATGGGTTCAGTTGCCACAAAATCGTTTGTATCGCTGGCTACAAGCGTAGGGTAAATCTTTGATGATGGCAAAAAGATTCTATTAATGCCGGCAAGTCCTGTGCTAATCTTCGTATTCTTGAAGTCATAACGGGTTTCGACGCAACGTATCACTCTGCGTTTTGCAAGTTCTTCAAGAACCTCATGGACATCAATCTTGCGTTTTTTGATTTCCCTGTTTACTTTTAGATTATCTACATTCAAATAATTTCTTTTAGCAAGCGAAAGGACAAACTTTTCATTGGAATCAAGTATGTCATCTTCGTTTTCTATATCATAAAGATAAGCTATAGGCTTAAGAATGCTCTTCCTGACAAGAATCTCAAGTTCCTCTCGTTTAATGGTTTTGTCTAGAATCTGAAAATGTTTAAGTGATAATGGATTACCATCCAATTCCCCATAGTCCCTTTTGCGGCGATTGCTCAACAATAAATAACAAATCTGCTTTTCACGCTCTGTTGTATCAATAATATCCCATGAGTGAATAGTAGTTGTTCCGTTACGCAAATCGTTGAAGAGAAAATAGTCATTAAATCCCTTATCGTTGCAAGACAAACTCCAACGAGGCCGCATTTCTGCTCCATTTTCACAAACCATATCAATTTCGCTATCAAGTACATCCTTCAAACGTACTTCGCCAGGGAACGGTTTGGGTAGTTGCAGACGCTTGAGAAACTTTTCATCCTTGAAGCCTATGATGTAGATACGTACTCTTGTCTGAGGCACCCCATAGTCGTATGCGTTCAGAACAAACGTCTGTGCATAATACCCCGCCTGCTTAATGCGTAACAGAATATAGTCAAGTGCCTTTTGGTTGCGAGGGTCAGACAGACCTTTTACATTCTCGAAAATGAATGCTTTGGGACGTACCTTGTTCAGAAGATAAAGTGTATCATTCCACAACTGACCTCTGTCATCATCAAAACCAAGATTCTTGCCTGCTATTGACCAACTTTGGCAAGGTACGCCCGCAGTCATAAAGTCGTGACGAGGCAAGTCCTTTATCTTCGTTATATCGCCAAAATTTCCATCTTCTGATTCATTGAAATTGGCACAATAAGTGTGTATGGCATCTGGAGCAATTTCACTGAAGCCCAAGCAGTGTCCCCCCACACTTTCAAGTGCGAGTCGGAAACCACCGATACCTGCGAAAAGATCTATAAAACTGAAATCTGCCATACTTATTTTAATGCTTCTTTGTCATAACCAACAGGAGGTTCTATTCCAAGGAACTCTCGATAAATGCGCTCCTTGTAGTGAACCCCCAATATGTTTATTTCCGAAATGAAGTGCTTATAAGTCCCTTCACCGCCTATCATATCCCAAAGTTCTTCACCAATCAACACACAGGGGTCTTCCTGCATATTAAACCATCTGGCAGGAAATGACCATTGATAGTTCTCACGCTTTCCATAAGGATTATAGGGCAAGGCATAATATGCACCATCTATAGGATGCCCTTCCATCGCAAGCAATTTAAACATTTTTTCCTTGCTGACTTTTGTCTGGTCACTATTAGGAAGCGGGCCTTTCAACTCAAAGGAATAGGTTTTGCCAGTTCTTTCACTTTTGATCAGGATGTCACAAGTAACACTTGTTGGAATTGGTTCACCACCGCCATCAAGAATGTATTGAAGTTCCTCTTCCCAATTCGGTTTACATTTCTTCTTGCCTTTGGCTCCATGTTCAAGCCTGTTCAAGACTTCTTGAATGCGGCGAAGACTCTCCTTTCCAATAGTACCATCTACTCTTGTTCCCTTTGTACAGGAACCATGATAGACAGAACCCACAGCAACAGCCAACTTCTCCCATGCCGTACCAAAGGGCGTTACAAACCTTCTCTCGAAATGCGAGCCTTTGAAAATCTCATCAGGAACGAGTGCAGCATATAGGGGCTTTTTGGCGTGATGCTCTTCTACTACGAATGGATTGTTTATGAGAACTTTATCCATGACTTTGTCCATCATTGTCTGGACAATGTCACGAATAGCCTCTGATACATTCTCGTAGTTTGCTGTATCCTTTTTGTTGTCGTTATTGAAAAAGAAAAAGAACATTTACTTCTTACTTTTTTCGTTGTGTTTATTCTCTTTTGTTTGGGCTGCTTAATAGCGGCATTTAGACGAACGATTTTATCCCAATTGATACTATCATCAGCATTGCAATAATTTACAAGAAAATCTTTAGTGAACTTGTTAATCATTCTGCCATATTCAGCATAATATTCATCATTCTTTTCTTTGGCTTTAAAACCAAGCGGTTCGACGATATCTACGAAAAGAGTTGGCTCGCCTGAAATTAGCGTCCAGAATTTCTCACCACAATACTTTTCATGAGTACTATCATTATAGCTCTTATTGTCGTTGCCGTAACAACAACCCTCAATACACATGGTCGGTACGGTCTTACGACTAGTATTAAAGATCTTAACCGCCTGAATAAAATCGCGTTTGAGCTTCCCCATTGATTGACTATTGCTCCAACTGGGACCTGATTTCACGGACACAAAGAAATGTACTCCCTCTTTGTCAAATTCCAAGTCTACGCCTGTTGCTGCAGATTTATAGCCACCGTACACTGCTTCTGAAACAAACTTCGCCAATCCCTCAAGCCAGTTTCCAAAAATACTCTCCTCTGCAGAGGACATATATGCAGCAGCAAGACTTTCCACCATACCGCCTGCTGTGACAATGTTTTTTGCCCTATACATATAAGGATTCTTCCTTGTCAGCAAGTCTTTCAGATTAATTGCCTGTAGCTTAGCTATACGCGAAGCATGGAATTCGCCAATATGGTCTTCAACATATTCCCTTACTTTTTGAATTAGTTCCGTGTTCATTTTTTATATTATTATTGCATTTAAATGATTTGACTTACCCACTAACTATTCCGAGTTACCCATTAAGTGTATTATAGTTACCCATTAACTTGTTTTAAGTTGATTTTCTGGCATACTCTCTTCATTTGTTAAAGAAGAGAATACTAAGGAATCATCACCTTCAAAGACCAATGCTTCCTTGTTATGAACCAAATCAACTGCTGCCCAAGGGTCAGTTTCGTTTAGGATTGCAATTTGTTCGTCAAAAGTAGCCTGCATTTTCTCTTTGGATGCTTTAACATTGCTACCAGAAAGAAAACTTTTCAAGCCAGACAAGGCACTGACGACAAAAGGCTCACGCTCACCCCGTACTATAAATGTGTCATTATAGCCTACAAAAAACAACAAGCCAAGTCTTTTCAAATATGGAAATAAGTTAACCGCACAAGAGCAAGCTACGCTATAGAAACCTTTGCCCGCAAAATTGTAATTTGTAGTATGAGTGGACACCACTTCAGCATCATCTTCATTATATATCCCATCATCATCCCCATGACCAGCAATGAAGCATAGTTGATGTTCCGACATTGCTCCTACTACATTCTGCTCATTCATGTCAGGAGGACACACCGAAGAATACTCAATGCCGTTGTCTGCACAAATCTGCTTTGCTTCGTCGGCACATGACTCCATGAAATCATGAAGTACGGTTCCTGCATCATTGTTATATGCAATTAAGACTTTACTCATATATTATTTCTTGGAACGCTGTAATTGGTAAATATAATACTCGTTCAATTTTTGCTCAAATGATTTTCCGATGGAAGACTGGAGACGCAATTCAGAAAGAATGTCGGCCCAAGTATATGTCTTACCAGTAGAAGCCTCACTATAGGCCTCTTTGTTATTGTCTTCCGGATGACGAATTAGCCATTGCTCCAAGACACAATCAAACTTTGTATTCCAATTTGCACGGATTTTGTCAATGATAGCTGTGACGGAATTAAAGTCGTCATTACTCCTATCCAGATAGAAGAAATTCTCTTCGTTCATCATCTCTATGATAGAATCAAGCGGTATGTCTGTACCCAATTGATTAGCAGACATCATCACTATATAAAGTAATGAGGTTTTCTTTCTAATTTCTTTCAGTAAATCAATACCCTTCTTGCGATGACCACTGAAATTCCAGTCAATAAAAACAATCATCTTGTTGTTTAAATTGTCTAACACATATTCCAAGCCTTTATCAGGGTTCTGGAAAACATGCTTATAATCTGCATCCTTATAATGCTTTCTGATGTTCTGAACAAAGGGTTCTTCCTCAGACAGATTGTCGTCTATAAAAACTATCTTAAAGTCCATAGTCTATTGTTTTTTAAATGGAATTGTTATTTTTATTGTTGTACCTATTTCACCAAATTCACTATCAACAACAGAAACCGTGCCACGAAGAGACTCTACGCGGGTCTTCACAATATATAATCCAACACCTGCACCACCTTGTTTCTCTGTTGTTGTATAATACAGAGCAAACACCTGTTCCCAGTCTTCTTGTGGGATTCCTTTGCCTGTGTCAGAAACAAAAATTTCCAACATGTCGTTTTTCACTTCATACGAACAGCGAACTATTTTTTGCTTGGAATCAGCCATTGCTTTTACAGAATTGTCTATCAGGTTCTGTAAGATGTCCCTGAAGAACTGTCGATTTGTATTTAATACCAATTTGTCAGGAAAATCCGTTTGCAAAGCAATACCCTCGCGTGAAAAAACATCATCATAGTCGTTCACAATCTCTTCAAATGTTTTCTTCAGGTCAACTTCCTCTGGATTGATATTTGACTGAGAATAGCTAAGCATATAGTTAATGACACGATTCAGAACCTTGAATCGCTCATACATTTGTTTAGCATAAAGTTGGAAGAGTGTTTCTTCATCAGGATCGGGATAGTATCGATAGAAGAATTCTATTCTGTCTCGTATCTGATTCAACGTAGTCCGAACAGCATGCGTAATGGTAATTGCGAATTGCTGCAAGGACATAATACTCATATATATATTCTCCTTGCGAGTAAAATCCTCTAAGGCTTTCTTTTGCTCACTAATGGCCGTTTTAACGCTTTTGCCAGTTTTCCTGACTTGTTTAAGAAGAGGCTCCACTGCGGGTTTAAGTTCAGGTTTCTGGGCCACGATATCATTAAAGGCTGACATCAGGCTGTTAATATCATCTGATGCGGTCTTTAGTCCTTCCTCAGCATTGTTACGTTTTGATTGGCGCATTTCCACCTTATAGTCTTGAAGAGCATTCAACTGGGTAATAATGAATTTCTTGAGTTCCCTGTACTCTTCATTATCTACAAAATCTTGTCGGTTTGTTGCGTCAATAATCTTTGGATTTCCTGCTGACGTTATTTCTATAGTCCCAAGAAATTCGCGTGTGCTTATCCTACTGAACATATCACGCCAAAGTCGCTTGTCAATTCCAAGCACATCTCGTTTTAAGTCAGGATTCTCATTGGTCTCGGCAAATGGAGTTGCTATGATTCCGTCCCGATAGACCTTGAATCCGTCAATAGAATCATTGGGAAAAGCCTTTCTGTAATTACGTCTGGCAGTATCATCAAAAAAATAAATATTCATTTTGACTCCACCAAAGGACTTTAACGGAATCAGATGATAGTCAAAAGTCTTTTTCTCTTTATCGTAATAAACACTTTGCTGTAGATTGGTTTTCTTGTCAACACCGATACTAAGTGAAACGGTTGCCAAATCGAAATCGTCTAAGGTCCTGACAGCATCCTGGTTAATACCAAATTCAGGTGCGAGAACTTTCACCTTAAACGGGTAGTTAAGATTTGCAAAGGGAGAAACGATCTTGGATATTTCACGCATCAGATGCTCAATCTCCTTCTTCGTCCAAGGGTCTCGTATTACAGATATGACAAGCTTTGTACCCGACTCCTCTTTATTTGGGGCATCAATATACGAATACGAATTTTCCATATCAGTAAACAAACGTAATTCCGTTTCACCGTTCATCTCGCGATAATAGGCAGCCCAGTCAATGTCCACTTTGAGCCATCTCTCTTCACCCTTCTTCTTCGTAATGATAGAAACATAATCCCCCAGCTTATCAACGGCAAAACGCCCAATACCCTTTTCGCCCACACACTTTCGATGATAAGGCTCTGGCGAATACGGATGAGAGCGCTTGCTTGAAGTTCCTATGACCATCCACTTATCCCTGATATCTTCAAAAGACATGCCATAGCCATCATCTTCAATCCGAATAACAGGATCCTTTTTCCCTGCACCAATATTTTCAAGAGCAACCGTCACATTCTGGGCATTTGCATCATAGCAGTTCTTTACAAGTTCAAACAAAGCTGTAACGCGGTCTGTTATCAAATCGCGCCCTATCAGCCGGAAAGTGCTGATATCAAATCGCCATCTCAATGTCTGGTTACTATCCATATCGTCTATTTGTGGTTTCTTATATGTTGTTTGATACTATCTGCTATCACTTCTCCCAATTTGGGTGGAACAGCATTCCCAATGTAACGAGATGCTTTTACTAAGGACACCTCTTGCTCATTGGGGAAAAACTTATAATTTGTTGGGAATGTCTGGAACAAAGCTGCCTCACGGGCGGATATTGCTCTGTTTTGGACTGGATGTCCAAAACGACCATTACCAATGCCTGTACATAACGTAGTCATTGTAGGCGCAGGTTCTTCCCATTTCATACGCCCATAAACACTGCCGAAACTTTTGCCACTTTCTTCTTGGTGGCATTTAAGCTGTAGCTCTTTTGGCCAGTCTTTCCAACCACCGCCATAAGGTGTTGCTATCATCCTTTGCATATTCAAAGGAGACAAAGCACGGCATCTGTGTAAAGCATCACTTGGGCAACCTTCTCCCGCATCTAATGGAGGCAGATTGCCGATAGCATCCCGCACCGTGACATAATCCTCTTTTTTATGTGTTGCTGGTATCAAAGTTATTTCTCCAAATCGGGAAGCCAATAAGACTAAACGTTTACGTGTCTGCGGGATGCCATAATCCGGACAGAAGACAACTTGGTATTTCACATAATAATGCTCGTCTTGCAACGTCCTCACAAAATCCGCCAAAACGGACTTCAACTTAAATGAAGCAATGGCAGGTACATTTTCCATCGTCACAATATCTGGCTGTACTTCTTTTACTAAGCGACCAAATTCATATAATAAGTTGTATTTATCTTTATCTTTGTTCTTGTTCTTGAATGCATACGAAGAAAAAGGCTGGCATGGTGCACATCCTGCCAAGACTTTTATTGCTTTCTTAGAATATAATGGCAGTATGTCGTCTTTTGTGACTTCCCTTATATCTTTATAAACAAACTTTGCTTCATTATTTGTTTCGTAGGCATACTTACAAGTTGCATCCAAGTCAAAGCCTTCAAGAATCTTAAACCCTTTTGACTTCATGCCATAACTTAGTCCGCCTATTCCACAGAATAGGTCAACGACTTCTATAGAAGGTAGTCTGCCTCGTCTTTTATGAATAGTATGTTCAGCCATAATTCCCTATTCTTTCTCAGTCCATAATAAGTCATCCACGCTGACACTAAGAATCTGTGCCAGTCGGATGAACATCTCTACATTAGGTTGGGCGGCGTTTGTCACCCATTTAGATATAACCGCAGGGTCTTTGTCAAGGATTTCCGACAATTGCTTGTTGGTCATTCCTTTCTCTGCAAGTACCACTTTTA
>Ga0247608_10008682_pt1 | contig 10209 bp, 12 predicted proteins | sample 176DNAGHGlowgp2_FD_193490 | JGI IMG/M metagenome (GOLD analysis project Ga0247608, IMG submission 193490) | Sheep rumen microbial communities from Palmerston North, Manawatu-Wanganui, New Zealand - 1766 DNA GHGlow gp2 | ecosystem: Host-associated > Mammals > Digestive system > Stomach > Rumen ... | reverse complement strand
TTGTCATAGTTGTTTCTACCATCATTATTAACAACGAAAAACTCCATATGCTCTGGTGAAATCTGTACACCAATGTAGTCACCTTTCTTGATGTCCACATTAAGTTCATCCAATGTTTCTTGGTACACGCCAACGGTGAGTTTACCAGTTTTCATATAAGTTCCCAATTGCTTCTCTTTATCATATGATTTTAACTCTGGCTCCTCTATCTTATAGACACAAGGTATTTCTATCGGTGTTTTATATACAACATCATCTGGATTAGTTTCACCATATACTGCATCAGTCTGCGTCTTAGACGCATCTACTTGATATAATACTACCGTTTGACCCATATCTTGCTCAATATAGTTTTTACCTATTTCTCTTTCCAATGCAAATGATTCTGCATCATAGAATAGACTGTTTCTATTGATAGGAACTCGCCTAATGTTTTTTGTATTAAATTGTATTTTACCCATAATTAATCTGCATAATGTTTTTCCCAAAGGTCAAGATTCATGCCAGCATCTAGTATAACTAGTGTTGGCTTTCCGTCTCTATTGACCATTCCATAATTTTCAATGTTACAAAAATCAGACATTCCTGTCTCCTCAACCAAATCCCTAAGTGTACTCAACCATTCTGAATTATCTATTATATCTTCGATTTCTTTAGAATAATAGCCTTCATCTGTTACATAATTGGCTTCCAAATAACAGAAAATATCATATAACGTGCTTCCTTTGAACTCTTGATATGGGGCTTTATTTCCATCAAAATATTTGTTAAAACCAACCGTTGTATCACCTTTACCATTCTTACTAGAAACTTTCTTTGAGTTCTGATACCAAACATTGTTCACTGGTATACCCAATATTTTCTCAAAGTCTGTTTCTGTAGCTGGAACAACATTTTCACAAACCAAATATGTAAAGTTTTCATCTGCATCATATACCCTAGCTAATAATGGAGATTTATAACTGTTATACATTTCATATTCCAATTTATTTTGTTCAACACCAGCATTTCTATAACCACCCATAGCTAGTTTCAAAATAACATTATCACTTAATACGAATACACATCTTGAAGAACCGAAACCATCTGGCTCCCCTAACCATTTGACACAGTAATCATATTGAACACCCCAACCATTTTTCCCTAGTTTAGAAAGTTCATTAAACGAAAAACCTTCTCGATATGCCTCAAATAATCTTTTTTTCTGGGATTCATTTATTTTAATAATTTTCATAACATAATCTCAATATATTATATAAATATCTCAAAATAACAATAATAGGTCTTGATTTTTTCATATTTTATATTATATTTTAACTAGTTAAAATATAATATAAAATGACACTATCATTAGATAAAATTAATGATGCATATAATTTATTGAAAAATTATAACGGAAATAATTCTTACATAATTCGTCTCAAAAATTCTGTTTTTGTGTATAAAACGAAAACAATGAATGATTTTGAGGCTGAATACGTATTATATAACCACGATAAAGAGCCAAAGTTGATTAATAAGATTGTGAGAATCCCAGATTGGTATGGTAAGAAACGCCAAGAGGAATGGAAGACTGAATTTGTACCAGATAGGTTTAAGATAACTTGGTACATGGGAGAGACAAATCAATTCTACCATTTCTATTGCATCTATAGAAGGTCACAAGAAAAAGCAGTTGAAGTATTTGCACCAAAAAGAGCAATATTGACTGATTTCTTATCTGTGGATTGGAGTTTGAAAGAGATTAATTTTAAGCCCTACAACGAGCTTTTAGGGTTTAACCTTTATCCTCATCAAGAAGAAGCAGTAAAGTTCCTTACAAGCAAAAAGAAAGCCATTCTAGCGCACGATATGGGTTTTGGGAAAACAATTGCCGCAATTGTTGCAGCATTAGAGGGAAAATACGGACACATACTAATAGTTGCACCATCTTCAGTAAAAGAAACTTGGAAAAGAGAACTATCTCATTTCGTAAATGATGAAGACGTTACAATCGTTCAAGGCTCGAAATGGAATGATGCAAAATTTACAATCATCAATTATGATATTTTAGATAATTTTTACACAATACCAGAGCAGACGATAAATACAAGAGAGCTTAATGTTGATGATGAAGGCAACGTTATAAGAGAATATAAAGCCAAAAAAATTGTCTCTAGGAACAAGAAAATCATTGATGAGGCAATGAGTAAGAGCCAACTATTTCAAAGCAACTACGACCTTCTAATCATAGATGAAGCTCATAGATTGTCAAATAATACATCAAATAGATTTAAGATAATACAAGACTTGATTAAAAGAGCCAATCCAAACGGCATTTTTGAATTAACTGGTACTATGGTAACAAACTCTTCAAAAAATCTATATAATCTCCTTAAATTGATTGATGCCCCTATTACAAAGGACTGGCAGTATTTTATGGAACGTTACTGCGGAGCAAAATTTTTCTATAAGAAAAACGAAAAAAAAGCGTATACAACTATGTTTCTGAAAGAGAAGAAAAAAAACAGTTGGTATGACTTAACGTCAGAAGAGAAAATGAAACTTGACGAGATATTGGAGAAAAGGTGCAAAAAGGTGTGCATTTTAGGAGAAGATACCAATATGGAAGAACTCCAAGAAATAATAAAGCCATATTACCTAAGAAGAGTAAAAGATGATTTGGAAAATATGGTTTCGAAAACCATAAAATATCTTCACTATGAGATGAATGATGAAGAACAAAAATCATATAATGAATTATGGGATAAATACTTAGAATTACAAGAAGATAAAGAAAAAACGGAGAAAAACAAAAAACTAATAGAAGTATCACTTATGAGGCAATGGCTTGCAGATAAAATGATACCAAAAACAATTTCACTTGTTAGAAAATGTATTGAAAAAAATCATAAGGTTATTATATTTTGTGCATACGATAATGAAATAAATAAATTTAAAGAAGAATTTAAAGACTGCTGCGTATATCATAATGGAAAGATAAACGAAAAAAAGAAATCAAATGCAGTAGATAAATTTCAAAATGATGATAACGTAAAAGTGTTTATTGGCAATATATTCAGCGCAGGTGTGGGATTAACATTAATTGCTGGAGATGTGGTTGTCTTTAATAATTTTAGCTTTGTACCTAGCGATAACCAACAGTGCGAAGATAGAATCCATCGAATTGGGCAAACAAAACCTTGCACAATATACTATCAGAGTTTTAATGGGACATATTTTGACAAAATGCTTGAAATTGTCCACAGCAAGCAAGAAGTAATTGATAAAATAATTGTAAGTGAAAATGAAAAATAATTATGAAAAAAATTGAAATTTTAATTAGAGAATTCCGTATTGCTTCAAATTTATGAAAATCTAGAAAACATAAATCAAAATTTAATCCGTTATATTATATTGACATCTTAAAAATTGTATATGCATTAAGACAATCAAAAAAAAATGGAAAATCAAATTTTACATCATAAATTTAAATTAACGCCACAACACGAAATTGACCAAAAATTACTTCAAGTTCCTGGATTGTGCGATAAAGAACCAAACCCAGATTGGATGCATATTAATGCACTAAATAAAAAAAGAATTAAACAAGAATTTAAAATTAAAAAAATCTAATGAACGATGAAACTGTTTACTTATGCTTCATACGATTAATCGGTGAAGAAAATGATGGATATTATAGATATGAATTCATATTTACAAATGATATTGATAATGTGTGGGGTGAAGAATTTGACCAAAAACCAGCTTGTCTTGTCAACAATCTAATAGTAGATGACCAATTCATTACTGAAATACACATTGTTAAAATGAAAATAAAATTAGACCTCATACAAAATAACTGCTGTTTTTCAGTATCAGACTGCTATGACGGGATTGTCAGTATTGCATGGCAAAACTTAGATGATGAAACTGAATATCCTGAAGATGGAAGAATTTTTTTTAGATTTGGGGAAACTTTGGAAGAAGTAGAAAACAAATTAGCAATAAAAAATGTGTTAATGATAAATTGATATGGTAGAACCAATTTTTAAAAAAGGGAATTACATAATCAACCGCGCATCGGGAGATATGGCAATCGTCAAAGGAGTGACAAAGAAAAACTATTACCAATTTGATGCTTATTATGGAGAGATGTTTAAAGAATTTAAAGACGTAAAAAATTTAAATTATGACTTGCAAGTAAACTATCAGAAATTCTATGATTTATGCACAGAAGAAGAGAAAAAGAAACTTGATGATATTATAAAAGAAAAAGGAGAGAAATGATGCTTTCTCTCCTTTTATTTTGGTAATGATATAAATGACGTGGCATAAAAAAAGGCAATGATATAGCAGTTGACCCAATTATTGTTGGAATACAAGAAAAATGAGCGAATCATAAGGTTCACTCATTTTATTTTTTTTAATTTTGGCATTTTACTTCTGATTCTATTGGTTTTTTCTCTAACTTCATCGTTATCAATATATGGGATAAATCCGTTTTCACAACGTTCATGTTCCATACCGTCTAAAGATAAACCATTATCAAAATCTCTTAATCCTTTTCCATATTCATCATCATATTCAGCCTTTGTTTGATATTTTTTATGGCCATATTTATCATTATCACGATACCCTCTTATTTGGGATAACGCATACCAATCCTTAGAATTATTACCGTGAAGGCTTTCTCCGCCATATTTTACTTCTTTCAATATCATATTCACCGACTCCTTCACAATCTTGTGAAGGTCTGATTCCGTAAGTCTTATTAGTTTCTTATTCATATTTACTGTTCTCCAATTGATTATTTTGTTATGTTTCTAATAGCATTATATATGTAGTCTATAACTTCAGATACATCTTGGTTGGTCACATTACCACCTTTTGCTTGATAATCATTATCCATTTTAACTTTCACATTATCCATTAAGCGATAAATCATTCTCCAAGCGTTAACTGATTGTCTACGCACAAGATTTGCTTCTCCTTGAGGGTTTGTAGGTACTAAATCCATTTCAGAAAGCACTTTTTTCACACTTTCTTCTATAATTTTGTTAATATTTCTATTCATATTACAATTTTTATAATAAATATCTCTATCTTTGCTAAAAATCTGAGATAATATGGATATACTTTACATTACTCCAAGAGCAGCACATCAGCTTACTGCTTATTGCGAAAGCAATCTTCTAATAGAAGTAACAGAACATTTTGCAAAGAATGCTGTAATTATTGCAAAGGATAATGACAGTAGACCGTCAAAGTGGTGGGATATTACAGACTACATTAAAGATGATTCTATAGCATACAGAAATAAGATGGCAGTAATTTTATCTTTTGCTGCAATAGGAGGCTTCGTAACGATAGGAAATATGACAAAAATGGGTGATGTTGAAGTGTTGAATATGCTTAGAGACACCCAAAATATATCAGAAGAAGATTTTGATTATTTTATAGAAGCGTTTTATAATTTTTCACACGGCAATGGAGTAAAGTTCACATTATAATAAAATGCAGTCCGTTTGGGCTGCATTTCTCATTTATTGTGGGTCAACTGCTATATCATTGCCTTATTTTATGGGTCTAATAACGATATAAAGTTCTTCACGAATAGGCATATTCAATATACCACTAGGATAAGTGTAGTCATCATTTTTAAGTGATGGGTCAAAGGTTATTTCAAATGTGCCTTTAAACGTTCCTGCTTCCTTTGTATCGTGTTTTTTCCAATCATAGCATATAACATACTGTTCAGTGCAATCATCGCCTTCACGAAGCTTTATATAGGCTTTGTTTTTGGCTACTTTTGTAACATTGGTATCAACATTTACCATTGTAAATGTTATGTCAGCACCTTGTATGCATTCATAGAATTTATTGAAGTCATGCCTTCCATCCTCTATAAGCTCCATCCTTAGTGTGGGAAGTGTACTATTTTGAGTTATGTAAAAATATTGAGCCATATTATTTATCATTCTTTAAATATAAATATCATTTATTCTTCTTTTCTCCACACATATTTAAATAAACCACAATCCCAAATCCTAACGTAACCTAATGCTGTTGCCATTTCGGTTTCGGTCATATGCATTGGTAATCCATACTTATTGTGCAAGATTGATTTTCTGAACCCAAACTTATGAAATCTTTTATATTTGTCAACTTGTGGATTATAATATCTATATTCTGGTTTTAATGTTTCATCCAATTCAAACCCAAGCTTGGTATACAAGTTGCATCTGCTATCTACCGTCCACCTTCTATCAGCAAAAGAACGCACATATCTAGGGTCGTAGTTTCTTATGAAATGTTTAAACATCTTACTAGCAACCCCTTGACAGATATATCCATTCAATGAGGCAAACCTAGTAAGATTCCAGTTGCCATCACCATCATTTAAGAAACACATAACACCCACAATCTTACCCTCGAAAATTGCGCCAAGATAAACAGTGGAATTAACAAATCCTTGTATATGGTTCTCATTAAGGAATTTCTCAGCATCCTCCCTTATAACCTCTTGAACCGTACACTTCCTTGCTTGTATCTTCTTTGTTGGGTCATCAATTCCAAAGATGTGCTTTACTTTTGATAACACAATGTCTGGATTATCTTTATATTCATCTTCAAAAATTTGTATATATTTATATCCATTTTCAATACATCTTTCATTCCTTCTCAATAGAAGAGTTCTATTCTCTTCTTCAATTGATTCACATAGGTATTTGTTCTTATAGGCATCAATACATATACCATTTGCCATTATACCAACTGTCAAGTTTTTTGAAACACTAAAATTGTATTCAAAATCAACGCCATTATTAGTTAAAATATTACCTATTTTCTTTATTATGCCTATTTTACTTGTTTTACCTCTCTTTATATGCCCGTGCCATTTATAAGCAATAACACCATTATTAGAAAACACTTCTCTAACTTTGTCAATCTTCAAATTATATTTCTCACATATCTCCTTCATTGTCAGATTATGAATGGTATAATCCTTAATAATTGATTTAATCTCCTTTGTTGACAAATCAATTTTATTACCAACCTTTTTAGTTTCAATACCATTTTCAGCAAGCAATTTTGTCATTCTATTGTTAGAAGTATGAAACTTCTTGGCAAGCTCTTTTATACTTCCAATCTCTTCATATGCCTTATGCAGTTCCTCACTATCAATAACTTTACCTATTCTTCCCATAATTGTATTTATTTTTTATGCCAAATTCTTCAAACCACCCATTCTTCAAACAAGTATAATAACAACTATAATTAGCCTTTTTCAATTCAGTTTTGAATGTGTAATTCTTGCAAAATTCTTTACAAGTGTCATAATCCCATTTTTTAATAGCTCCAAGAGAACCACTTAAACGTCCAGTTTTTGCCTTGTTTAAAACAGTCCACCCGTTATTTTTATACCATTTTACCCAGTAATCTTCTCCAATGAGACTTTCTTCTCCGTTTAAGTTTTCTTCTTTGACAATAGGTTGTGGAATTATAACGTTGTTGTCATTACAAAAAGAATACAGAACATCATATGTGATTGTACCATCGTGATGTTTTCTTCCTCTTCTATGACTTAAATCTCTGCTGCGCAGATTACTTGTTCTTCCAACATAACAAGTTTTTAATTCTAGTATTTCATAAACATATATGCAATGTATATTTGCATTTAAATCAATATACTTAACAGTCTTAACAAACCCACTGAATGCTTCATTCTCCCAACCATACCTAATAGCCGCATTAAATGCACCACCAAATTTTTTCTTAAATTCCATTTTAGTAGAACATTTTTTAGCAGCATCAATTACCTTGTCTTTATCCTTCCAGTAATTCATTACCTTCACCCCATCCTTCGGTGGATATGCTTCATACACCCACCCATTACGTCTAAGCCCTTCATAACAACTATAATTTTTACGTTGCAATTCATAAGCAGTCCTATACTTTTTGGCTTCTTCCAAACAATTTTTTTTATTGTTCCAATAATTCATTGGTTTCATATCTATTATTATTTTGTGCAAAGATATAAATATTTTTTTAGAAAAACAATTTTTTAATAACTTTTTCTATGCGATAAAACATTTTACGATAAAATAACATAAATATAGTATTTTTTATTACAATATTTATATAAATATATAATAACTTTTTCCACATAATAAATATTTTTATCTTATAAAAAATGATAACTTTATCAATGCAATTTTAGCATTCTAATATCATAAAAACAAAAAAGTTACCGAATTTTCACTCGGTAACTTTTCTTAAGTTATTGATTTTCAGTTATTTATTATCTGAATTCGTTAATGCTCCAATGTACAAGACCATCGACTCTCACGTGTCCATAATAGCGATTGTTCACCATCTTCTTAGCATACCTTGTCATAATTCCCTTCACGGGTGCAAAGTTGAACGGGTTATACATTGTCGGGGTCAACTGCATTGGCACGTATGGTGCATAGATGTAACCTGTGTCAAGAAGTGACTTACCCTTGTGACCAATGATAATTGACCAGTGTGGGCTATATGGGTCACGATATACAGTATAACGTCCGCTTAATGAGCCAATCTTCTCAATACCCATGTTGTACTGGTCGCTCTCAGCACTTGCGTCTGATACGTGGAAGTACTCAAGGTTATCGAACAATGCGCTGATTTCTGAAGAAACAACGATGAAGTTTGCACCACCACGAAGTGTTGACTTGTGAATCTGTGCAGAAATCTGGTTAATCTTAGTCATCAACTCTTGGTTCCAGTCCTTCTGAGTGTAGTTAGTTGAGAATGCTGCCATTCTTCTCCAACCGTTAACATCCCAACGAGCCTGCCAAGGAGCACCCTTACGCAAGTCACGAAGAATCTCACGGTCAATTTCTGCTGCAATCTGCTCTGAAAGGATTGCTGTCAACTCAGCCTCTGCGTCAATGTTGTGGAATGCAGAAACGTCTTGTGCCAACTCTGGAGACCATGTAGCACGAAGTTTTCTCTCCTCTACTGATACAGTTACTGAATCCAACTTGAAGCTAACTTCACCAATTTCAGTCTCAAGCTCAAGAGAATCGTACTGTGCCCAAGCAACTTTGAACAACTTAGCCATATTTTCTTTAGTTGCATCGAAATCAATTGTACCATCAGTGGTCTTAACGATTTCAGCATTCAACTGCTCTGCATCAACACCGATGTAACCATCAATTGTACCAGCTTGCTGAACAACTGGTTTAGCTAAATCCAACTCAAGGTACATCTTACCTTCTGCATCACAAATTGCACCGTATTCTACGATACCCTTACCATATTTCTGAGTAACAACTCTGAATGGAACTGACTCAAACTTACGGAAAGCTGAAGTCATTACGGCATCAGAACCAGGAGCAGTAGCTGCACTGAACTGTGTCTGAGTGATAACCTTTAATGAAGCAAGGAAACCTTCAGTATCCATTTCATTACCATCAGGACCAGTCAACTTGCTTGCGTTGAATGAAGAGAAACCATCAATCTCAATAATCAAGTTACGAACAGTTCCGTCAAATCCGCTCTTGAAATACTGATTAAGGTTGTCAGCGCCAAAAGGACGAACACCACCAGGAGTTAGGAATACTGGAATAGCACCACCAACCTTAATAGTAACCTTACCTTTTGAGTTGTCATACAAGAAGTCGTTGTAGAACAAGTCATACAAACTCTTCTGGAAGTACTGAGTTACCTCTGGGCCTGCTTGACGAAGTGCTGTGATTCCAAGACCTTTTTCTGTTGCACGAGTAACAGCCTCATCATAAGCGGTAGCATCAGCTACAGTCTCATTCAACTGAGGAATATACCATTCATTTTTGTTAAGTTCATTGATTGTCTCATCTGGGAGATAGTATCTTGGCTCAACACGACCTTCCTTATTACGGTTAACTCTGTCATAGCCCATGAGACCCTTATGACGGCCAGTAGTTCCATCGTAGATGTCACCTGGTTCGCCAGCAGCACCTTCTGGAAGTTCCCACTCTCTCTCTGAAGTAACAGGAAGAATGAAGAACAATTTACCAACTGGAAGGTTCATTGCTTGAACTGATACAATATCATTAGCAAGAAGTTTGCTAAATACCCTACGAATGATAGGGAATACAACGGTCTCGAATGAACCGCTATTATCTGAAGCAGTAGCCTCGTAAATCAAGTGCTTTGCCTCATTCTCATACAATGTAGCAACATTCTCCTTAATACCCTCTG
>Ga0247608_10008679_pt1 | contig 10215 bp, 21 predicted proteins | sample 176DNAGHGlowgp2_FD_193490 | JGI IMG/M metagenome (GOLD analysis project Ga0247608, IMG submission 193490) | Sheep rumen microbial communities from Palmerston North, Manawatu-Wanganui, New Zealand - 1766 DNA GHGlow gp2 | ecosystem: Host-associated > Mammals > Digestive system > Stomach > Rumen ... | reverse complement strand
AACGTACAGTGTATACACCTGATGAAAGTACTGTTAATTTCCAACACATATTTAATACTCCTTATTCATCAATGTCTTCTAGACTTTCTAAAGATACTTCGATAAGTCGTGTTGTTTCTTTCTCATAAATTGCAGCAGCTGCTACACCTTTACTACCAAAGTCACGGTCTTTCAACACTCTTATCTTAGTTGTGTTAGCTTCAACAGGATTGTCAGACTGACCATTTCTTTCCAATCCTATTACAATATCAGACAACTGCTTCACAGATGAAGATTGCTTCAAGTCATCTAGTGTAACTCTACCACCTTCTTCAGTTTGTTTAGCAGCATTCTGTGCTTTACGTAGGTGACACGCTGTGATAATAATTATACCAAGCTCGACAGCAATCTTCTTCAAGTCTGCTACCAGTTTATTAAGAGCTTGTGTACTATTCTCAGCATCATCTACAACCATTGTTAAGTGGTCTAAGATAATTATTTTACAGTCTCTAGCTCTGTTTAAGTATCTTATCTTATCCATTAACAGGTCTATATCATCGAAGTCAAAACCATCATAAAGTTCAATACGTCTATTTGCACCAGACTCTTCAAACCATTTCTTCAGGTCTGCTTCAGATTGTTCCTTCCATATCTCAGGTCTACGTAGATTTAAACCAGCCTCTAGTGACATCATTGACACCACTGTATCTTCTGCAACCTCTTCTAAGAACATTGCGCCAATCTTTAAATCTGTTGTTTTAAGATAGTGATTCATAATTGTACGTAAGAATGCAGACTTACCCATACCTGTACCAGCTGCAATAGTTATTAATTGAGTTTCTCTAAATCCACAAATCTTTTCATTCAATCCTTCCCAAGGTGTTGGAAGATACGTCCTCGATTTGCTGAAATCTTTAACACGTTCCCACAAATCAGAGTAATTAACAATATCATCGGGTCTATACTCCTCTGCTTTCCACCATAAATTATTGAAGTCAGCACTTTTACCAGCTTTTAAGAACTCGTTAGCATCCTTCATCTCTTTAGTCAACTTAACAATCTTTACCTTCTTTGGTGGTAGTATCTCTGCAACTTTCTTAGCTGCTTTAACACCTGCAGTGTCACCATCAAAGCATATAATAATATTATCAAAGCTGTCTAAGTATTGGTACTGTGCCTTTACTTCTTTCAATGCAGACTCTGCACCACCCTTAACAGATACCACAGCAGACTTGCCACCAGACATTTGCCAGACTGACATAGCGTCTATCTCACCCTCTGTTATAGTAATAAAACGACCTTTAGCAGGGAATAAATTCTGTCCAAAGAGTTGTGCACGTGTTGCATTACCTCTCCAGTTGAATTGTTTACCCTCTACAGTCCTGATTTTTTGTGCTACAACGTCACCATTGTGGTCATAGTATGGATATATGTGCTGAGCAATTCCACCATCTCTGACAATAACTTTAACACCGTAGAATTTACATGTCTCAGCTGTTAAAAATCTATCAGGGATACCTGAAGCAGGAATTCTTCCAGCATCTTCTACAATTTCTTTCATAATTTCTGTATCACTCTTCCTTTCTTTATTGTGTTTATGATAAAAGTCCTTCCATGTCCAGCCACAGCTGAAACACTTTGCACCACCATCTTCAAAGACTGTAAGTGCATCATGACTGCCACAGTTGGGACAATCTCTATGAAACTCTATATAGTTAGCCACATGACTACTCCAAATAATGATAATGTTATAACAGTTGTTAATAATATTGCCAACCCTCTATCGACAGGTGGAACATCTTTATCAATAAATTTGTGGTTGTATATCATTTTTTATTGACAGCTCCTTAAAATGTGTTTACAATACCCCGCAGGGGTGCAGATGTTACTGGTGTTAAAGTTTGTAACAATCCTTACAGAACTCTTTAAAAGACTGTTGACAGTCTTTAACAACTGTAGCATAATAGTGACGTGATTTAGCATTGTTATAATTAATGTTATGATCTTTACAGAACTGATAATCTGTGTAATTGTTTTTTCTAAATAATTTCTTGTCAACAATATCTTCAAAGGATTCTTTACCACCAGCATTGTGATAAGCTATTACAGATTGATAAGGTACGTGATTCTCTATACAATATTGTCTAAGAGTTTTACCATAACACATATAAATCTTTTTAAGATTAACACAATATTCAATAGCTTTATCAGGTGTCATATTAGACATACGAATTTTATCATATGCTTGCCAGAAGGTGACACCATTATCTTTACAAGCTTGTCTAAAACTTCTACCATCTTTGACATATATTGTCATTGTTACTCTCCTTTCATAATTTCTGTTAAACAATATATCACAACCTCTAAAATATATTCAGAGAGTATGACAAAGAACCATTCCATATCACGTTTGATAAAAGCTTTACCAGTGAATGACATATAATAACAGTGTATTATAAATAGTAAAGTCGTTATCATTTCATTGGACTCCTTTCGTGATAGTTTGAAAATTCTATACGTATATCTGCCTCAAGTTTGTCATCAAAGTGTGTAGTATCTTCACATTGCAACATCTCTATAACATCTCTTAATGTAGTTCCTTTTGGTATTTCAAAAATCACACTAGAAATTGTTAATAGTTTTTTATCAGTCATCATCGGTTTATTTCTATCACAATATATATCCAATGTAGGCATTATCAATCTCCTTTCAGTTTGTAACAGTTGCAATGACAGTGTCCCATGTTCTTTATCTCATTATGACACCTCTCACTAATACAATTACGAGTTGAATCAGGGTCACATGGACACTTGAACCAATCTTTTTCACCAAAGAAACGGTCTTTAGCGGCTGCAATCTTTGGTGCATGTTGTGTCAATTCGTAATCATTCATATCAGCTAACCATTGTATTTGTTTCAATATGTTTTCACTCGACATCTATTATCTCTCCTTCAATAGGTGGTGTTCCAATCATTTCAAATTCGTTAGCAACTTTCTTACAATCCTTTAACAAGTCTTGCCAATCTTTAAGTTCATCTTGGTCAAGTTCATAAGAGCTGTTGCCTTCGTATTCAACCTTGTTAAGTGTACACGTGTCACCATCAATTGTCAATAGATTCTTTTCAAAATCTAGCACAATCTTTTTAACAACCTTTGTCTTTTCTATGAACTTACTTGGATGAACTGCAATAAGAATTGTATCAGTGTCCTCATAATTAAGACCTTTTAAAGACTCTGGATTAGAAGCTTGGTGCAACACGTAATTATCTTTATCAACTAAATAAAACTTATTAGGATAGAAGATTCTCTTTTTAGTAGTCTTTTTAGTATCCGAAGTGTCCGTAGTATTCATCGTATTCATCCTTCCATTTATTTTTTCTACTTGTTGTATAACTACTTACCCAACTTTTCTTGATATATATATCAGGCGGTGTAGGATAATGTGCAAAGTCATCACACAATCTCTTAACATATTCTTTAATTTGTTCAAGTCTTACCCAATCTGTGTGTTCATTTGCAGTGTGTGGTGCCTCGTATGCAACAGACATATTAACACTTTCACAATATTTACATATCACTCTTGTATCAGATACGCTACCAGATGTTACAGACATATCATTGCTTAAGAAGTTGCAGATACATTGTGCCAATGTTTTACAATATGTATCACCACTACCAGAGTCTAACACATCTTTGTCACCACGTCTATCAAGCACTATACAGAATGTGTTGAGCTGTGGTATCTTTTCTTCAAGCACTCCATCAGTGTCGAGTTTATTGATACCAACACAACCAACCTCTTCACCAGCACTGATGATAAAGTTGATATCATTGTTAAACTCTTCTAACATTTTTAATATAATCCATACACCGTTCTTGTCATCACCACCCAGTGAAGTTCTTTCCCAATCTTCATTATAACCCTGTATATGTTTATCGGGAGTTAGCACAAAGTGAACAGCTTTTCCATTTGTTTTAACTTGGTCAAGATGTGCACTCAATATTGGAGCCTGTTTCTTATCAAGTTTGTAAAAGTTGTCTCCTACTCTTGTGAACGGTGTGTTATGTTCTCGAAACCAGTTCTCTAACCAGTTCGCTAAAGCATTCTCATCAGGTGTGTTATGTACTGACTCAAATGAATAAAGTTTTAACAGTGTTTTCATATTAATTTCCTTTATATTTTACATATGTTACTCTGTCTTCTTCAATATATCTCACGATTGCATAATCCAATGGAGACTTTTTAACAGCACCTGTAATAAGTTCTTTAAAAGATTTAATAGCAATTCTATTAGATGCAGAACAAAACATTGGTGTAAATTTAAACATACTTCCGTCTCTACTGCTAAGGCATGTTAAATCTTCACCATATATTCTAATATTCGAGGTAGCTGATTCCAATCTTTTCGTATAAGATGCATCAAGTTTATAAAAACCATCACAGTATGTAAACACTGCTAACTTTTTTATAGGTTCTTTAAAGAACTTTGCATAGAATGATACAGATTCTGTCTCAACTATAGGCAAACCAGTGATAGGACATATCTTTTTGACTGTTAGAACACCGTTCACAATATCATATTGAGATGTTTTATATCTGAATCCAACCGGAACTGTTTCAATTCTATTCATACGTGATAAAAAGTTTTCTCTGAAAGGTTCACATTGTCCTACAAAAGCTCTATCACCATGACAAATACCTCGATAATAAAAGTCTTCAACTTTAACAGAGTCTGGATACATATGATACCGAGTCTTATTCCATGTTTCAACAAGCTGTGCAGAATACTTTAAAGGAACTCGTTGAGTTTGCCAAAGGTCGTTACCAGAGTATCCTAAGAAAGTTGAACAAATATATTCATAAAGCTCACGTTCAATGTTGTGAATATTATCGTGACAGTATGGTCTATCTAATAACAGTCTGCCATCTTCTGCTAACCAACCCCAACAACGAAGTAACATACGTGGAACATTCCATTTCTTACCGTTGATGATATTAATTTTATTAGCTTTACCAGATGATAAGTACACTATAAAGTTACCTTTACAACCTGCCATACCTACCATACCATACCAACCATAGTGACCACTGTTAAGAGCGTAACAGCTTTGAAATTCTGAACCATAGCTGCAGAAGAAATAGTCATAAGGGTTACGAGATATTACAAGGTATTTAATGTCTCTTGCATAACTACTATCACACTTACGACGAATGTTTTCAAGGTCAAATGGTAAAAGTTTGATATAGATTCTGCCATCAATTGGTTTAAATTCTTCAAGACCTTTGATTTCAAAATCTGTTTCAGGATTATTAAATTGTTCAACAAGTTCTTTACTTCTCTCTTCAGTATATTCACAGAGTGTTAATAGAGCGTGGAAGTTGTCTTCAATCTTATCTTTTGCAAGGTCTTTAACGAGTTCACAATCACTGGTGTCAGTGTAATCCCACTCTTCTCTCATCTTTTTAACACGTGTTTCATACTCTGGGTCATAATCAGAAGGTTTATACTCACTGAAACAACACCATGTCTTAGTTGAACAAACCATCATAATCTGTTTAAATGTTAATAGGTCTATTTCACAAGACACCATGGCTCTTTCAGCATCTGTTAATTTATCTTCAAAGATTGAGAAGAATTTGTTACCTTCTCTTTTAAAGTAATTACCTAACGGCCATTGTAAAAACTCTGCTGTCTCATTAGAAATCTTGAATAAAAAGTCTGGTACATTTTCTGTTAATCTACTGATGACAGACTTTGACTTAGGGTTATAGTATTGCTTATATGTGTCAAGTTTTGTAACATCTACACCATAATGTAACAGCTCTATAACTCTTGCACAAATAACTAATTCATCTGTTGCAATCATTTTTTATCCTTTCATCAATTTTAAAGGGGATTTTTTTAGGCTGGAGAGGGTATGTTATAAGTGTCAGCTACAACCATAGCCAAAACCTATAACACCCCTCTCTAAACTTAAAAAATAAGCTTTAATTTAATTTACGAATAATTTGAGTACCTTTACGAACCTCATACATCTTCAAACCACATCTGTAATGTTTACCGTTATCACCTGTAACACGTACGTAAGGACCAAAATCATCTGTACCAATGCTGTCTACAGTTCCATCAGTGTGCTTAGTACCTGTTCCATCTTTTTTAACATGGCATAACATTACTCTATCACCAACTTGGAAATCAGTGTCAAGTGTATCGTCATCAGTTGTAACAACATCGTCATTAACATTGATAACGTTGATGGTAACACCACCAGTTGTACCAGTTGCTTGAAGTTTTGCAATTAATTCATCAATATTGAACATGATTGTTCTCCTTTTAAAATAAGTTAAAATAGATTGTATCATTTTTAATGAAGAAGTAGGGAACGATACAAACCCTATAGTTCAACCCTTAACATATCTGTACAAATTCTAAGAGCTGTAAAAAACTGTTTACATTTTTCTAGATTATTAAATCTTAACACTTGACTATCTTTTGAAGTAGAAGTACCTTGTAAAAATATGATATCACTATTTACTTCTGGACAACCTACTGACACAATCCTGATATAGTCATCATCATAAAAAACTTTACTGCTTGAAGAAATGCTCTCTCTCCTCTCACTCTGATAAGTTATTTGATATCTTAAAATATTATTGTCTACAATTTTTAAAGTTATTCGCAACATATCTCAGCTCCTCTATCATTTTTAACAATCACATTAACACAACTAAAACTTTTTAAAAACTCTACAACATCAATGTCACCATTTGTATCATCTATAAATCTATGTGGGTTTCCGTCATCATCTATTGAAAACTTTATCCAGTCTTTATAGCCTTCTTCATCTCTGTCATATTCATCAGAATTGTCACAGTATTCTAGGTAACAGTTTGATATACAATCGTCAAAAACTATTTCATTATCAGATTCATTAACTAAACAATTAAAGTTTTTGAGAGTGTTGTTAGCAACTGTTATCTTTTCTTCATCAATTATAAAAGTTATCATCAGCTTTCTCCACAAATTACACACCCTCTATGGTTTATAATAACTATGTTGAGAGTGTCAAAGGTTTTAAGAAATGCAACAATATCTATTGGCTTGTTAAGTCTATTAATAAACTTGTGCCATTCATTATCACAGGCTATATTAAATTCACGGTATAGTTTATCATCTACATAATCTTTTTCTTCACCAATATAACAGTTTCTTACACATAGATTGTTAATAAACATATCACCATGATTATTTTCAATATCTGTAATTGATGGTGTAACTTTTATTCTGTTTTGTGCAAGGTCTATAAAAACATTTGCTCTCATTCTGATGACACCTCTTCACCATCACTGTTATACATTGTTACAAACTTAACACGCTTGTCAACTACTTCCCATTGTGATACAACTGCACCAAGTCTTTTAGCTTTTGCTACAGCTTCACTAAAGTCTTGATGAATACTGACAAAGTTGTAATCATCTTGATTAGAATTTAAAAGTTCCACCACATATATTGTTGCCATGTTTCTAACTCCTCTGAAATGTTTGTTTGCGATGTAATTGTTTTAGTCATTGTCTCAGCTCCTTTTTTAGCTGTAAAATATCTTTTTCAATATTTCGTATTTCAAACTGTTTCGATTTTATAGAAGATTTTATAAATGTTTTATGATTTGATTTGATTTTCTTTTCAACTTCTTCAAGTGTACAAAATTCTTTAGGGTCAAACCAATGCTTTCCACCATTTATATCCCAAGCTGATATGTATCCGTCACTGCATACTTCAAATCCACCGTTTAAATCTATTTCTTTAAATGTCTCAGGTCTGATTAAAATGTAACGTTTTTCTTTAGGTATATTTTTTAAGATAGCAATAGTCTTTTCAATTCTTTTAATATCTTTCGCATTCATTGTTCCAACTCCTTTAAGATTTCACCAGCTGTTTCACAGACATCTATATCATTTACTTTGTGGTCTGAAAAAGATTCTATTCTGTCAATGTTAAAGAATACTTCTTCAATTTTATCATCATACCAACCGTCTTGATAGCTTATAACTCCAAATCTACTCCCTCTATATTCATCTTTCATACGAGGTTTTCTTAGGTGTAGTCTAATAAACTTTGTCATTCTGTTTCACTCCCTTATTTAATTCCAACACCGCCTGTTAAAGTATCTAAAATTTCTTCTTGCTTTTGTTTTAATTTTTTTATTGCTAGTTCACAATCTATATAAGTTTGTCTTAATCTTTCACAAGTTTTTTTACTAGCTTCTTCATAGGTGTCACATTCTATTTCAAAATATTTACAAGTATCGTTTTCAGCTTTGTTAAAAGTTCTTAAACAGAACTCTACAGTTGGTATAGATATTTCAATTGTATCAAAAGGTACTACATATTTTTCAGTCATCTTTTAAATACTCCTTTCTAAAATATTTTTAAAGCTTCTTGTTTACTATCATCTTCAAATTCTGCTTCAGATACTTCAACACTTATACCTTGTATATAACATCTTTCATCTTCGTTAAAGTATGCTATAGCTGTATCATCTGGTACAGATTGTAAAAATTCTTTAAGTTCTTTTACAGTTTTAATAAGTTGTTTAGACATTTGTTTTACTCCTTTCTAAAAATGATAACAGTATGTAACAGACTGATAATATCTTTTAACGTGTTCTTTTAAAAATTGTTATCAATCTGTTACATACTGTTATATATCTGTTACAGTAAATATTTATATAATTATTAATAATTAACTTTATTACATTGATATCAGTTTATACCAGCTCTGTTACATTTGTTACATACTGTTACATATTGTTAAAGATTTAATAAAATACAGTATAAATTTTAAATGTCAAGTATTATTTTTATGGTGATACTAAATTTTTATCTTGCTTTTAACAATTGTTTAGTGTATGATTCCATTTTTTCAGTGTGTAACAGTTCTGTTACGTATTGTTTATGTTTGATGTAGTCACTATAAAGTTCTGTTGGAATAGTGTAACCGTTTTTATGAAGTGATACAAGTCTGTTACACTCTTGTTTAAGAAGTGATAAGTGTTTTGTCAAATTTTTGCTACAAGTTTGTTTCATATCTGTTACCTCTTTGTTTTAGGTTTTGCGTGTTTCTTATGAAAGTCTTTTCCGGCTGTTCCATCTCGTACCCATTTGTTTTCGTTTACTTCATCTCTGAAACGAAAGTTTGCACGGTCGTTACGTTGCTTTTCAGATACTCTATAAGCGTGATTAGACCTTAAACGTGTTGCTGTATGCGTGTACATATCTGCCTCCAGTTTGTTAAATGACTCTTTTGAGCTGTTACGAGTTGCGTTTCAAATTAGTTTTGAGCTGTAAACATTTCGTTTACTTTTGCTTTGAGCTGTTGAATTTCTTCATCAGTTCTTGCAGTTTTGATAGCTTTTGTTAAAGTTTTTTCAGTGTACTTCAAAGCTTCCTGCATATTTTTATAGTAGTCAACGGACATTACAACGACATTACGTTCCATATTGTTCCATTGTACTGTTCCATATTTATCGTTTGTAACAAGTTCAGTTCCGTCAATTTTTAAGGTGTGATTACCTTTTGCATTGAGATAAACTTTTGCGTTTGTTACTTCTGCTATATACATTTTGACAAGTGCTGAATCTGTTTTCCTCAAACCTTTTAACAGCGTGTCTAAAGGTGTTGAGTTTTTGTTCAGACCATCTTCAGCGTTAAACGAATCAATAAAATTTTCTAAAATCTGTTGCAAACTTTTTGTTGAGTTTTTGTATCCACGTAAAAAGTTTGTTATTGATTTATTAAGTTGCTTTACTGTTGCCATATTAACCTCCATAAGTTATGTAACAGCTCAAAAGAATCATTTATAAAGTTTTGTTACCGCACCGACTAGGAATAAATCGTGTTGCACTATCACCTATTTTATTGCTTAGATTTAGCTTAGGTATTTAATTGGTAACCCTAACTTGTAACATACTTTGAAAAACTTTTAAGTTTACATCTGTTATTGACAAACTTGCTTTACAATATCACTATTGACAAGCGGTTTAATCGTTTCATTTACCCGTTAGTTATGCACTTGTAAAGAGTCATTGACAAGATTTAAAACTTATCAACTATCTATACAAGCGGTTAAAAACTTGTTATGTTTTAAAAGTGGCATTTAGTCAATTAACGCAACTAACATTTAAAGCATAACTAAAAAATTTTATTCACTTTTAAAAGCTTTATTCTTTTTGTTT
>Ga0247608_10008677_pt1 | contig 10216 bp, 12 predicted proteins | sample 176DNAGHGlowgp2_FD_193490 | JGI IMG/M metagenome (GOLD analysis project Ga0247608, IMG submission 193490) | Sheep rumen microbial communities from Palmerston North, Manawatu-Wanganui, New Zealand - 1766 DNA GHGlow gp2 | ecosystem: Host-associated > Mammals > Digestive system > Stomach > Rumen ... | reverse complement strand
GGTTGCAGGAAGACTTTCTGCTATATTTATTTAAGAGTAAGATAGTGATGTGGAAGGGTAGATGATACGCAATGAGTAAGGTCTTTGTAATCCAGGATGTCCATTTGAAGCCCTGGATGTTCGACAAAGCAGAAGAACTCCTTTCTCGAAGTGAATATGATAAAATCGTCTGTCAGGGAGATCTCGTAGATGACTGGGATCAGGAAAAGAACCTGGGATTTACATTTCGCATTTCGGTATAACTTTTCATCCTGCAGATCACATCATAGTGTAGGTCCCCTGCTGAAATATTAAAAGCTTTTTACAATATGTTGCCATAGCCACGCCAAAAGATTATGCCGAAAACTGTTGGCTCTTCAGGGGTGAAGGTGGGTGCTTTTCACCCACCTTCACCCCTGAAGAGCCACTCTTATACGGATAAGAATAGTAAGAGGCACACCGTCTATGGCAAGGATCTGGTTGAACTGAGGAAGAAGGAGCAGAAGATCAGACGCGATCTGGAGGATGGACTGGATCCCCAGAGAGCAGAGCGTATTACAGTCAACGATGTATTTGATTCGTACATCAAACAGAAATACGACCTGAAACCGACGACCAGAGTGAGTTACATTTACACCTATGATCATTTCGTCAGGGACACCTTCGGAAGAAGGAAGCTGTCAAAGGTTCGTTATACAGATGTGAAGGAATTTTACTATTCCCTTATCGTTGAGCAGGGATTATCTTGCGCCACAGTTGATAACGTACATACACAGCTTCATCCGGCATTTACGATGGCAGTTCGTAACGGACTTATTCGTACCAATCCGGCATCCGGGGTTCTCGGTGAGATCAAGAAGAGTCATGTGTGGGTAAAGACCAAGCGTAAAGCTTTGACGGTACCGGAGCAGAAGGCATTCATGAATTATCTGTATGCCAATCATCAGTACCAGGGGTGGAAGCCTATCATCACAGTCTTGATCGGAACGGGAATGAGAATCGGTGAATGTCTGGGCCTGAGATGGCAGGATCTCGACTTTGAGAATCGTATCATTGACATTAATCACAATCTGGTGCACCGTAGGGTAGATGAGGAAGGTGGAAGCCTTCATATCAATACTCCGAAGACGGAAGCCGGTTGTAGGAAGATCCCGATGATCAGTGAGGTATACGAGGCATTTCTCGAAGAATATCAACTCCAGCAGATCACGGGTTTCTGCACGCAGGAGATCGATGGATATTCAGGATTCGTATTTACAAGCTCGGGAGGAACGGTTACTATACCTTCTGAAGTGAATCGTGCGATTCATAACATCACGGCAGAGTACAATGAAGAAGAAACTGCCAGAGCGAAGAAAGAAAAGAGAGAGCCTTTTCTCCTTCCGGACTTCTCCGCTCACCATCTTAGACATACTTTCTGTACCAGACTTTGTGAGAACGAAACGAATCTCAAGGTCATTCAGACGGTGATGGGACACAAGGACATCCAGACGACGATGGATATCTATGCAGATTGCACCGAGGAGAAGAAGCAGGAAGTGATCAAGAAGATGGAAGATAAGATTTTTGTGATTTAAAAGTGCCTGTTAAAGCAGTGCCTTTTCTCACAATTTAAACTTTACGTCTTAATCCACCGACTGACCGAAAAATGAAAAGTGATGCATCCAGTACCGCACGCTAAGACATTACCACGGAACAGGACGGTAATCCTCAAAGGCGCCGAAATGCATTTGGACGGAGCCGAGGGGATAAAGACGGAATAGGACGTAAGAACTGACCAATCCAATCCCGACGCTTAAAAGCATCCCTAACGCCCAAAACTGACTCAACCCAACACTCCCCTTGACCGCCCTAAAATAGCGGATTCTGAATGAAAAGGGAGTGAATGCCGAATCGGTGTTGGGTGGCGTTGGAGCCGTTTGTGTGAGGTGCAAGACTTTGTCAGGTCGAGCACGGAGAGTAAAAAACTAAAGATCAGATTCAGGGAACAGCCTGAACGAATGAAAGTGTTAGAAGGCACTTCGTTACTGGTAGAAATACCGGTGATGGAGTGCCTTCTTTTTTTATCACTTTAGCCTGTGCTTGTAACTGACAACCAAGCTGGATTATAGAAAAGCTGTTATTTTGGTGTGAGGCCGTGATATAATGCAGAGGAATGGAGTTCTTCGGTTTCTCTTTTTTAAGAGTTTATGTTTCAGTATATGTAGCTGAACTTGATCTTGATAGACTTAGGACTCATCGGAGTAATGATATTATGGGAGATAAGTACAGACATCCCGAAAAATACGGTATATTATCAAATCCTGACGTTCGGGATGTTATAGGCGGTGAATTTGTTCATTGGTAGGGAACTTTATCTTTTAGCATAATAGAGCATTATGGATAATAGTATTATTGAGAGTTTTATCAGAAAGCAGAAGGTTGCATTTATCTGTTCTATTGATGAAGATGAATTTCCAAATGTAAAAGCGATGCTGAAGCCGAGAAAAATGGAAGGCTTATAGTTTTCATGAGGAGTGCTTGGAATGGAAAGACCAGAGTTTGATAGCATCAAGAATTTTGAGGAATTTAATAAATTTTATTGGTATCGCGAGGAACTAATAAAGATATGTAAGGCGCACGGACTTAAAGCTGATGGCAGTAAGATTGAATTATATAAAGTGATAGAATCATATTTTGCCGGAGAGAGGATACTGCCACAGAGTAAGAAGAATAAGAAGTCAGGGGCCGGTCGAAAGAAGGTTGTAACGGAGCTTACTCTGGATACCGGACTTATAGAATGTGGTTTTACATTTGGCCCGAGATTCAGGGATTTCTTCTCTAAGCAGACAGGAGAAGAAAGATTCAAGTTCAATGTGGATATGGTGGCAACAGTAAAGGCGGTTAAGGATACGAATGATGAGTCATTTACGCTAGGTGATCTGCTGGATATTTACTACGGAAAGAAGACTTATGCAAAGTATGATAAGTCGATGCTTCAGTGGAATAAGTTCGTGAAAGACTACTGTGCAGATGAAGCGACTTTAATTTTTGGTGAACGACTTAAAGCAGCGGCGGCTCTATGGAAAATAGTAAGAGAATCTGATAAGCCCAAAGAGTATTCGCATGAGTTGTTAGAAAAATATAAAGACCAGATAATTTAGGAGCTGAAATATGATAGCTATAAAATCAACTGAATTTGCAAAAAATTGCACGAGCAATGTCGTCTATCCTCTTTCTATAACAGAAGGCTTTCAGGAGGGAAATGTATTCTTTTCTGATGACTCAAATGCTGCTTTGTTCTGGCATTACTGTGGCTTTGCGTATTTATCAGGTAGCGTAGAGGAATCGTTTCTTGAGAAGATATATCAGGAATATTTTGAGAAAACTCTAGATAGAAGATTTGTCCTCATAACAGATAATTCGAAGGTGATAGAATTCTTCTCCGATAAAGATGATATTGTGACCGACAAAAGAGTGGAGTATCGTTTTGGAGATTTGCTGCAAAGTTCTCCGGAATGTAAATACAAAGTAGAGCCAATATCGGAATCAAATTATGACAGGATTCATGGAAATATTGTTCCTACATTTTCCTGGTCGAGTAAAGAACAGTTCCTCAAAAATGGATTCGGATTTGTCGCACTTGATGGGAACAAAGTTATCGCAGTTGCATTTTCGGCTTCAGTTAGTTCGGATGAGGTGGATATAGGTGTTGAGACAGATGAAAACTACCGGCATCAGGGACTGGCGAAGGTAGTTGCTGACAGAATGTGTCGAGAGATAATATCCCAAGGAAAGAAGCCTGTATGGGCACATGCTATAGCAAATGAAGGTTCGAAATATACTGCACTTGGTGTTGGATTCACTAATGACAGAGTGAATAAAGTAATTAGAAAAAAGTAAGAAATACTAAGATAATTGAGGATTGAAGATGAAGATAGAACATATTGCTATGTATGTGAATGAGCTGGAATCGGCAAGGAACTTCTTTGTGAAGTATCTCGGAGGAGTGTCTAATGATGGATACCAGAGTGGATTCCTTGAAGGAACTACCCCCTATGTATGTAGCATATCTGCAGCTGAAGAAGAGCATGGCTGCCGCTATCAGGTAGGAGGTGGCCTATGGAATTGGCGGGGTATAAGGCGTGTATCTGCGAAGGATCTGCAGAAAATGCCATTATGGATATTCTGCTGGATAATGATCTGCTGATCTTTACCAGAAATCTCGGTTAAAAAGATCAATGGAACGTCCTATGTTTACTTTGAAACCAGCAGGACTTCCAGCGGTCTTGAAAGAACTTGAAAAGATAGAACTGCTGAAAGGTGGCGATTACATTCTTGATTATGCCGTTACAGCTACACAGAAGGCAATCCTGAAAGCCTTTGACATGACATCTGAAAATGTTCAAATCCAGGCACGTGAAATAAGCTCAGACCTGGCAAGAATAAGGATGGAAGCCTTAGAGGCAACTCAGAAATCAGATAAGGGAGGTGTGTAGAAATGGCAAGAAGAGCGATCACGTTGGATGAAAAGATAGAGAAAGCCGAGGCAGCTGTTCTAGCTGCAAAGGTGAAGTATGATGCAGCGCTGGACGAGCTGGAGAAACTGGTGACGAAACGCAAGGAGCTGAACGACAAGAAGCTATTGGAAGCCTATCATTCAAGCAATAAATCTGTTGATGAGATCATAGCTTTTCTGCAACCGGCCAAGGAACCTGAGGAGCAAAAAAGAACCCCCAAGCGGCCAAGAAAACGGCTTTGAGGGTTAAAAAGTAGAGGAAGTTAAGATTATACTTTAACTGAAGATCTCATATATATAAGAGAGCAAAACAGGGGCGGTTACGAATCGTAACCGCCCCCTATTGCATTCTCCAAACTGCTCTCATATAATCAAATCATCAGAGTCGACGCTGATGAAATGGGAGGTGTTCATGGACGATACAAATAAGGAAATTCTGCGGATGCTGCGTGACAATGGGCGGATGTCTTTTGCTGAGATTGGCAAAAAGCTGGACATATCCCGGGTTGCGGTGAAGAAACGCGTTGCGAAGCTGGAGGCGGAGGGTGTGATCCGCGGTTATAAGGCTGTCATCCACCGCGAGGGCATGGTGAAGATGTTCCTCACCCTCACAACTACCGAAGATGATCAGGAAGAGGTTATATACTTCCTGAACCGCAGCGGATATGTGCGCGAGCTTTACCTTATGACCGGAGCGAGTAAGATCATGGCAGTCGTAGAAGCACCGGAGTTATCGGAACTGAAATACCTCGTGAAAATGCTGAACAAGACCTTTGACGGCAAGATCAAAACCGGTAGGGGAAATGTCGTAGCAGAGGTCCTCAGAAATGATTTCGGAGGTGTCAGATATGATGAGACTCGATACAGAGGAAGTGCAGAGAATAACAAGGGAGATGAACCGGTATCTTGAGGGAGATACCATTGAAGAAATAATGATCCGGAACAGAAAGATGTTCTATTTCCCAATGCAGCTTACGAAAGAGCAGGCAAGGCAGGATATCCTGACGCTTGACCTGGGGGTGGGGGCTTATAACTGTCTTCGAAGAGGTGGATACAGAACCATTGGAGATGTGATCGATCACAATTATGCCAAAGAGGGCATGAGCAGCAAAAAGCAGCTGATGTCGATCCGAAATATGGGGAAAATAAAAGCTCAGGAGATCCTCATCAAGCTTTTCTTTCACCAGTTCAGTCTCCTGTCAGAAGCCGGGAAGAAGAAATACATGCAGATAGTGTCAGAGATGAATAACTGAGGTCGCTTCCCGGGAGACCAGTAAAAACAAAGGATGTGTTATAATCCAGATGATAAAAAGAAACACGTGCTGAAAGGAGAAGAACACATGAAGAATAATAACTGGATCAACGGAATCATAGGACTGGCAGTTGCTGATGCACTGGGATCGCCCGGGCAGTTCCTGAGTCGCGATGAGTTAAGAAAGAATCCGATCACTGAAATGGTCTACTGTGACATTTACGATAAGCCGACGGGTGAAGCATTTGACGAAGGAAATACCTGCGTATATGCAATCGAACGGTATCGAAATACCCACGATGTGGATACCTGCGGGAAAACAGGTGAGCATGCCAATGGCAACGGTTCTCTGATGCGTACCCTTCCGGTGTGCCTCTACTATGCAGAGAAGACACAGACCGGGGAAGCTACGGTGGAGCAGGCTGTCCGTAACATCCATAAGCTCTCCGCGCTGACGCACAACCACATCCGCGCCTGCATGGCCTGCGGACTGTATTTCTTCTGTGTAAGGGAAATGATATACGGAGAAGGAAGTCTGAATGAGCGCCTGCAGCGCGGAATGGATCAGGGCTTTGCTTACTATGGGAAGGACATCGCGAATCTGGTGGGGCTTGCCCACTACGGACGGCTTCGGGATCTGTCTGAATTCGCAAAGCTTCCGGATGCGAAGATCAAAAGCTCGGGATATGTGGTAGCGGCTCTGGAAGCAGCCATCTGGTCACTGATCACCACCGGAAGCTACAGAGACTGCATCCTTCGCGCAGTGAACCTGGGCGATGATACCGATACCGTCGGCGCCATCACCGGAGGACTGGCCGGACTGTATTACGGATACGACGCCATACCTGAAGAGTGGAGGGATGCTCTCATCAAGAGGGAATGGATAGAGGAAATGTGCGTAAAGGAACCGGAACCCAAAAGCTATCTTTATGAAGTTGATAAGCTCACGGATATCCATATGCATGTGATCCCGGAAGTAGATGACGGAGCCGAAAGCATGGAGGAATCGATCACAGAGCTGAAGATGGTGATCAGCCAGGGAGTCAGCAGAGTGATCGCAACACCGCACAGCTCTGCGTTTGATTATGATCCGGTCAATGTGCATACACAGTATGAAAAGCTGAAGAAGGAAGTGGAAGCGCAGGGCATTCCGATAGAGCTTCATCTTGGCTGTGAGATGCTGGTATATCCGGATGATGTGGATGAATGCATCGAAAAGCTGAAGAAGGGGATCTATCCGACTCTGGCTGGAACAGACTATGTCCTAACAGAGTTCGTGCCGGAAGACCATACGGAAGAAGATGCATTGTATATCATCGACAGGATAGTTGCGGCCGGTTATAAACCGATCATCGCCCATGTAGAGCGTTATGCTCTTACCAACGTTGAAAGCGTCCGGAAGATGAAAGAGCATGGCGCATGGATGCAGATCAACGCCTACAGCGTGAAGGAAGAAAAATCAAAGCGCACCCGGACCAATGCCGACAACCTCCTTCGGGAGCAGCTGGCAGATATTGTCGGAACTGATGGTCACCAACTGAAACACCGCCCGCCGGCCATGAAGAAGGGTGTTAAGGAGATCATGAAGAAATGTGAGAAGGAATACGCCGAAAGGATCCTCACAGGAACGCTGATCTTCAGACGAAGATAGTGTTATAATAGTGATAGGGAGATCACCGAGATTGAGAGAAGGGAGAGCAGACTATGGAACGAAGCTGGAAGATATTGCTGATTATGAGAGGATAAAAAACATCGTTAAAAACGGAAACTATACCGGTATCTCAAGAGTACAGGATCTTACATTGGAGATGCTTTCAGGTGATTCATCAGGTGAGACTGAGGCAACCACAGAAAATTGAGTAGATGCGTGGTTTGATGCTTTGACATCCGCTGCATAACAACTGCTAAATAACAACCGGATGAATCGAAGAGAATCATCCGGTTGAAATTAGTGGTTTTATTATTACTTGGATATATTTATGAAACAGAGTGAAGAATCTGATGGAAATGAGCCTAGTATTTATGCGGCTTACGGGACTTGATGTCCTGGAAACAGCTTAGATACTGGGCTTTTTGAAAAACGAAAAAATGAAAATAAAATACTCGAAATATATAAAATAAAACACTCGAAAAATATAAAATAAAAGCTTGTAAGATGAGTGGTAATATGATATCCTTACCCTAGAAGAGAGGATGTTATTATGCGATACTATCCAAGAGTGATTGATAAGAAAATAGACCGGTTAACAGAGGCTTTTAATGCTGTCAGTATTGTTGGACCCAAAGGGTGTGGTAAGACTCGCACGGCTAAGGAAAGAAGTAAATCGGTCATCGAATTCCAGGACGAAGAGAAACGGGATGGATATCTTGCCATTGCTGAAACAGCACCGGGTCTCTTCCTGAAGAATGAGAAACCGATTCTGTTTGATGAATGGCAGGATGCACCCAGAATATGGGGAATGATAAGAAAAGCCTGCGATGACAATCCGGAAGCTGTGGGAGAGTATTATCTTACGGGATCAACAAGCAGGAATATAGATACTCCGCATACTGGTACCGGAAGGATCACGCAGATTGAAATGTTTCCGATGACATTGTTTGAGACCGGTGAGTCAAATGGATCCGTTTCGATCTCAAGGATTCTTTCAGATGATTCTTATGATTTCAGCGGTGCGGTTTCGAATCTGAGTCTGGAAGAACTCTTCTATTCTGCCTGCAGGGGTGGATGGCCGAGATGCCTTGCGCTTAGAAGTAAGGAAGGCAAACTTGAGATCGCCAGAGATTATTATAGACAGATAATCTCGAAAGATATCAGTGCTTATGATGGTGTAAAGCGAAATTCGGAGTGGGCCAGGGCTCTTCTGTGGTCTTTTGCACGCAATATGGCAACAACAGCAAAAAAGAACAGCATCTATGCAGATGTCAAAGCTTCTTATAATGTTACGGACGTTACTCTTGCGTCTTACATAGAGGTTTTGGAAAGGTTGTATGTGATAAGAGACATCGATGCCTGGACGCCTCAGATCCGTTCCAAAACGGCAATCCGTGCGGCAAAAAAACACATTTTTGTAGATCCGTCGATCGCGATAGCAGCTCTTGGATTGAATCCGGATTACTTCAATGGCGATCTGGATCTTTTCGGCCATGTTTTCGAGAATATGGTATTACGGGATCTTGTGGCCTATTCACAGATCCATGACGCGCACATTTTGCACTATACCGATGATATGGGACTTGAGGCGGATGCTGTGTATCAAGCGGCAGATGGTCGATATGCTTTGATTGAGATCAAGCTTGGAATGAGTAGAATTCCCGAAGCTGAGGCATCTTTGCTGCGCTTCAAAAAGGCAATCGAGGATCACAATCAGAAAGCATTGGCGAATAAGGACCATCCGAAGCCCGTATACCGTGAACCGGCAGCGTTGATCGTTATTTGCGGAAATGCACCCATGGCCTATACAACGGAGAAAGGAATACATATCATCCCGGTTGGGTGTTTAAGAGACTGATATGGGCTTTTTTCTGTAGTACGATGAATTCAACGGTACCGAATGATTTTTCTGTTTTTTGTACATAAAAACTGTAATTTCTGATCAAAATAAGACCAGTATTTATGCGGCTTCCGGGGCTTGACTCCCTGGAAACCGCATAGATACCGGGCTTTTACTGTCCGTACTTCGGGACAGTTAAGGTGGTAGAGTATAATCAGGAACCGACCAACCACCTAAAATGAAAAATTTAACGCAACAAAAGATCCAATAAACTGAAAAATGCATTGCGTTAACTTTTGCAAATGACTAACCAGAACACGCTATGATAGAAATCAGAAAGGAGCCGCTATGAGAGATTTTATCGGCGGAATCATTATAGTGATTCTGGCAATCTCTTTTCTGATAAAGGGAATGGATGCCCTTCAGAATAGTTCTTCATCAAAATCAGGTCAGAAAACGGCATCGAATGGGAATCGGAGTACACAGCTTGATGATGACTTTTGTTTTGTAGATGATAGTCCTGCTACACAGCAAATCCATTACCCCTCGACTCCGACTACAGGCAGCAATGATTATGAGGACTTTTGTTTTGAAGATGAGCTTGAAATGGCGGGGCTGGATAGATTTGATCTGGAAATGATGGACGAGGATGAAAGAAATGCAACGCTGGAGGACGCCGGTCTTGATCCCTTTGATTGGGAAGAGGTTTAGCGGACGGGTGTAAAATGGGTTGCTGAAGATCTGGCTGGCGGAGAATGCGCCGGAGTATGTGAAGGAAATCTACCGGAATTGTTATTCGTGAAAAAGTCTCCCGTTCGGCGACCGGGATCAGAAATGAATTTTTATGAATAAGGATTTGATTGACAAAACACTCAAATAGATAATAACAACCGGATGATTCATAGAGAATCATCCGGTTGAAATAAGTGGTTTATTATTATTTTGTCTGATGGTCAGCTTCTATTTGGTTAAACATCTCTTCGGTGATACCGGTGC
>Ga0247608_10008673_pt1 | contig 10218 bp, 7 predicted proteins | sample 176DNAGHGlowgp2_FD_193490 | JGI IMG/M metagenome (GOLD analysis project Ga0247608, IMG submission 193490) | Sheep rumen microbial communities from Palmerston North, Manawatu-Wanganui, New Zealand - 1766 DNA GHGlow gp2 | ecosystem: Host-associated > Mammals > Digestive system > Stomach > Rumen ... | reverse complement strand
TCCGTTCAGCCTCGACTCTAGGAGCCGAACTGGGCTAACTTCCACGACTTCCTGCTCGGCGAGGTTCGTTACCTGTCAGTGAAGAAGGCTTATCCTAACGAGGCCGAGGAGCTCTTCGCTGAGGCACAGAAGATGGCCCAGATCCGCTACAAGACTTACATCCGCAAGTCTCAGGAGAATTGGGAGGATTAATCTGAATCAGTGTGGTCAGTGGCAAAACCGCTGACCCACCATTCATACTAAAAGGCGACGCACCCTATTTGGATGCGTCGCTTCATTTATTTTACAAATCTATTTAACAGGGCCTGACAACCTTCAAGCACGTCACGCCATGTAGCCTCGAAGTCGCCTGTGTACCAAGGGTCAGCAACGTCACCTGGTCGCTGTGTGAAGTCCATCAACATCACTATCTTTCCTTCTGGATCGCCACCGCAGATATTGCGCATATTGCGGATATTCCACGAGTCCATACCTATTAGCAGGTCGTATTGGTCGTAGTCCGATCGCGTCATCTGTCTGGCCGTCTTGCCTGCACAGCCGATGTTGTGATCTGCCAGTTTTCGTCGGGCAGGTGGATATACGCTGTTGCCAATCTCCTCCGTCGAGGTGGCTGCCGACTCAATGTAGAACTCGTCTTCGCGTCCAGCTTTCCTGACGAGGTCTTTCATCACGAACTCCGCCATCGGGCTTCTGCAGATGTTCCCATGACAGACAAACAATATTCTATGCATCTTCATGTATATATCATTTCTAAAGGCAAAGGTACACAATTGATTTCATATATTATCTGTTTCCAGTCAATTATTAGGATACTTTAGTAGTCTTCCATGATAGCTCTTAATTCTTAACTCTTCACTGGCTCGCGCTCTCGCCTGCATATTCCTTCTTCGCTTCAGTCTGCTCGTCAGTTATACTCCCTGCAAAGATACAAAAATTCCCGCTCAGCAACGAGCGGGAAAAGATGGTGTTAATGATTCTAAATTTAAAGATGAACTAACGATGTTCCACGCAGGTGGTCACCCTCGTCGTCCGTGGGAGGATTATTCTGTGGGAAGTAGGGATTTAGCTTAAAGAGACGGCTCCATTGCACCTTCTGGTCGAAGTCAGTCTTATAGTAGGTGTTGGCGAACGTCTGATATTTCTTATTGGTGCTAAGTATAGTATCATAGTCTTTTTCGCCATCCCAATAGAAAAACTCGTCACCGTTGTCGACATTATACATATCGTAATATTTCTGTCTTTCTGGATTGTAGCTGCGAACATGGATAGCGAAGTTGTTCTCGTTAAATTGTGCACCCAGCGTGACGCTATAGGTCAGGTCGTAGTCCTGATTTTCATCGGGCTTGGTATAGATATGAAAACACTGTGCTTCTTTTACGGCCTGGTTGAAAGCATTCACAAGTTTAAAAGCCTCATTGTCTGCCACAAGTTCACCCTCCTTTAGGAATGCTTCGGCCAGGTGCAGGCAGTAGTCCTTGACGTCGTAAAGAGCACTCTCGTTGAAATAGTGATAGGTGTTTTCGGCAGCCATCTTCACAGATTGCTGATTGGCCTTGTCCCAGTTTGTCACCGCGTAGTCTACAAAGTTCTTTAGCGGGGCATAGATATTCTTCACCTTGCTCATGTCGTTCAGCACGAAGTCAACGTATACACACAATTTCCGTGGTCAAAGTGGTCAAGGTCAAAATGGTCATTTTTGATTTCGGGAACGCGGTCATTTGCTCACTATATATAAATAGAATATTTATATTATAGTGGCGGTTTTGACAGCATCCGTTTTCGATTTTGACAAATGACCAAATGACCAAAATGACCAAAAGAAGTGATGAAGTAAGAAGTGATGAGTGAAAAGTGATGAGTGAGAAGTGAGAAACTGACGGCTGTATTCGTGAACCGAAATGACGATGTAGTAATTTGCAGCAGAAACGTCAAGAGTGACGCGCACGGCGCTCGCATGCCACGCGAAAGGAGCGGAAGGGCCCTCCGCACGGAGCAAAGCAGGCGAGAGGCAGGTAAAAGTTATGAAGAAAGAAACATGGAAGACGATGATACAGGTGATTGTATCGATTCTGACGGCTGTACTGACGGCAACGGGAACGGCGAGCTGTAGGCACATACTCTAAGCACGCTAGTGAGAGGTGATTAGTGATAAATGAAGGGTGAAGGATGGTACCAAATAACAAAAAAGAAGGATTTTTTTAAAATTATTTGGTAGTATTCTTCACTTTTTCGTACCTTTGCTGCATGAAAATACGGATACTACTATTTCTAATGCTGACGACGCTGCCGATGACAGCGGCCAACCGCATTCTGTCGCCTAGATTCAAGACGCTGACAAGCATCGTGAACGGTGACTGGATGAACCGCCCTGTCATGCAGCTGAACAGCAACGACGTGATGACCATTAGTTTCGATGAGCTGTCACACAATTTCCATCGCCTCTGCTATCGCATTGAACACTGTGAATACGACTGGACAACATCTGAATCGATTTTTGAGAGCGACTGGTTGGATGGCTTCAACAACAATCCCATAGAAGACTATCAGAACAGCATCAACACTACCCTGCCCTACACACACTATGAGTTCTCCATCCCCAACGACCGCTGTCGGTTGAAGATGAGCGGCAACTATCGCATGACAATCATTGATGAAGACGAGGGTGACGAGGAAGTGATGCAGGTGGAGTTCTATGTCGTTGAACAGCAGATGGACTTAGGTCTAAACGTGTCATCGAATACGGATATAGACCACAATGTGAGCCATCAGCAGGTGGACATGAAACTGCGCTACAACGCGCTGCGCATCACGAATCTGGAGGAAGAGCTAAGGACGGTGGTCATGCAAAACTGGCGCGACGACACGGCACGTCGTGACCTCCGTCCGTCGTCCGTCAGCATGCAGGGACTGGAGTGGATTCACCAACGGCCACTCATCTTCGATGCTGGCAACGAGTATCATAAGTTCGAAGTGCTGGATGTCAGCCATCCAACGATGGGTATAGACCGTATTGATTGGGACGGCCACCAATATGAGGTGTACCCCTTTATGGCTACGGAACGCCGAAACTACCTGACGGACGTTGATGCCGACGGTGCATTCTGCATCAGAAACAGCGAGCGGTCAGAGTCGGCATACACCTGTGAATATGTGTGGGTAAACTTTACGTTGAAGGCACCATACCAGGGCGACCTGTTCGTTGGCGGACACTGGACGACAGACAAGGATCGTGAGACCTATAAGATGAGGTATGATGGCGGCAAGGGCATTTACTACACACGTCTGCTACTGAAACAAGGCTACTACTCGTACAACTACACGACGGAAACGGGAGGCGTTCCTCCGTCCGAAGGCAGTTTCTATCAGACAGAGAACCGCTATCAAGCGCTGGTTTACTATAAAAGTGCTATGGACCGTACGTGGCGATTAGTAGGCTACCGAGCCGTAGAGTTCCGATAGTCGTCTGGCGTCTGACGGTAATAATGGAAGAAACTGGCTATCATGTAGTTGGGCGATACAAAGCCAAGTTCTTCGGCTATTCTCTCTTTCGGCAAATCCGTCTCGGCAAGCATATTTGCGACCTTAGTCAATCGCAATCGTAGCATCATGAGGCGTGGACTCTCGTTCAGATGTATCGATAACTGCTGGTAGAGTTGCTGAAGGGTTACACCTGCAACGTCAGCCAGTTGCTGCATACTGTAGCCGACCTCCTTTTCCCTGCATTGTTGAACGAAGGGTACAATCTTCATCATGATATCCGCAAAAACAGGGTCAACATACGTTGAACCGTCTTTTTGTATCGAGAATGGTGTCAATATTTCATCCTCCAAAGACTTAGAGCGGACGACGTATGTCATGATACGATGCTGTAGTTCGGCTTCATCATTGATAAGGTTTATACGAAGGTGAATGTTCCTATTGTAATAATAGAAATTGAAAATTACCAATATTGCAAACAATAAGCCCAGAAGCACATAGAGACCTGTTGTACGCCACCAAGGCTCCTCAACATTAACAGTCCACACAAAGGGGTCTTGGGGCCAATACTCAGGCGACATTGAAACCTGCATCTCAAGTTCATAATAGCCTGGTTTCAAGCCAACCAGAGGTAAGCGCAATATACCATGTTCATCGACCATGCCATCGGAGTTGAAGAACGACATGACCTGCCAGTCGTCAATAAGCCCTTTCACGCGATAACGGTAATACGTTTGCATGGGGCGCAGGAAATTCAGACCCGAGAAGAACAGCAACAACGAATTCTGGTTGTAATCTACCGTGATGCGCCATGTTCGGGCTGCAGCATTCTCTAATATCACACGGTCATCCAACGCCATGCCTGGCTTCATTTCTCGCCCGTTAACTATCAATCGAGTCAGCTTGGGATAAAGTACCATTCTAGACATGGAGTCGGTATGGAAATGATGAGGATTAAACGTCACAATATGGTCGAGCGACTGCATCACTATGGTACCATCGTTCAGCTTTATGGCCCGACGATTGACAAACGACTCATTTGGCACATTGTCACGGTCATAATAACTCTCAACACGGGAAACGTCCTTATTATCTTTGATAAAGAAGTGACAAATGCCATAGCTCGTACCTGCCCAGATGTCATGAAAATCATCTTCTACCACACTATGAACCATATCGTTTAACATACCATCTTTGACACTAAACAGATAGGGTTTGTGGCCTGGACGATCCAACTGCACACCATTATAAAGTCCTGTCCACGTCCAGCCACGACTATCGGTATACTTACAGTTAACATGACGGCCTAACGGTTCAGGATTGGTAATCTCTGGCATATTGTCCAGCATCTGTTGGAAATTCACAGCCTCAGGTTCGTCCCAACGATAGGCGTAAAAGGGAGAAGTAAAAGGCTTGGCATAAAACAATCCACGCTTCTCAGTACCAATCCACATACCACCCTGACGGTCGAATGCTATCGTGTTGACATCGGTTTGCAGTTTACGTCCGTTGCTCAACTTCAAGTATTCCTTCTGTGTCTTTTCACCAGAAACTGGGTTATATTCCCAATAGCCATATTCTGAAGCCACAAACAAGATGCCATCAAATAATGTCATATTGTTCAGATGGTAAGGTGTACGCATCAGTTCCTTCCACACACGTGTAATAGCATCAAAGCGTAACAACAAAGCATCTTTCTCGCCATTTCGAATTTGATAGAAATAACGCCCATCATGATATGTCACTGACGAATTGGAGTAAGACAACTTATCGTCACCCTCTGAAGATGCTGCATCGTAAAGATGTCTGCCAGATATCAAGTCGTAGACCGACACGACACCATTAGCAAAGAACAGCAACAATGTATTCTTGTCATAGATGTCGACATCATGTAGTTCGGCTTTCTGACTGACAGGTATAACTTTTTCTCTGACAGGGCAATACAGCTTTCCTTTCGACAGGAACCACATATTGTTTTCGCCATCGCCAAACATATCTTCCACGACTTCTTTCATGCCAGTACCCTTGATGACGGAGTCGACATTGCTAATGAACATCTCCTTCATCAAGTCAACACAGGTTACCTTATACTTATCCTTCACCCATAGATGATGATTCTTGTCAAAATAAAGGTGGTAGTGACCTGAATATTTAGGCAAAGGAAAGTCGTTTTCTGCCGTAGGGTCAATATGTACGAAGTTGGCACCATCATAAAAATTGACGTGTCCGATAGTTGTAATCACCATACGTCCAGTTTTCGTACACATGATGGTTTGGGCACTATTATCAGCCAAACCGTTGGAGGCATCGTATAAATAGAACACTCGTTCCATTCTCTCGGCATGTATGATGCCCGACACCAAAAGCATCAATACAATTGACAACCTACGAATGATGGGGTTCTCTGACCAAAGAACAAAGTGTGTTGATTTCTCAGACATTGGCAGACTGCTGTTTTAAATTACGGCGCAAAGTTAGTAAAAAAACAACAAATCACAAAACTTTTTCCCAAAAAATCCCGTAGGCTCTTTCCTTCAAAGGAACACGGCAAACTACAGCTTTACACTGGAGATGTCGACAAGGCCATTGACAATGGCATAAATGGTAAGACCTGCAGGAGAGTGAATCTGCAGTTTACGGGCAATATTGCGACGGTGGGTAATGACGGTATTAACCGAGATACAGAGTTGGTCGGCAATCTCCTTGTTTTGCAAGCCTTGAACAACACCTACGATGACGTCGCGCTCACGATCGGAAAGCGCATCGGCATTATCCTGACCACCCTTGAATACCATCTGGGAAATATTCTTTGAAACATCCTCCTGTTTCGTCATCTGCTCTAACCGCTTGATGGCAGGCGTGAAAATATGGTCCTCGACTTCAGCATGCTGGCTCAACCACTCTTCATTATTATAAATGTCGTAGAGGGTAGCTGTCAGCTTGTTGTTGTGATGAGCATCGGCAGGCAGATACTTAATCATCATAAGTTTCAACTCACGGAGCTTTTTGTCAGCACTTTCATGATGTTTCGAGAAGGTCTCAACATTATAATCGCTCATGGGACGGCCTTCAAGGAGAGATTCGACGTATGGGAAAAGCGTCTTCTCCTCATACTTCATGTGACGACGGATTTCCTGTGCATACTCTTCGTAGAGTTTCATGATGAGCACGCCCAAAGCATCGTCCTCATTGATGCTTTCTTGCAACTCGCGACGGATGAATGGCAGCTGGAAGTCGAGATAGTAAGTATGGCTCGCCTTCAGGTAATGCAACAGCGTAGGAACGCTGATTTGATCGTCATTCTGAAAGTCGCCATACCCATTGATGGTGAAGTTGACCACCGCCAAGAAAGTGTATGTGTCCACTGCGTTCAGCTTACACGTCTCATTGACAGTCTTATCGCCAAAGCCAAGATTAATGCCAAACGAGCCTAATGCCTGTAAAACACTATAGTTGTCCTTAATCAGCGTTATCATCTTGTCGCTGGGTTCATACAATTTCAAATTTTTCATCCTTACTGCTTTTATACCTTATTTATTATTGATGGTGCAAAGGTAGCTATTTTTGATGATACGTGCAATAGTTCAAGACGATTTCATCATTTTTAGGTATTGTGGTATTTTTTGAAACTTTCTACCTTTGCACCCAGTTTTTAACCACATAATTTAGAGATGAAAAGAATTGTTTTCGTATTATTAGCATCAACAGTTTGTTTGGCATCAAATGCTCAACGACTGAGCGTAGGAGGATATGGTGAAGCAGTATTTTCGCGCAACTACTTCAGCGACCACGTCAGCCGCTATAGTCAGCCCGAAGAGCATAAGAATGACCCCAGTCACGGACGTTTTGACATTCCCCATGCAGTAATCTATCTTGGGTATGACTTCGGCAAAGGATGGACACTCGGTACGGAGATTGAATTCGAACATGGTGGTAACGGTATTGCCTACGAAAAAGAAGACGAGGAAGGTGGCGAATGGGAACAGGAAACGGAGAAAGGCGGTGAGGTAGAGCTGGAGCAGTTCTGGATTCAGAAGTCATTCGGAAAATGGGCCAACATTCGCGCTGGACATATTGTGGTGCCTGTAGGACTGAACAATGCGCACCACGAGCCATTGAACTTTTTCACGGTTTATCGTCCTGAGGGCGAAAACACCATCATGCCCTCAACGTGGCACCAGACGGGTGTGTCGTTCTGGGGACGCTATAAGGACTTCCGTTACGAAGCTCAGCTGTTGGCAGGTTTGAATGCTGATCAGTTCACTAATACTGGTTGGATTCATAAAGGGCATAAGTCACCATTGGAATTCGATGTTGCCAACAAATATGCCGTATCTCTGCGTATCGACAATTACTCGATTCCTGGTTTGCGCATTGGTGTCAGTGGCTACTATGGTCATGCTATTGGTAACAGTTATCCTCGTAATGCCAATGGTGTTGACGCAGAATACAAAGGTGTGGTAGCCATCGGAGCCATTGACTTCACTTATAAAGCCCACAACTGGATAGTTCGCGGACAGGCTGACTACGGCTATTTGGGCGATGCCGACCAACTAAAATATGTTTACAATCGTTTGAACTCGAAGTCGCCTTACAAGCACTCGGCCTTCGTGTCGAAAAATGCCTATGCAATGAGTATCGAAGCGGGTTATGACATCTTCTCGCAGATTGCGTCATTGCGAGAGGACAACCAAAAGCTGTACGTCTTCGGACGCTACGAAGCATATAATCCATATGCCAGCAAGACGAAAGGAACAGCCTATGACTATACCGCCGTTAAACGAATGGCTGCAGGTTTGAACTATCATCCTGTGCCCCAAATAGTTATTAAAGCTGAATATTCAAAGCGTTTCCTCAAGTCCATCTATAATGACGAACCCAGTATTAATATCGGTGTAGCCTACGAGGGATTCTTTCTTTAATTTATAGTATTTAACCACATAAACAATACAACAATGAAAAAATTTATTTACTCTTTGGCCCTTCTCATGGGCATGATGACATTCACTGCCTGCAGCAGTGACAGTGACAACAATGGTGACGACAAATACAAAGACCGTAAATACGGAATGGAGGCTATTGATGCCTGTGGAGATGTCGTAAACCAGTTTGAGGCAGCCAATAAGACGATTGCTCAAGCAAGTCTGACCACAGAACAGGAGGCATATCTGCGTCAGGTTCTGACAAATCTGGTCAGCAATGTAATCATACCAACATACACTAGTTTGGCCAATGACGTAGAGGATTTGGAGAAGACCCTAAACGGTCTGACCGTCAATACTATTACGCAGACACAGATTGATAAGGCGTGCACAGACTTCAAGGCCGCACGTCAGAATTGGGAGCGATCAGAGGCATTCCTGATGGGTGCTGCCAGCGATTTCGATATTGACCCAACTATCGACTCATGGCCTCTGAATCGTACATTGCTGCTGAGCTACTTCAATAATGGCATGGACGAAGAGATGCTGGAAGATGCAACCATCCTGGGTTTCCACGCTTTGGAGTTCATCCTCTTCCGCAATGGTCAACCACGTAAGGTTGCTGAATTTAAGGGCAATGACACCTATAAGAACTTTGAGAAGATTACAGGTGCTCAGGAACTGGCTTATGCTCAGACAATCTGTAAACTATTGAAGGAACGTTGCTTCCAGTTGCAGGTTGCTTGGGAGGGAGAAACAATTCAAAATGCTAACCGCGTCAATGTTGTCAAAGCTGCCGGTCTCGACTATACCACAGAGGCAAGTCTGAGCTATGGTGTCAATCTAACAACGGCAGGTATTGCGGGTTCTAAGAGCACGTTCAGCACACTGAAAGCCGCCATCGCTCAGGTACTGAGCAATGACGAGGGATCGTGTGTGGCTATTGCCAACGAGGTCGGTACCGCTAAGATTGCCAACCCCTTCTCTGCTGGTGATGTAAGTTACGTAGAATCGCCTTACAGCTACAACTCTATTGTTGACTTCTGCGACAATATCCGTTCTATCCGTAATGTATGGTATGGCAGTACCAACGACAGTGCAGCGAGTGTCAGCTTCAATGGTTTCTTCGCCAGCGTTGGCCAGAATGATATTAACACGAAGGTTACAGGTGCTTTCAATGGTGCCATCAACAAGATTGGTGCTATGCCTGCTCCTTTCGTAAAATACTGCTGCACCATCTGGAACATCAACTTCGAGGATGATGAGGATTGGGAGACAGAAGAATAATCATTAACAGACATCAGATATGAAAAAACTATCACGACTCTTTTTCGTGAGTATGCTGGCAGCACCTTTGTTGTCAGCATGTTCAGATGATAATGACAGCCTGACACAATTAGGTCCATTGACCCCCGATGAGCAAACATTCGGTAAGGCTGTAGGGAACTTTACGGCAGAGGAATGGTATCCTGGCGGACAGTTGGGAACCACAGAAAAAGCCAGCTATTCGGCTCCTGCTCCAGCGGTGACCAATCAGGCTGGTATGGAGGATGACTTCATTGTTGGTGAGGGTTTCTTTGAGAAGCTCTACACCTTCGAACAGGAACCCCGTAAGGGTCTTGGTCCTGCATGGGTACGTAACTCGTGCATTGCCTGTCACCCCAGCTATGGTCACGGCAAGCGCCAGACGGAGTATCATGCCAACACCATCGGTAATGGTTATCTGCTGGTGATCTATCATCCCGATACCAACGGCTATATCACCGAGGTAACGGGTATGCCTCAAACGCAGGCCATGTCGCCCTTTAAGGCACCCATC
>Ga0247608_10008672_pt1 | contig 10219 bp, 5 predicted proteins | sample 176DNAGHGlowgp2_FD_193490 | JGI IMG/M metagenome (GOLD analysis project Ga0247608, IMG submission 193490) | Sheep rumen microbial communities from Palmerston North, Manawatu-Wanganui, New Zealand - 1766 DNA GHGlow gp2 | ecosystem: Host-associated > Mammals > Digestive system > Stomach > Rumen ... | reverse complement strand
CAACAAGATATTTGTTAAGGACCAGAATGCAGGTAAGAAGTTCGTTACGCTTGACGGTGAGGAGCATACCCTCGGTGAGCATGACCTCGCTATCTGCAACGCTGAGGAACCAATGTGCATAGCTGGTGTATTCGGTGGTAAGGGTTCCGGCACATACGAGACGACAAAGAACGTAGTGCTTGAGTCCGCTTATTTCCACCCAACATGGATTCGTAAGTCTGCACGTCGTCATGGTCTTTCTACCGATGCGTCATTCCGTTTCGAGCGTGGCATTGATCCAAACGGAGCAATATACGCACTGAAGCAGGCTGCGCTGCTGTGTAAGGAACTGGCTGGGGCGAAGGTTTCAATGGAGATAAAGGATGTATATCCTAATCCTATCGAGAACCCAAAGATGCGCCTCGACTTCGCATACGTGGACAATCTAATCGGTAAGAAGATAGGCAACGACACTATAAAGAACATACTCAAGTCGCTCGAGATAGAGATAAACGCTGAGGATGCTGAAGGACTCGACATCACTGTTCCTGCATACCGCGTGGACGTACAGCGCCCTTGCGACGTAGTGGAGGACATACTGCGTATCTATGGATATAACAATGTGGAGATACCTACACAGCTGAAGTCAACGCTTACTGTAAAGGACTTTGAGGACCAGCGCCATAAGCTGATGAACCTCGTGGCAGAGCAACTCGTGGGTGCAGGCTTCAACGAGATTCTCAACAACTCACTGACGAAGGGTGCGTACTACGCAGACTTGAAGGCTTACCCTGCTGACAAGTGCGTAACGATAGTCAACCCACTGTCAAGCGACCTTAACGTGATGCGTCAGTCACTGCTGTTCGGTGGATTGGAGAGCATCATGCGCAACGCTAACCGTCGTATGCCGAACCTCCGCTTCTTTGAGTTTGGTAACTGCTATCAGCACTTTAACGAGAAGAAGGATGATGAGAACCCGATGAAGGCATACTCTGAGGAGAGCCATCTCGGATTGTGGATTACAGGTAAGCGTGTGGAAGGCTCTTGGATTCACGCTGATGAAGACAGTACTTATTATGAGTTGAAGGCACACGTTGACAACATTCTGCGCCGTATCGGTATGCCACAGGGTATGCTCGTATGCGAGAAGACAGACAATGACATATTCTCTACAGGTATCAAGATGATGAACCGTGGCGGAAAGGTGTTCGTCGAGATGGGTATCGTAAGCAAGAAATTGCAGAAGCAGGCTGATATCGCCGCACCGGTATATTTCGCAGACATTAACTGGACACTGGTTACAAATGCTGTGAAGAAGAATGCAGTGCACTTTACTGAGATACCTAAGTATCCTGCAGTAAGTCGTGACCTTGCTTTGCTCCTTGATAAGAACATAGAGTTTGCACAGGTGGAGCAGGTAGCACGTCAGACAGAGAAGAAACTGCTGAAGAAGGTGGAGCTGTTTGATGTCTATGAGGGCAAGAACCTGCCAGAGGGCAAAAAGTCATACGCTGTTAACTTCGTATTGCAGGACAGCGAGAAGACGATGAACGACAAGGCTATCGATGCCATCATGAACAAGCTCATCAATAACCTCAAGAAGCAACTTAACTGCGAACTGAGATAATGCTTAATGCATAATGCATCGCTCGGCGCTTGCGACGCTTTTAAAAAGGCCGCGGGCCGACTAAAAGAATTCATAATTCGTAATTAAATAATTAATAATCCCCCAGACTCTTATTCCCTCCCTACCGGGGAGGGACGGGGTGGGGCTCATAATTCACTTATATATCCAATGGGAAGAGCATTTGAATATCGTAAGGCCACCAAGTTGAAGCGTTGGGGCCACATGGCAAAAACTTTTACACGTCTGGGCAAGCAGATTGCCATTGCCGTTAAGGCAGGTGGTCCTGATGCAGACACAAACCCTACACTGCGTTCTATCATCGCTACATGTAAGCGTGAGAACATGCCTAAGGACAACATTGAGCGTGCTATCAAGAATGCTATGGGTAAGGACCAGTCTGATTACAAGGAGGTTACTTACGAAGGATACGGCCCTCACGGAATTGCCGTATTCGTTGATACACTGACAGACAACACCACACGTACAGTGGCTGACGTTCGTTCAGTGTTTAATAAGTTCTCTGGTAACCTCGGTACTACAGGTTCACTGAGCTTCCTCTTCGATCACAAGTGCGTGTTCACTTTCAAGAAGCCTGCAGACCTTGATATGGACGACCTCATCCTTGAACTCATTGACTTCAACGTTGATGATGAGTTTGACGAGAACTACGACGAGGAGAAGGATGAGACAACAATCTCTATCTATGGTGATCCAAAGTCATACGCACAGATTCAGAAGTTCCTTGAGGAAAAGGGCTTTGAGGAAATCGGTGGTGAGTTCACCTACATTCCTAACGACCTGAAGGATGTTGACGAGGAGCAGCGTGCTACCATCGACAAGATGATAGAGAAGCTCGAGGAGTTTGACGATGTTCAGACCGTTTACACCAACATGAAGCCAGAATAAGGCTAAAGGTTTAGAGTTTAAGGTTTAAAGTTTAAAGTATAATTAGTAGAGGTGACATCATTTGATGTCACCTCTTTTTGTATCATGAAAAAGTTACTCAGTTGATGGCTATTTTATAAGAAATGATGTAAGTTTGTGTTTTTTTGCTCTTTTAATGTGGTAGAATTGAATAAAGATTTGTTACTTTCAAATTTTATTTGTAACTTTGTGACAAATTTGACCTGAACCAATTATCAAAACAAATAACCATATTATGAGAAAACTATCAACAAAACTAATGACCATCAGTTTGCTTGCACTGTTTTGCGTTATGTCGCAAGTGGCTGGTGCCACAGAAGGATGGGATGAGGCTCTGTATAAACAGATTGAGAGTCGCATTGTAGCCCCAACATTTAAGAATAAGACTTACAACATCAAGAAATACGGTGCATCCGTAAAGTCAAGTGCTGCGAAAAACCAGCAAGCTATCAACAAAGCCATAGAGGTGTGCTCAAAGGCTGGTGGTGGTAAGGTCATTGTGCCTGCAGGTACATATCTTACCGGCGCTATTCGTATGCAATCTAACGTAAACCTCGTGATAGAGAAAGGTGCTACCATTCTCTTTGCATACGAGCCAGACCTTTATCCAATTGTTAAGACACGTTGGGAAGGTCTCGATCTGATGAACTACTCTGCCTGCATCTATGCTTATCAGGCGCAGAACATCGCCATCAGCGGTGATGGAACCATTGATGGCAATGGCGAGAACGAGACATGGTGGCAGTGGTGCGGAGCAAAGAAATTCGGCTTTGATCCTAACAAGACTCCTCAGTCACAGGCTATGCCTTACCTTGGTAGCGACAAGTTCGGCAAGGACTCACTAGGCAACCAGTTGAGCAACCGTAACACCTTGTTGTGGATGTCAGACAATAACATACCTGTTGAGCAGCGCATCTTCGGCAAGGGCCATGGTATGCGTCCGCAGTTGGTAAACTTCTATGAGTGTCAGAACATACTCATTGAGGGCGTTACAATGCTGCGCTCACCTTTCTGGGTAATTACGCCAACTCTTTCAAGGAACATCACCGTGCGTAAGGTTAAGGTTATCAACGAAGGTCCTAATGGCGATGGTTGTGACCCTGAGTCATGTGAAGATGTGCTAATAGAAGATTGTATCTTCCATACAGGCGATGACTGTATAGCTATCAAGAGTGGTCGTAATGCAGACGGACGTCGTGCCAACGTACCTTCACAGAACATCATCATACGTCGTTGTACGATGGAAGATGGACATGGTGGCGTAGTACTTGGTTCTGAGATTTCAGCAGGTGTACGCAATGTGTTTGCAGAGGACTGCAAGATGGATTCACCAAACCTTGACCGTGTGTTGCGTATCAAGACAAACACCTGTCGTGGTGGTGTGACGGAGAATGTATTTATGCGTAATATAGAGGTGGGACAGTGTCGTGAGGCAGTGCTGCGTATCAACCTCGTATATGAGCCAAAAGAGCAGGCAAAGCGTGGCTTTATTCCAACCGTGCGCAACGTATATATGGAGAATGTGACTTGTCAGAAGTCACGTTACGGCATCTTGCTCAACGGACTGGAGGACCACGACAATATATATAATATTAATGTAAAGAACTGTACCTTCAACGGTGTGCAGGATGAGAAGGTGCGCAAGACCGGCAAGTGCCACGACATACACTTTGACAACCTCCGCATCAACGGCGAGTTGGTTCTTTCAGAGCCACCATTCCAACACTATTCCGAGTGGATGTCATGGAGTGAGATGCAACGCGTGCCAAATCCTATATACCTTGACTTCACCGACCCGGCAAAGCGTCCTAACGGCAAGTGGTCATACGTGATGGGCATAGAACTCGAGGGTATTCTCGATACTTGGCTGGCATACCAGAATCCTATCTTCAAGGATTACGTCATACGTTATCCTGAGCAGATGATTAAGTCTGACGGTACCACTACAGGTTATGACATAAAGGCCTATAACCTCGACAATATCCGTCCGGCCCGCTTCATACTGCGTATGAACCGTCTGTTCCCACATGAAGGCTCAGACAAGGCACTGCAGACTTTCTTCCGTCAGTTGGAAGAACAGCCACGCACGAAGGAAGGTGTATGGTGGCACAAGGAGATATACCACTGGCAGGTATGGCTTGACGGTATCTACATGGGACTTCCATTCTACACTCTTTCAGCTGCAGAGCTGAAGGGTGAGAAGGCTGCAAAGAAATACTATGATGATGCCGTTGACCAGATAGGCAAGACATTCCAGCGTACCTACGACGCCAAGACAGGTCTGTGGAAACACGCATGGGACGAGACACACACCATGTTCTGGGCAAACAAGGAGACAGGACTGTCACAGCATACTTGGGCTCGCGCCATGGGATGGTTCGTGATGGCGATGGTGGAGATACTCGATGCACTGCCTGAGGGTTACGACCGCCGCGGCGAGGTGGTTGACATGTTGCAGCAGGCCATGACCGCCGTGCTGAACTACCAGGACAAGAAGAGTGGTGTTTGGTTTGACGTGATGGACGTTAAGGACCCAAAGAACTACCTTGAGTCAACCGCTACGGCTATGTTCACCTACGCACTGCTTAAAGGTGCCCGCCTGGGTTATCTGCCTACAAAGGACAACTGGGCTGTGGGAAACAAGGAATGGCCTCTGTGTGAAAAGGCAAAGGCTGCCGGAGCAGAGAAATATGACTTCAAGGCAGAAGGAGTAAAGGCTTATAAGAATATGTTGAAGCACTTCATAAAGGTGAACGACGACAAGACCATCAGTCTCACCCGCTGCTGCGCAGTGAGCGGACTTGGTCCTGAGAAGAGTCCAAACCGTGACGGCTCATTTGAATACTACATGTCAGAGCCTATCCGCGACAACGATGCCAAGGGCATAGGCCCGTTCATCTGGGCTTCGCTTGAGATGGAGCGCGACGGTTTCAAGGCAGGCTACTAATATCCGCTAATCATTGCTGTGTATCGAAAGCAAGCGATTAAGATAATCCAATCTTTTCAAACAGGAAGTTAAATGAACAAACAAAGTAACATTAATCTGTCTATGAACAAGAAAGATTTTTATCTCATAGTGATAGCCGCTATTGTGTTTGCAGGGTTGTTTTCCATAGTAAAGCCCATATACAGTGTATGGTCACAAGAGATGGAAGGCAAGGCTGAATTTGCAAAAGCAGAGCAGAACAGGAAGATAAAAGTGGAGGAAGCCAAGGCTAACCTTGAGGCAGAGAAACTGAATGCCCAGGCTGAGATAGAACGAGCTAAAGGTGCCGCTGAAGCCATAAGGATAGAAAACGGTTCCATCACACCTACATACATTCAGTATCTGTGGGTACGCCAGCAGAATGCCCAGACGAATAACAAGATAATATACATACCGACAGAAGCGGGTCTTCCAATACTGGAGGCAGGCAGGGTAGTTGACAAGAACTGATATAAGTTCTTTCTGGATGAGAAGGGAAGCCATTTCTGTATAGTAAGGAATGGCTTCTCTTGCTATTTGTCTAATAGACAACGAAAAATTTGGTGAGTTCGAAAAAAAAATGTATCTTTGCAAGATAAAATGTAACGTGGTAAATAATAAGAATCATAATGAACATATTGAACGTTAAGCATATTGTATTGTTGATGACATTCGTCGTTATGGCGACAATGGAGATGTTTGCAGCCAAGGCTGTGCCGGGAGCGATACAAGTGACGCTCGTTGACGGTCGCACTGTTACCGTGTCGCTGCGTGGTGACGAACATCTGAATTTCCTTATATCATCAGATAACGAGATAATTATCCGCGAAGGTGACACATATCGTGTTGCTACGGAAGAAGAGCGTGAAAATATTTTCAACAGTGCAACAAAACTTGACGAGGAGATTCTTGCTAACCAGGCAAAGGCAATAGGTGCTTTGCAAGCAAACATTGGAGAGAGTATCAGCGGTGATAGGTTGTTCCCTCATGTGGGCACTCCGAAAGTGCTGGTGCTTATGGCTGAGTTTGCTGATGTGAAGTTTACGTTTAGTAAAAACGAGATAGATTCCCTGCTTAACAGCAATGCTGTCTTGACTAGGGTCAGTACAAAGGCAAAAAGTTATTCTACGGGAGAAGAGGTGGTGATGTCAAAGTTAAGCAATATGCGTAGTTATAGTTCTGTTTCACAGTATTTTAATGATTGTAGTGACGGACTATTCAAACCTCAGTTTGACGTATATGGTCCTTATACGTTGGCAAAGAATATGAAGGTTTATGGCGATGGTGCGAATGACAGAATGGACTTGTTCATTCCTCAAGTATGTGCGCTTGCCAATGCAGAGGTAGATTTCTCTGAGTATGATCAAGACGGTGACGGATATGTTGACTTGGTATATGTGATATACGCCGGATATAGTGCAAACTGGACACAGAATGGCAGTGATTGCATTTGGCCAAAGTCGGGACCATCTACAGGAACATCTACTACGTATGGCGTGTATGATGGTAAGACGGTTTCGCGTTACGGTGTTAACGGTGAGTTGTTGGCGTATCCTATGAGTAATGGTGTGAAATATCTAAATGGTATAGGAGTCTTCTGTCATGAGTTCAGTCATACAATGGGATTGCCTGACTTCTATCCTGCAAGTACATATAATTCAAACGTAATTTTCGCAGACTGGTCGATGGCAGATTATGACAACCAGTCTTTGGAAGAATGGGACTTGATGGATGGCGGTGAAAACAATACTAATGGCTGTTGGCCTCCAATGTATTCTGCTTTTGAGAGAGAGTTGATGGGCTGGATAAAGCTTGATACCCTTGATACTCCTTCTGATGTTACCTTGACTCCGTTGCTTCATGGTGGTAGGGCTTATCGCATACTGAATGACAATGACCCTACGGGCAACGAATATTGGATTGTAGAGGCTGTCTCTACAGATGAGAAATCAGAGAAATGGCAGCAGTATTTGCCGGGCAAGGGTATGCTCATTACGCATGTGAACTATAATCCTAATACGTTCAATATTAAGTATAACAATGTAAATGCTACAAAAGGAAAGCCAGGCATAACGATTATACCTGCAGATGGGTATCTGCCATCGTCATACAGGGCAAGTAATAATGAAGAAACATTGGCCGATTATCCTGAAATATATATGCCCACGACAGACTTCTATATCCAGGAGTCTGGTGACCCATATCCCGGCTCACAAGGCATAACAGAGTTTAACAACTATAAGGCTTATAGCGGCACTGTTGACAAACCTATTACCGATATCGTGCAGAATGACGATTTTACCGTGTCGTTTAAGTTTATGGGAGGCGGTAGTGAAATTGAAATTTATAATGTTTCATTGTTGTCAGAGCCTTTGGAAGGTGGTATTGTAAAAGGTGACGGCACGTATAATGTAAATAGCGATGCCACTATTATAGCAACACCGACAGAAGGATATAGATTCGTAGGATGGAGTGACGGCGTTACAGATTCATTGCGTACTATTACGGTAGTTAATGATACTGTGTTGACTGCGCTATTCGAGGAAATACCTGATGTTGTTGATAGTGATACGATAACTACAGCACTTACATTTGTAGAAAGTACACAAACGACGGTTACTCTGAAAGTAAACAACTTTGGTGAGAACAGTAAAGTTCAGGTGTCTGAGCAATCTACATATACAGAAGAAAATATGATAGATGTAGCTGAAGACAATACAGTAACAATATCTGGTCTGAAACCATCACAAGGTGATAATGATAAAAGGCGTTTTTATCTGTATGTTGACGAGGAACGATATGGATATATAGAAGTAGAAATGCCAGGACTGGATATCTCGGTCGATGTAATAAAACTTACACCTACATCATTTAATATCAATGCAAACTATACAGTAGGTGATGCATGCATAGAATCTACATATATGTCATTTGGCAATAATGTGTATGATGGTGGTATTATTAATGTAACAGGACTAAAGCCGGATACAACTTATACTGTTACTTACAATGTGGTGGTACGTTATGGTATAGATAATGAAGAAACAGAAGTGTATTCTGTTACTCAAACCGTGAATATGCCACATCTTACATTCGTTACAGCAGAACCGAAGGTGGTATCAGCTGGTAATGTCATAGTCGGTGCAGAAACGAACATTGGTATAGAGAATGCAAATGTCGGTTTTGAATGGCGTCGTAGTGATTATACATCAGAATTTCCTTCAAAGTATTCGGGATATGGACAAACATATATAAGTGGAACGACAATGGAAGGAAAGATAATGGGGCTTACTGTAGATAAATTGTGGAAGTATCGTCCATATTATCTTGCAGATGATAATACTTATTATTTTGGTGACTGGATGGGAATAGATCCATCCAATACTTCATATTTCGAACCAGTAGTTCGAACATATGCTGATATAGAAATAGATGTAAATACTGCAATTGTCAAAGGCTATGTCTTGAGTGGAACTGATAATATAATTGCGCAAGGATTCAAATTCTGGCTGTTCAACGCAGCGTCGGCAAAGGCTATTGGTGGTAATTTGTTAGCAGATGCAGTTACTGTACCTGAAAATGCGCAGACAGTAGAGGCTAGTGGTGAGGCTATGGATGCAAAACTAACGGGATTGGCATATAATTCCACATATTCTTATGTTACGTTTGTGGAAACTTCTGCAGGTATCTTCTATGGTGAGCAAAGGCAATTTACTACCGCTAATTCACTTTTGGGTGATGTAAACGGTGATGGATATATAACGATGGCAGACGCCAACATGGTGGTGAATTACTTCCTTGCCGATGAGACAAGCAAACCGGCGGAAGGATTTAATGTTGATGCTGCTGACATGAACAGAGACGGAACTATAACGATGGCGGATGCTAATGCTATAGTGAACGCGTTTTTGGGAGAGTGACTTCGCTTCGCTCAGAGTGAAGAATTGAAGAATTGAAGAATTAAGAATACAATGCACGACTTGACAGGGTGAAGGTTCCCATAACTATTTTTCGTCAGTCTGATAGTAACTTCCACCCTCCCCCACGGGGAGGGCAGGGAGGGGCCTCAATCGGAGAAATCGAACAATGTTAAAATTGTAAAGTTTTCTTAACGCGCAGTAAAAGCTATCAAATTACATTGTAAAAGCTATGCTTTTAGATAGTAATAGCTATCACTTTACCTCATAAAAACATAGCTTTTATAGCGAAAAAAGACGTGTTTTGACCCGAAAAGTGGCTCAAAACACGTTTTTTTTGCATGTTTTTCAGAAAATATTTTCTTCGTAGTTTTCCAAAAAGCGTTTTAAGGTACCTCTGCGGCATTTAACCCTCTTGGTGGACAGTGTGTCCACCACTGGCGAGATAGTGGCTTAGAAATGAGTTTTCTTGGGAGTGGAAAAATAGGACAAAAAGGAAAGGTGGAAAACTTGATTTATTAATATAGGAAAGGGTAGGGCAGGATTGTCAGTGATTATATACCGGGTGTCTGGAAAAATTAGTAGCTTTGCTCATGATTAACGCTTTTTATTGTGGTAAATGCAAAGATAAAAGGGCTGACTCCACCAATGAATCAGCCCATTTTTTATATGGATATTTATGTTTTACCGGACAATAATAAATTTTAATATTGCTATATGCGGTATTGCTTATTATTGATGTTGCTCGCGTAATAAGTCGTTTACGGTCTTCACTGGGTTGAATGTACCGAGTGGCACTTCAACGAA
>Ga0247608_10008671_pt1 | contig 10220 bp, 6 predicted proteins | sample 176DNAGHGlowgp2_FD_193490 | JGI IMG/M metagenome (GOLD analysis project Ga0247608, IMG submission 193490) | Sheep rumen microbial communities from Palmerston North, Manawatu-Wanganui, New Zealand - 1766 DNA GHGlow gp2 | ecosystem: Host-associated > Mammals > Digestive system > Stomach > Rumen ... | reverse complement strand
GGTAATCCGGTTAACCCTTGCTTCCTCACAGAATGCAAAAACGGATTCAGATTGAATGGGTTAAACCTCTGTATATCCTTATGAAATGCAGTAAATACCGATTTCTGCCGGTTTCCGGATGAAATAACCGACGACGATATTTTCGGCATATTTCCGAAAAATGAGAGAATCCCCCCTATATAAACGTCATTTATAACAAAAAAAGAGTTTTCGAAGTTTTGCATTGACTTTTATAGGGAATGAGAATATAATCTGTTTATATGGTGCACGGGGTGTAAAGATGGTTTTGTATACTTCATGTGTATCCGGGGCAAAAGAAAGTTTTGTTTATAATAAATCAAGAGAAAAAAGGAGATTTGAAAATGAAAAAGAGATTGATTGCTTTCGGAATGATGATTGTATTGATTATGGCTATGTCCATGAGTGTTATGGCAGCAGGAACCATGACAAGTGATGAGAAGGCTGTTTTGGATCGGTTTAAGTCTGTTCAGCAGGTTTACGTTGACAAGGGATTAGTAAGTGATGCGACTGCAAAAGAGAATATCAGCAGAGGCGAGAAAGTTCTTACAGACCTTGACTTCAGCGCAGATGCTTGCAAGGATTTAAATGCTATTATTGATAAATGGGCAGCTGAACTTAACGGAGCTTCCACAAAGAAAGAGTTACAGGCTAAGAGAGATGCTCTTGTAAAGATTGCAACTGGGTTCAACAGCAATTATTTTACGGTAAGCGCTTCTCTTGATAACAAGACCGGTATCGGTTCCGTTACCATTACCATGAAGAATCAGAACAGCGGAAACAGCGGAGACAATGTTCCTGCACAGGAGAATCAGACTACTACCGTTGCAATCGGACAGGGAATTATCAACCAGACCGGTGTTGATACCACTGCTACCGTAGCCGTTCTTGGCGGTGTTGCTCTTATTTCCCTTCTTGGTGTTGGTGCTTTCGTTGCATCCAGAAGCAAAAAGATTGCAAGATAATCGTAAGGTAGATTATTAATGAAGAATCAATCCAAAGGATATAAATTACTGGCATATGTTTATATGCCAGTAATTTTTAGTATAATTGCATATTTTTTGATTTATATTGCGTTGAAACCCTATTGGGATGTGGCGGTATCTGCGGTATCCATTTTTACATCCGGCAGCAATGAAATTACAACCGGTGCCGGGAAAACGCCGATTTATAATCCGGATGCCGAAATGCCGGAAATCAAAGAGGCGGAAAAACCTTATATTGAAGCAAAAGATGTCCCGACCCCCGTGTCGGGTTCACAATACGGGCAGCTTGTCTGCGACAAAGTAGGTTTGGACGTACCGGTTTACTGGGATGATACTTATGAAATTTTAAGAAAAGGTGCCGGACAGTATCCGGGAAGCCATATGCCCGGTTATGGAAGGCTTATTCTTCTTTCTGCGCATAATGTGTCGCATTTTCATCCGTTAAGAGACATGGAAGTCGGAGATGTCATAACTTTCGATACAAATTACGGGGAATATGAGTACGAAATCACGGAAATACAGGTTTATAATGAGCTTGATTTAGAAAAATGGGTAATTGATCATTTAAACGAAGATGAGGAAATTCTTGTCATGTATACCTGCTGGCCGTTTGAATTCCAGGCAGGGCGTAAAACGGACCGATTGACCGTGAAAGCCAAAAGAATATCGGGATATGATGTGAAATGGAGGTTGTATGAAGATGAGTGACCAAAAGACAACCCCTGAGAATATGAATCAGAATATCAATCAGAGCAGGAATCATTCGGATTCTAAGAAAAGCAGCTCCAAGAGAGTTATAAGAACAATTCTCAGCTGTATCTTCTCTTTCATGGTGGCAATATCCTTATTTGTTTTTTCCACGGTATGCACCGTGAGAATCGTACTTTCGGAATCCTTCCTTGAGTCCTGCATTACGGACTCCTATTATACCGGAGTGAAAGAGGATGTTGAGACGGATGCATGGGATTATACCATTCCGACCGGAATTGATCCGTCTGTGACAGAGGGATTATTTAACGAAGCCATGGTCAGGCTCGATTTGGAAAGCTATATCAGCAGTACGTTCAAGATCCGCCAGTATACCATTAATACATCCTCTCAGGAAGAGGTATTAAGGGAAAGAGTAATGGCCTTTCTGGAAGCAGAAGGAACACCGACCGAGACGGTCAATCCTGAAGAATCTGAGGTGGAGCTGGATGAAGAGAGTGTAAATGCATACAATGAAGCGGTGGAAGCAACGAAATCCGCGGTAGATGATTACATAAATGATATTATGGACATTTACCGGAAGCAGATTAAAATTTCCGCCCTTGACTATATAGTGAAGTACGGGAATGAGTATTCCAAATACTTCCCGCTGCTTTTTGTTATTTCAATTTTGTTCGGTATTTTGAACGGATTCTTCTGCGTGAAGGTTCACAGACTCCCGCACAGAGGCTTAAGATATCTGGTATATGCATTCAGCGGCGGATTCTTAATGACCTTCTTAGCGCCGTTTCTCATTTATTTGAACGGATTTTTCAATCGTTTGAGTATTACGCCGGTATATTTCAAGGAATTCATAGTGGCTTATGTGAAGGGAGCACTGGCGCTGTTTATGGTAATATCCCAGGTCTGGCTCTTAATTGCGATTATTCTCGGAGTGGTGGTAATGATACTCCGGAAGAAGCGGCTTAAGTCTGCTGAAAGCAGCCATGAAAAGCACCGGGCAGAAAAACAGTTAGAAGAACAATTTGAAGAATTCTAATAAATGGAGAACCAGAGAAAGATTCAGAATGAGTAGTGAAAATAACAGGGAAAAGCATTTTCAACGGTTAAGGTTTATAATCTATACTCTTTGCTTTACCGGGATTATATTGTTTTTATGCCAATATGATAATGAGATTTACGAAACGGGAAAAGCCAGGGTTGCTGCCTGGGCTTTTCTTTTGTTTGGAATTGTCCTTTTAACCATGCAAAAAGTTCGCTGGCTGAATTGGCAGTCTCTTATTATAACAATCGGTTATTTTCCTTTTGCATTTTTTGAATGCAGAACGTATTGTGATTCTGCAGAACTTTTACAGGTTCATATAGTTGAATCCGTAACACGTTGGATGTTATTCATGGTCATAGCAGATATGATTGCTACGAAGCGTGTCAGGAAATTCAGTAAAATCAGTTTCTTTATGGTAGTTCTTTTTGCCATGGCAATAGTTTTAATGACAATGTTTTCGCATGGCAAATCGGTTTATGATTATCTTCCACTTCTTTTGATGAGTTTTATTCCGATTGAACATTCTGATTGGGACGAGGCAGTAAACGGATTGCTTATAGCCGGATTCTTATCTTTTGTGTATACGGCAACAGATTCTTTTGTCAGAAATCCATATTTCGGTGTGACAAAAGAAGAATTTATGCAATTGAATCCGGGTCAGGGTGGCAGATGGTATGGCAATTTCCTAAACATTGGTGCATTTGGCCAGTTTCTCGGTCTCAGCACGGCGTTAGCTGTTTGCGGATTATATAAAAGCAGTGAAAAATTCGGACGCCTAAGTGTTCCGTACTTCTTATCCTGGTTTTGGCTTGCCGGAAGTCTCTTTCTTTCAGCATTAAATGCTACAAGAAACTATATGGTAGGGATTGCAGGACTTATTATTATTCTGTTTATTTTTGGATGGCGTAAATCGGGATACAAAGGTATGATAATACGTACCGGTATCACGTTAATTCTTATAACAATTGCCGTTGTTGGAATCATTCGATTAGGATACTATGTTTTATCCCCTGAATTTGACTATAACAAACTGATGGATGATTTAATGAAGACTCCGCTGAAATTAGTTCCGGCAGGTACTGCTTATATTGCAGACAAACTCCGACTGGCACAGGAAGGATTTGATTCCGGATATGGTGAAGGGAATGTTTTTCCTCCGCATACAATTTTATCCTATCTGAATCTTCTTACATCATTCAGACTTGGAATATGTTATGACTTTTTAACCCGCAGCTCTTTTTACGGAACCATCGGTTCCGGAATACAATATGGTGATTATTTCGCCCAAAATGCGCATAATCAGTATGTGCAGACCTTGTATGAATATGGTTTTCTGGCAGGCGGGGTATATGTTATTTATGCACTGACCGGATGGATTCGCACTATAGTCGGCAGTGTAAAAACACGTAAGGAGCATTTTTATATTCCCTTAATTGTAACAACCGTGATGCTTGGAATGTGGCTGGGAGAAAGATCCACGATATATTATCCGCTTACATTCGTTGGTTTGTTTTTGTTCTATCCGGTTTTGGTAGATAATTATCATGGAAAAACGGGCAAAAATAATGAATTTATCGCTAACAGATGGAATAATAAAAAAAATATTACCGCGGCAATCGTTTTTGCTTCCGGAACAGTCATAAGCATTGTGGCCGCTCTTATTATCGGAAGAGTATCAAAAATGCCGATGATTTCTCTTGTAGATGTGGAAAAACATATTGCATTTGAAGAAACAGACGGATTGACCGAACCGGATAATGGTCTCTATTCTGCAAAGGATATAAGAAACAATGTTATAGATGGTACCATTTTGGCAGAAGATGAGGAGATTAGAAAGAATTCACTTATAACTTATTGGAAGGATACGGGTACCGTTTCGTTCCATGCTCCGAAAGGAGAGACCGGCAACTTAATTGTACTGGAGTTTAATGCGAAAACTAATTGCAGCAGACAGGTGACCGCTGAAGTTGTTTGCCAGGGCAAAGAAGGGGAAGAAGCGGAGACGAACCAGATAGCCGTGATAGATCTCTGTAATGAATGGAATCGCTACTATATTCCTTTTTATGCCGGTCAAAATGATTCAGAGGATGAATTGTTTTTCCTCCGGTTCAGGGATTCGGAAGAATGGGGTTATTTGGTAAATTACAGTGATTTCTGTTTGGTTGATTATGGAAAGGAAACACTTCTGTCAACGCTTAAAACAGGTAAATACTGCGCTGAGAAATTTGAAAGTGAAACGGTAAAGGCCGAAGACAGTCCGATGTGGGCGAATACGATTGCAACAGACGGGAAATATTTGTATCATATTATTGACGGTACGCTTTATGTACTTAGTGGCAATAAAAAATACAAATCATCTTTATTAAAGAAAAACGAGTATAAGACAGTCGGACAGCTGACCGGACTGGGAGATACTTATGATTGCAGACTTTATAAGGATAAAAAGCTGCTTTTGGTATTTTCAAAGGCAGACGGAGCCTTCTTTGTTGATATCAGTAAACCTTCTGATCCTCAAATTCTTTCCCATTATGAAATGTCGGGCGAATGCAGGGGTGGTGAGATATACGGCAATTATGCATTCCTTTGCAATCTGGAGAAAGGAATTGAAGTAGTGGGTATTCGCAACTACTCCGAACCGAAGAGAATTTCAATAATAGAACGGGAAAATACTCATTACCGGAATTGCTTCGTGACAGGGAAGTTCCTTTATGCCATAGATCCGGATTATAAGACAATGGATATTTATGATATTCAATCCAAGGAAAATATAGAAATGCTTGGAAATGTCAATTTGAACGGTATGGGCTATGGAATGGCTGTAAAGGATGATTATCTTTATGTTGTAACGGCCGGAGAATCCAGATACAGGGGAAACGGCGAGGAATTGATGGATATGAAAGTCGGAAGCGGAAGTGGTGTAGAGATTTATGATATTTCCAAACCGGAAGAACCGGTGCTTGTTGAAAGGGAAAAAATCGATGGCCGGATGAGCAATCTTCCTAACGGAATATGGGAAGCAAAAGTGTACGGAGATAAACTGTATGTTTCCGTGATGTGTGCAGGTCTTTATGTGTATGATATTACGAATCCGGCGCATCCGGTTCGGGAGAAAGTATTTCATGTAAGTGCTCCGAAAGAAAGCACTTACTATCGGGAACTTGACCCAAACGCAACCGTTATGCCGTATCAATTTACGAGTGAAACAATGGGAAGTGCCATTCATGCAGTGGAACTGGATGGGATTGTATATTCTTCTACCGATATGGGCATTTACAGAATGAAAAGTACCCCGAGCAAATCAGTTGGGGAATAAAAGATAAAACATATATGATTCACAAGAGGAAGTGAAATGTATCAGAAAACATCAAAAGGATGGCTGAAACACTGGGATTTTATGGTGATTGAATTACTTTGTATTCAGATTTCCTTTGTGCTTGCTTATTTCTTCAGACATGGAAGATGGGATATGTGGATTAATGAGTCATATCGTAATATGGCTCTGTTTTTGTTGGTTGATGATATTTGTGTTATTTACTTTATTGAAACATTTAAGAATATTTTAAAACGTGGACCGTATAAGGAACTTATGTATGCGTTCCGGCATACTGCGATTGTTATTTTTCTTGCTATTTTCTATTTGTATTTCACAAAACAGAGTGAAGAAATCTCTCGTGTTACCATGTTTTACTGCGGACTGATCCATCTGGCACTTTCCTATGTAACAAGAATGCTTCGGAAATTACATATTTCCAGAAAAATGAAGAAAAAAGGAGACCGTTCTTTAGTTATTGTTGCTACAAAAGAAAGAGCAGAAGAAGTAATAAAATCCATACAGAATCACAATTATGAATTTTATAAAATTACAGGTGTAATTATTATAGACGATGACGGCTCATTCGGAACTGAAGTGGCAGGTGTTCCGATTGTGACTGATTTTATCCATGCACCGGAGTATGTGTGTAAAGAGTGGGTAGATGAGGTATTTGTAGTATCCAAACTTGATAATCCGGAAATTATCAGGGTTGTACAAAGAATATCCGAAACCGGAGTTACGCTGCATCTTTCACTTGCTGATTTAACGCACATCGATGACCGTCCTCAGATTATGGAAGAGATTGCGGATCAGGATGTTATTACCACAAGTATAGGATATGCTACTACCAGACAATTATTTACAAAGCGTATATTTGATATAATAGGCGGTATTATAGGCAGTGTTGCGACTATTATTCTGGCGGTTATATTCGGACCGATTATCATGCTTTCGTCTCCGGGGGGGATTTTCTTTACCCAGGAAAGAATCGGAATGAACGGGAAAAAATTCCGTATGATTAAATTCCGTACCATGCATAAGGATGCGGAAGACCGGAAAAAAGAACTGATGGAGCAGAATAATGTTCAGGACGGCATGATGTTTAAAATGGATTTCGATCCCCGTATTATAGGAAACAGGGTTTTGCCGGACGGAACAAAGAAAACGGGAATCGGACAGTTCATGAGAAAACACAGTATCGATGAATTTCCGCAATTTTTCAATGTTTTGCTAGGTCAGATGTCATTAGTCGGTACCAGACCGCCGACGGTGGATGAATGGGAAAAGTATCAGCTGCATCACAGAGCACGTCTGGCAACGAAACCCGGGATTACGGGAATGTGGCAGGTAAGCGGAAGAAGTGATATTACAGACTTTGAAGAGGTTGTGAAGTTGGATATTCAGTATATTGAGAAGTGGTCTTTAGGACTTGATATTAAATTAATTCTTAAAACAATAGGCGTTATGTTAAGCGGAAAGGGTGCAAAATAGAATGTATGATTATCTGATTGTCGGTGCAGGATTATTCGGTGCTGTATGTGCGAGAGAATTAACGGATGCAGGCAGAAAAGTGCTGGTAATTGAAAAGAGAAATCATATTGCCGGAAATGTCTTTACGAAAGAGACAGACGGCATAAACGTTCATATTTACGGCGCACATATTTTTCATACCAATGATTCTGAAGTGTGGAATTATGTTCAGCGTTTTGCGACTTTTAACCGCTTTACCAATTCTCCGGTTGCTAATTATAAAGGCGAGTTGTATTCCCTTCCGTTTAATATGTATACATTCAACAAAATGTGGGGCGTGGTTACTCCCGAAGAAGCTGCAGCTAAGATAGAGGAGCAGCGCAAAGAGGCGGGAATTGAGACTCCGAAGAATCTGGAAGAACAGGCAATTTCCCTCGTCGGAAAAGATATTTATGAAAAGCTGATTAAAGGATATACAATGAAACAATGGGGAAGACCGTGTAATCAACTTCCTGCCTTTATAATAAAACGTCTTCCGGTTCGACTGACCTTTGATAACAATTATTTTAATGCACTATTCCAGGGAATTCCTGTCGGAGGATATACAAAGATGGTCGAAAATATGCTTCGGGGAATAGAAGTGCGAACGGAGGAAGATTACTTATCCGCCAGAGATGAATGGAATGCAATCGCAGACAGGGTAATTTATACAGGCCCGATTGATGCATATTTTGATTTTCGGTTCGGAAACCTGGAATACCGTTCTGTAAGATTCGAGACGGAAACTCTGAATATCCCGAATTATCAGGGAAATGCTGCTGTAAACTATACGGATGAAGAGACTCCGTATACCCGAATTATTGAACATAAATGGTTTGAATTCGGAAAAGATAAAAACGGCAATGATATTCCCGTGACGATCATCAGCCGGGAATACAGTTCCGAGTGGAAACCGGGAGATGAGCCGTATTATCCTGTAAATGATGAAAAAAACACTGCACTTTATCAGGAATATAAAAAGCTTGGGGATAACGATAAAAAAGTGATTTTCGGGGGTCGTCTCGGAGAATATAAATATTATGATATGGATCAGGTAATCGCAGCAGCATTGAAATGTGCGGAATCTTTAAAGTAAGAAACAATAACGAGGCATTTGGCAAATCATGAAGAAAAAATCCATCAAATTGAATTTTATTATGAATGCATTGCTTTCTGTCTCCAATTTTATTTTTCCAATTATTACTTTTCCGTACGTTTCGAGAATTTTGACACCGGTAGGTACCGGTAAAATTGCAACTGCGACATCTATTATATCGTATTTTAACATTTTTGCTCAGTTAGGAATCCCGACGTATGGCATTCGTGCATGTGCAATAGTAAGGGATAACAAAGAGGAGCTGACCAGAACGGCACACGAATTGCTGATGATTAATATGATTATGTCGGCAATTACGTATGTTTTTTTATTTGTCTCTATTGCAGTTTTTCCGGTTTTGCGGGAAGAGAAAACTCTTTATTTAATATCTTCGGCAACAATTCTTCTTACATCTGTCGGGATGGAATGGCTTTATAAAGCCCTTGAACAGTACACATATATTACCGTACGCTCCGTGATTTTTAAATTTATTGCAATGGGGCTGATGTTTTTACTGATTCATGAGCAGAAGGACTATGTTATTTATGGGGCATTGGCTATTTTTGCCGCATCTGCATCCAATATTTTAAATTTTATTAATGTTCATAAATATATCGATTTAAAACCGGTCGGCAAGTATAATATGAAGCGGCATCTAAAGCCGGTCGGCATTTTCCTGGCCATGTCCTGTGCTACTACGATATATACGAATTTGGACACGGTTATGCTTCGCCTTATGAAGGGTGATGAAGAAGTCGGTTATTACAACGCAGCGGTTAAAATAAAGACGGTAACGCTTTCTGTAGTAACATCGCTGGGGGCGGTTTTGCTACCCCGCGTGTCTTATTATATAGAGAATAAAATGATGATTGAATTCAAACGGGTTACTGCAAAAGCACTGAATTTTGTCATTATTCTTGCCGGTGGAGCAAGTATATATTTTATTTTTATGGCAAGAGAATGTATTCTCCTGGTCAGCGGGGAAATGTATGAAGGATCAATAATTCCGATGCAGATTATAATTCCGACGGTATTGATTATCGGAATCAGTAATATTCTCGGAATTCAGATGCTCGTACCACTTGGGAAGGAAAAAACACTGCTCTGGGCGGAAATCGGCGGTGCCGTAATTGACATGGTTATAAATGCATTACTGATTCCGAGATTTTACTCAGCCGGGGCCGCCATTGGAACGCTTGTCGCGGAGATTTATGTTACTATTTATCTGGCTGTCTACCTAAGAGAAGAATTGCACGGAGTGGTTCGACAGATCGGATTTATTAAGATTTTTTCCTCATTGCTGATAGCATGTGGATCGATGATAGCCGCAAATGTTTATGGTGGCATAAGATTAATTACATGGTTAACAGAGCGCGGTGGGAAAATGGCTTCGTTTACTGCTTCTGTAGAAGGAAATTCTTTTATTATGTTGGCATTATCGTTTACGGTGTTTAGTCTGGTATATTTGGGAATGTTGATATTCTTAAAAGAAAGACTTACAATAGAGTTACTTTCCGGAATGAAAGCGAAAATAAAGGGGATATT
>Ga0247608_10008668_pt1 | contig 10221 bp, 13 predicted proteins | sample 176DNAGHGlowgp2_FD_193490 | JGI IMG/M metagenome (GOLD analysis project Ga0247608, IMG submission 193490) | Sheep rumen microbial communities from Palmerston North, Manawatu-Wanganui, New Zealand - 1766 DNA GHGlow gp2 | ecosystem: Host-associated > Mammals > Digestive system > Stomach > Rumen ... | reverse complement strand
ACTGGCGTACATGGTTTTAATTCGTCTGAATCTGTTCCGACCGGAACCGAATCACAAACAGCAACGGGGACGAATCAAGTTTCACGAACCGGAACCGATACTACCACCTACAACACAACTGACGCGGATACCGGAACGCAGACCGACGCGGACACCGGAACCGATACGCACACGCGAAATTATAGTTTAACCCGATCCGGTAATATCGGGGTTACGACGTCACAACAAATGATTCAGTCTGAACGCGATTTGTGGAAATGGAATTATTTCACCGACGTAGTTTTTCCCGATCTGGATAAACTTTTAACTATTTGTATTTATTAAAAGGAGGAAATAAAAATGACTGTTAATCAGATTTACACCATTATGAATACTGTCACCGGGGAAATTCTCGGTGAAACCGCAGTTGTTGCGGAAGACCTTTCTAATATCGTTGATATTGGAACCGCGATTTTTAACGCAACCGACGTTGATAATTACGTCAAGTCCCTTGTGAACCATATCGGAAAAGTTATCTTTGTAAACCGTCCCTATTCCGGAAACGTTCCCTCTGTTCTTATGGATGGTTGGGAATATGGTTCCGTACTTGAGAAGATTTCCGCCGATCTTCCCGCGGCAACTGAAAATGAATCGTGGGAACTTGTTGACGGCACTTCTTACGATCCTAACATTTTTTACAAACCTGTTGTTGAAACTAAATTTTTCAATAAGCGCGTAACTTTCGAAGTCCCTTGCTCTTTCACCGAACGGCAGGTCAAAGAGAGTTTTTCTTCCCGTGAACAACTTAACGGTTTTCTTTCTATGATTTATAATGCCGTTGATAAATCCATGACGGTTAAGATCGACGCTCTTGTTATGCGGACAATTAACAACATGATCGGCGAAACCATTAATGCGGACTTTGGTTCCGATCCTCTTTCCAGCAAATCCGGGGTTAAGGCTGTCAATCTGCTTCACCTCTATAACGATCGTTACGGCACCACTCTAACCGCGGATAATGCAATCACCGATCCCGATTTTATCCGGTTCGCCGCTTTCGAAATGGGTGTATACACTTCCCGTCTTTCTAAGCTGTCTACTCTGTTTAATATCGGGGGAAAGGATCGTTTCACGCCGTCCGATATGCTCCATGTGGTTATGCTTGCGGACTTCAAGAAGGCGGCAAATGTTTTCCTTCAGTCCAGCGTTTTCCATGACAATTTTACCGCGCTTCCTAACGCGGAAGAAGTCCCCTATTGGCAGGGTTCCGGAACTGGTTACACTTTTGCCGATACGTCCGCGATTAACATTAAAACCGCGTCCGGTGAAAATATCAGTGCAACCGGAATTCTCGGGGTTATGTTCGACCGTGATACCCTCGGTGTAACTAACCTTGATAGACGCGTTACTACCAACTACAACCCTAAAGCCGAATTTTATTCCAACTGGTATAAATTCGACGCTGGTTATTTCAATGACACCAACGAAAACTTTGTTGTTTTCTTCGTTGCGTAATTTCCGGACAACCGGAAACCGGGGGATATTCCGGGAAATATCCCCCGGTACTTTTTAATAAATTAGGGGGTTTATTATGGCATATATTAAAACGAACACACCAAATAATCTTAATGCGATTGTTGTTGAATCGGGTACAAGCGGATATTATCGAACTATGAATTATTATCCGTCCCCAGGAACCGTTCCTTTCGGTTATAGCCAATCAACCGTTAAAATGGTAACCAATACTTATCCCGCGTGGGATATGTCAAGAATGGGGCCTGTAACGACACTATTCCAATTAAAAGACGGTTATAGTATTATACTTAAACAAAACGGAACTAATCCAGATATCGGAACAAGTGTGAGCGGTAGACTATACATTTCTGACGGCACAAACGAAACACAAATAGGTGCTATTCAATACGCCGCCGTTTTCGTGATTATGGGAATTGTATATGATCCGTTTTTACCGAACAATGTTTGCGCTTCGCTTGCTTTTGCTTATGATTATACGGTGCATTCATCTTTTCCACAAGATTTCGGTAGCCGTCTTTTACGAATTGACGAACTTGTTAATTCTTCCCTTAATAATTCTTATAGTAGTAGTGTTTTCATAGCCGAAAACACAACCGCAAATCAGAGGACTTATTTTAGTACCGTAGATATTGTTTTTAATCCGTCCTATTATACCGCTGACGATGTCAACAGCAATCCCGAATCAACCGATCCTTTCACGCCTGGAGGAAATACGGAACCCGGAGGGGGAACCGGAGATTTTGACGGAACCGGTGACGATATTAGTATTCCCTCTTTGCCGACTTTATCAGCCGTTGACGCGGGTTTTATCACGCTTTTTAATCCTACCCTTGCGGAAATGAATGCGCTTTCAAGTTATATGTGGGCTGGTTTGTTTGATGTTGCAACTTTTAAAAAAATCTTTGCCGATCCTATGGACGCAATTTTAGGTTTATCAATCGTTCCAGTTGCCGTTCCTAACGGTTCACAAAAACCCGTTGTTGTGGGTAACATATCCACGGGCGTTAATATGACTGTCGCGGCATCGCAATATGTGGAAGTAGATTGTGGAACCTTGAACGTCAACGAATATTGGGGCGCGTATCTGGACTATGATCCATACACAAAAGCCGAAATATATTTACCGTATATCGGTACTCACGCAATCGCCGTTGACGATATTATGGGAAAACCCGTCCACGTTGTTTATCATGTTGATATACTTTCTGGGGCTTGTTGCGCTTATGTGAAATGCGGGGGTTCCGTTCTCTACACCTTTAACGGGGCTTGCGCTTCTTCTATCCCTATAACCGGGGATAACTGGACGAACGTAATTAACGGTATTATTTCCATAGCAGGTTCAATCGGTTCTATGGCGGCAACCGGGGGCGCGTCTGCTCCGATGGCAATCGGACAAATAGCAAGCACCGCCGTTAATAATTTCAAACCGTCCATTGAACGATCTGGGGCGATGGGAGGAACCGGGGGAATGTTAGCCGTTCAAACTCCTTATTTAATCCTCACCCGTCCCCGTCAAGCGTTACCAGAAAATCAAAACATTTTTACAGGTTATCCATCTTTTATTACGTCAAATCTTTCGGACTTGAGCGGATATACTGAAATCGACTCTATTCACCTTGAAAACGTACACGCAACCGACGCGGAACTTGACGAAATCGAAACTTTGCTTAAATCGGGGGTGATCTTCTAATGTTCGATATTGTTCTGCAATTTAACGCGTCTGAAAAAAACAAGGTTACTAAAGACGTAACCGACGTTTTAACGCTAACCGGAGAACTTCGTTCCGAAACTTCAATCGTTGATCCTGTTATATTAGTTTCGGGGGATTTATCAACTATTTCCGGGTGTAATTATATGACAATTTCCGTTTTCGGACGATCCTATTTTATTACAAATATTCGTTCGATTCGAACCGGACTTATTGAAATATCCGCTCACGTTGATGTTATTTCGTCTTTTGCTGACGAAATCAAAACAAACCGTGCTATCATTCGAAAACAAGAAAACCAATGGAACCTTTATTTGAACGACGGTTCTTTCAAGGTTTATCAGAATCCAATGGTTTTAACAAAAGCATTCCCGTCCGGTTTTACTACTCAAGAGTTTGTACTTGCCGTTGCTGGTTCTCCGTCTACTTAAAACAATACCCCCGGTTCCTTAATTGGAACCGGGGGTATTTTTTCCGGTCAACCGGAATTACTTCACCTTTCCCATACCATAAAACCCCTTTCAATTTTCGGGCGAATCATTGAAATAAATTCTTTCTGTTTCGGGGTTAATGTTTTACTCAACGTCGGGTTTTTCTTCTTAGAATAACTATAAGAATAAATATAATATGTTCCCGTAATAATGTTTTGCTTGATTTTCATAATATTCACTCCTTACACCATAACAAATAATTCCTAACTATTTCACCGATTTCATTGTCTGCATAAAAAACTTTATCTTTAATATAAAAATCAGCTATGCGTTTCGTTATGCTGTTTGTTGGTTTTGTGATCTTCCTAACCCGGTTCGCCTGTGGGGAAAAGTCCGGGGAAAAAATCAAATCCGAATCGGGGTTTTTGAAATCCCCGGTTTTACGGTGAATAAACGTAAAAAGTAAATCTTCATGCTGGACAATTTCGCATTGTAGCCGATCCCCGGCAAATTCAATAAAATAAGTAAACAGGATTTCGCCTGGTTTATATTTAACCGGACAATGGGGATAAACGTCTATTTCCCATGATCCCCCGGTTATCATTGACAATTTCGGGTTATCAAAAGCAAAATAAATATCAGAATCTTTTCCGTCTTTGTTTGGTTTGGTATATTCAACCGCAACCGTTAATTCACTATCACCATAACGATAAAAATCGATATCACCCGGTTTCATTTCGCGGACGTGCTTTAATCCCATTTCTTTAAAATATGGGCAATATTTATTTACCGTATTTCCTAACATAAAGATTTTAACGTTTTTCCGATCCCGAACAATCGTTGAAACAGTATTCATAAATAAAATAAACTCGTCCGGAATATAACCGTTTCGCGTTAAAAACTCGTCAAATAATATCGTTGTTACACCGTTGTAAGTTGTTGATTTATCGTGTTCCGTTGCGGTAATAGCAAATCCAAAAGCAAACGGTTTTTCATCGGTGATTCTTTGATCTCCCTCACGTCGGGAAAGGAACCACCGGGAACCGTAATAATATACCCCCGTCCATTTACCCCCGGTAATTCGTTCAATTTCGCCGTTTAATACAATCCCTTCAAACATGGAAGAACCGCGCTTCCCGGTGAAATCGTCTTGCCAACGTCTAACAATTGCCAACTGTTCCCCGGTTTCGAAATATCGTTTTAGCGCATATGTTAAAACCGCGTATGTTTTGCCGTTGGAACGTTCACCGAAAATAACACTATAAACCGCGTTTTTCGATAAAATGTTTTTAAGACTATAATATTTTTGTTTCATTATTTATCCCCCTTTTCCAATCTTAAAAACGTCCCATATTCGTCCCAATCCTCTACTCCTAATTCGTAACCGTTTAATAAATTAGCAATATCGGACAATGTTAAAATAAACGTATCATCACCATATGGGGAAGAACAATTCTTTCTAATTTCATCATTCTCAATTTTAGTAAAATATTTCATAATATTCCTTTCTTCCGGTCAACCGGAAATCATAAAGTTTCGGTTTGAATGCTTAAAAAGTAATCAATATATTCCCTTGATAGTTTCAAAGAGTAATCAGCTTTTTCCAAATGGATTCCGGATAATTCATCATAATAACCGGGTTTTCCTGTGTAATCTGTTACAACCCCCTTTCTTTCTTCGTCTATGTATGTATGCGTCATTTTCCCGGTAAAATCCGGGGGGATATACATATCATCGGTAAAACGGTCAAACGGGGAATTATGTTCGGTTCCGTCAATATCATAATACCATCCCCGGCATAAATACGGAATACAAACTTGTTTGTTTAATCCGGAAACTGTTAATTGTACTTTGTTATTTTCGGAATACTGTACCAAATAACGTTTCGCGCCTAAAGTCTTAAATCGGGAATAAAACCCGTCAAAATCCCATACACCTAAAAACTTTTTAATACCTTTAATTGTTTCCGGTTCAATTGCTTCACGCGGTATTTTATGAAAGTCTAACGCTTTATAAAGCTGTTCCCGAATTAGGTTATTATATCGTTCAATATAATTTTTATGATTTTCTGCATTGATAACTTTAACAGAGTCAGTATCAGAATAAATATAATCTTCACCGAATTCAATTATACCTGTAAAAAGATTTCGTCGCGCATATGCCGTTACCCACACCCCCCACGGATAGAAAAGAAATCGGCTTGAACTTGTATTGTATTCTTTTATTTTCTGTTCCATATCAATTTCCGGGGTTTCTTCATCCGTCAACCAATGATCGGTATAAATGTTTTCGTCGCGGATAATATCCGTTACAATCATGCCATAACAGGCGTTTAACATTTCTTTTGATTGTAAATATTCCACCTCTTTTCCGGGGATCCCCTTTAACGTCGTTTTATCGCCGTATAATTTTAATATAGCTTTAATAAAATCTGTTGGTAAATAATTCTTTTTGTAACGTCTAAAATTGGCAATTCTTATTTTATCCCATGTGTAAAACTGTCTGATTATAAAAAAATCCTGTTCCGTAACCGTTGTTATGATTTCATCTGCTTTTACAATTCGCCCATTGTTAATAACCGCATTAACTACTCTACTGCAACGCGATTGTGAAATATAGCTATCAAACCACAAACGGGAATTAAGTCCGATAAACTGCACGTCAAATAAGCAACAATATAATTTCAAATTTCGTTCAAAATCCTCTTTCGATTTAATTTCGATTTCTTCCGCTGTTCCCATTGGAAACATTTCCGAAACCATAACAGCCGGATAACTTGAAGTAAAATCATATGAAGTTACGTTTTCAACAACTTTACCGGAATAAAACGGGTTTGCATGAGTGAACCCGCCTTGAAAAGCACGTTTTAACTGTTGGTATTCGTCAACCGTTAATTTCATGCCGTGGATAAAGTCCGAATAACGTTTCCGTTTAAATGACTTTTTCCGCGATTTTCCCGGTTCATAAAAACAGGATTTCCGACAATAATTTCGAACATATCCGGTTTTAGTCAATGGGATTTTTGTTAAATCCCCGTCACGTTCTGCACGCTCTGCAATAAACGCAAGTACAACTTTAACGTCATTTACACAATAAGAAATTTCTTCATCCGTTAAAACGGTTTCACTATGACGTATTTTTTCATAGTCTAATGATCCGACTAACTTTTTAACTTTGTACGTCTGCAATTCATCACCTAACTTTGCAAGGGAATAACCGGATAAAAGATAACTACACCGAAACTCGATACCTAAAGACGTTAAAGCATAAACGGGTTTTCTTGCGTCAACCGAAAAAACCTTGATCCAGTCAAACCATTTTCGCATAAACTGAAATTCAAATGATAGATTGTGAACGTAAACAAGTAATCGTTTTTCGTCCGATAGTTGAAAATCGTCTGATATGATATTTAACATATCAACGAACTGTTTCCACGTTCTACCTATTATAATTTTTCCGTAAATACCAAAAGTCCACTCGTACATAATCGCAACTTTTTCGGTTTCTTTCTTTTTTCCGGTCACCCGGAAAAAAGACGTTGTTTCAATATCAAAGGAAACCGGAATGTCAATAAACTTTGTTTTTTTATTCCCCCAAACAATTTCAATATATGGTTTAATTTCAGCTAAAACGATTTCGATTTGATCCGGTGAATATATACTATTCGATTTCAAAAAATCCGGAAACCCCTTCAAATTCATCGTTTATCGCCGCCTGTTCTTCATATATACGGTCTATGGACTTATTAACGCGATTCACAATTTTTCTAATAGACAAATCTGGATCGTCTACCAAAACGTCCGCGATTTCCTGTAAAACAAGGTATTTCAAACGTTTATCAGATACCGCCGGATTAACCTCTTTTAATCTTTCATACGCTTTCCACATCTTGTTAGCGTTTTCCGGGTCAACGTCAACTCCGGCTTTTTCAAGTCCCTTTTGCGTTTCTTTTTGGACTTTCTTCCACTCCGACCGGGAACCCGTTTTAGATTCAAAGAACCCTTTTGCGCGCGCAAATTCGGCTCTTAACGCGTTTAAATCCTTTCCACGCGTTGAAAACTTACCACCGGATTTCTCAATATACCGCGTTGCGGGGGAACTTTCCCCGGACTTTTCAAAAGATCGTAAACGTTTATTTCCAGCCGAAACCAAACGCCCAACAACTTTCCGTAATTCTGATTCAGTCAATCGGTTAAATGTTCTATTATCCATAGCTAAAATATCTTTGACGGATTTTCCCGAAACTATATCATTTTTTTTCATGTAAATCCTCCATAATATCAGATACTTTCAATCCGTGCAGCATATACCATAAAAGTATTTTACTATTATCATTTCTTCCAGCTTCAAATGAAGAAATATTTTCAATAGAATAACCTAAGTCTTGCGCTATATGTTTCTGAAAATAGCCTAAAGATAAACGATACCTTTTACAAGTGTTACCAATGATTTTCAAATCAAACATACTATAACCCCCAAATAATCAAGTTTACCGGAACCGGGGATCCCCGGTTCCGGTTTAATATGAACGGAATTACTCGAAATCGTCCAAAGAATGATCGACAAATGTTTCGCCCTGTTTCCATTCGGAAACCCAAAGAGTATAACTGTTTCCGGTTTCCCCGGTTTCGTCATTAGTGTACTGTTTAACAACAAGATTTGCCGCGCTTTTATCTACGATAATATTCATGGGGCATTTTTCCGGTTTCGGGTTCCCGGCTTCATCACGAAACCGAACGGAAACCCCCTGTTTCGTTCCGTCTTTACGGGTGAGAGTAGACAAATAGGAATAGAAAGTCTTTCCCTCTGTGGTAATGCGTTTCTTTGCGTAAATGGTGATATTCATATTGTTCCTTTCTTCCGGTTATCCGGAACCGGGTTTCATAGTCCCCGGCGACTAAAATAATTATATGATCCGGTTTTAAATGGTAACCGGAAACCCATCAATTCGAATTGTAGCAACAACATATAAACCGTGATCCGGATATAAATCCGAAACATTTATAACTATTGCTTTATCATACATTTTACGCTTCAAAATAGATTTATAAAAAATATTGGGATTCGATTCTCGATAATCAACAGTAAAACTATCAATATCTTTATCACCATCCTTAATACAATAATAAGTATAAACACCAGCACTAACTTTATTAAATTCATACAATTTCATAATAAATCCCTTATTTCCGGTTTTAAGGGATAACCGGAAACCCTGTGTAAAACTCTGTGGAAACTGTGGAAAACTCAATCAATGATTCTATATTTCTCAAGAACTTCAAATGGGATATTGTAACGGTTCCCGGATTCATCGGTAACAATTACCATATGTTCAACGGTTTCCGGTTCTTCCGTTTCAACGGGTTCTTCTGCTTCAACGGTTTCGGGTTCTTCTGCTTCAACGGTTTCGGGTTCGGGTTCCATATGGGATTTGATAACTTTCTCAATCTCTTTACACGTCATATCCGTCGTAATTTCACCGTCGCCGACCAATTCAACCGCCAAATCACGCCCACCTGGCAACATTTTTTCAATCTGTGTAACGGTGAAATCGTCCCCGGTTCCGTCAACGATATTCGATCCATAACCCTTAATTTTTCCGCGTGCGTCGGTAATAGCGCGGGTGTATTCTTTTCCGATTCTCAACAGAGTATAAGAAGCGGACTTCTTAAAACCAAACGTTTCCATAGCCCATTCGTGGACGGACTTAAACCCATCTTCTTCATAACATTTCGTTTCGTCAACTTGCGCCATAATCGCCGCCGTTTCATACGCGCATTTCCGAACGGTTTCGCCGATCTGGAAAACTTTTTTCGTTGCCGCCTGTAAAACTTTGTTTGTAAAAGAGGGAATTGCGACGGTTCCATTCATGATAATCAACTCGTTGTTCATAGTGTTTCCTTTCTCTGTTTCACGTGAAACAGTTTCCCGTTTAATGGTACGGGGAACCAAATTAAATTAAGTTATTCCGGTTTTATGGGATAACCGGAAACCCGTTGATTTCAGATTCTAACAAGAATACTTAAACCATGTTTCGGATAAAGTGCTGAAACAGCAACAACTGTTGCTTGATCGTATGTTTTACGTTTCAAAATGGATTCATCCAAACGGGTTTGATCGTCGTCCATATAATCAACGCTAAAATAATCAACGATATCATCACCCTTTTTAATACTATAATCAGTATAACAACAAGCATTGACTTTTTCGAACTCACACAACTTCATAAAAACCTTTCCTTTCTTCCGGTCAACCGGAAACGTCAACAATACTTCAAATAATCCAATTTGCCGGATTCAATACAAGATTTAGCGCGTTGCTCACTTGCCCAAAACACAATGCGTTTTGCAAGTCCGATCTGTTTCCCCGTTAAATAGACAATACGCCCATCCCTACTATCAAACATAGCGCAGTAAAGTTCTTCAAGTTCATTATGATAAAAGTCGTAAATCCTATCGAATCTTTCCGCGTCCATAGGGATTTCCCCACTTTCCATATCACACATGGTATTATAAAGACGGTTCCGGTAAAATTCGATATCGTGCGCGTGCTTTTGAATAGAAAACG
>Ga0247608_10008667_pt1 | contig 10222 bp, 22 predicted proteins | sample 176DNAGHGlowgp2_FD_193490 | JGI IMG/M metagenome (GOLD analysis project Ga0247608, IMG submission 193490) | Sheep rumen microbial communities from Palmerston North, Manawatu-Wanganui, New Zealand - 1766 DNA GHGlow gp2 | ecosystem: Host-associated > Mammals > Digestive system > Stomach > Rumen ... | reverse complement strand
CGAGTGTATCTCGGCAATGTGCCGGGAAATTGCCGATATGCAGTGCGTCAACAGTGATCGCCCGAAGATCACGATTCGGGTGGACCGGCATGTACGCCCAAACGGACCGCTGATGTAAACCACCACACACCACCACAACCGAATAGAGAGGAGCGATACACATGATTGCATACAAGCAGTTTCGTATCGATAAGAGCGGAAAACTACATCCGCTCTTTGTTTATGCCACCGACACGATCCCGGTCGGCGAATGGCTGACAGCAAAGGCAGGTCCCCGGATAGCAACCGGCAAGGTTAAGTCCAAGCTTGGTCCACTTGCCTACCGCCCCGGTTGGCACCTGTCAGAAGCGCCGTATGCACCGCACATCGGCACGAAGGAGAATGGCGTGATCCGCTATATGCGCCCCGATACGGTCTGGGCGATGTGCGAGGTCAATGACGCCAATGACTACACGTTTGAAGCGCACGAGAACGGAATGCGGAATGGCAAGCTCATTGCGCAGAGAGCGTGTCTGAACCACATCCCCGAAAACGGATTCTACTGGTTCAACACAAACCCAAATGCGTTCGGCAACTGGCTGATCACGGACAGGATCCGTGTGCTGAAGGTGCTGACGGATGAGGAAGTTGAGGATATCTGTTGGAAACAGTTCGGAATACATGCCCAACCAAGAAAGGAGATCGCGTAATGAGAACATGGATGACAGCAACTCCTTGGGATCGCTGTGGAATTCATTCAGTGTGGATTGATATGCCGGATTATTATCCTGTGACGATCTACAAGGACACGACCGGCCAGTACACAGACGACGAATGCGATCGTGATAACTGCGCGGAGATTCCTGTTCCAAAGCAGCTGCTGTTGCAGTGGTTCCGTAAGGTATGGAACATCGACAGCGACTTCGAGCATATGAACAAGGAGTACGGATATACCGAAGCTGACGTACTCGAAGATTTGAAGACTTGGGTTTATGAGGAATCCACGGCGGATGACACACTCAACCTTTACGGTTGGCTGATGGATCATGGTTACTATTGGCGCAGGCTTAAATAAGGAGGAAACGCACATGGAAAGATTCTCGCACACTTACAACTATGACAACGACACGGAACTGGAGTATTTCACGGAAGGAAATAAGGACACGATCATCCTGCGCTTTACCGGCGAGGGTGATTACGGAACGGACGAGGCGATATACAACAGCGAACCGGCCACGAACCTTCGCGGACTTGCCTATGACCTGCTGTCCGAGATCAGCGACTTCCTCGATGCGACTGGTGACGGAATCTACCGGACGGACGAGGCGATCGAGTCTGTGATTGCCGGACGGTATTGGGATGACTACGCGAACTCTACACTTTACGCTTTTGAACACCTGCTCCGCGCACTGCTGACGAAATAAGGAGGAATTGAAAATGAAAATTATGCTTCACGCTGTCGATTGCAGAGATGCCAATGACCAGAGCGGAAAGAACTGGTCCTGTGTATACGAGGGACTCGGCGAAGAAGGTTATGAGCGCGTTATGAAGATGATGAAAGCATTTCCCGAATCGCTGATTAACAATTATGCCGGCACACCCGGATGTCGCAACAAGGAAATCCACTTTGAGTACTTCGCAGAGGAGAAGGAGATCGACTTCCGGTGGGAGATGACCAAAGAGGAGTTTCACAGGCTGATGCATCCGTACAACGCGTCGAATAACTACTGCGGTGCGGTTCACTTCGGCGATTGTAAACTGGAGTTCGTTTTCGAGAATTGCGGAAGAGAAGAGTACGTTTCGTTTAATAACCTGTATATCTACGGCAAGGATGATGGATATGCCAAACTGAACGACGGAACGCCGTACTCATACGAGGACGATATGTTTTCGCTACCAACTACCCCCAACTTCGCAAATTGGAAATCGGAATGCGAAAATCTGATTATTCGCGCTCTGAACAATAATATGAACTACCTGCTCCGATACGCTATTACGCCGACCAAGGTCCACGAGTGGTATCCGCACGGCAAATGGTACATGACAATTGAGGAAGCTGCCGGCATGGTCGCTCGTGAACTCCTCGCAGATCGGACAAAGACGTTTGCCTTCTGTGAAAGCGATGCCGAGGAAGCAAAAGGAAATCCGTACAAACATTATGACAATGGCGGATGGCATGGCATCAAGCGCATCGACGGTTTCTTTGATAATGAGCCGAGTGAGCTGATCGTCGCCGTCGGACATTATGGTGGCGGACATTGCACATTCGCTTATGTCGATATCGATTGCGAAGATCCGACCAAAGACGAGATTAAGCTTGAAGTTATGAAGGCGATTGCGTCGTCGATTGATCTATCGCCGAGCGACTACATCTTCATCGAACAGGACGAGAAAAAGGAGGATAAATAATCATGGCAACAATCAAAGTTTACAACAGACGGCTTGAACAGGTTCTCTACTACCTCGGGATCACGTTCCTGTCCTGTGATAAGGACGATGAAGGGATGACGGTATGGACGTACAAGAATGACGAGAAAACATCGCAGATTGTGCAGATGTTTAAAGACGCGACCGAGAATCGCAGAAAGGCAGGGTGGTAATCATGGCGGAGTATTACGTTGAAGAGTGTGAGGACAATAAATACGTTCTCAACAGGCCGGATGGATCGACGCTGACACTGAACTGGGACGAGATGAAGGCGGTTGAGTCCTTCCTGCGCCATCGCAGTTGGACAGTAGAGATCATCAATCAGATGGACTTCGATGAGGACAATCTGGATCTGAATGGCACGGAAGATCGGCAGAAATTTGTCGACCTGTGCCTCGACGAGATTGCTTGCAACCTAGAGATCTATGGCGAGGATTACTACGAACCGAACATTGAGCAGATTGTGTTCGACGTGGCGCAGGAAAATGGAATATGGAGGTATTGAACAATGACGGAGTTTGAGAATAAGACAATGGAGAACCGCGCACGGGCAATCTACGAACTCGGTCGGATTATTCATGTAATCGAAAGCGAAATCTTCCGTGCGCAGGGCATTCCGATCCTCGACAATGATGAACACGCCGATTGGGTACAGGGTTACGCCGACCGCATTCACGAGATTCGGTTGGAAGCAGAAGAACTGGCAGGCTTTGGACACAGAAAGGAGTGATCATGGGTGATAACGCCTATTCCCTATCACAAAATCGAAGCGCAGAAGGTCGCTGAATGGTATATCCGCAAAACCTATGACGGATGGGACGGATGCGAGGTCAAATCATGGATACGCGAACCGGGCGACCACAACCGTGTACAGGAATTCACCAAGCTGGCGCAGTCATTCATTCGCCAGTTTGGAGAATATAAGGAATTCCAGAAATACTTTGGCAAGTACGGAAAAGTTGTGACAAAGGACGAGTATGATGGCGAACCTACACTCTCGTTCGTCGTCGAAGAGCCTCTGCTCGACTATGTATTTGCTGCCCAGGGACCCCACCTCACCATCACCGCTTACCGCAAGACGGAAAAGGAGGAATGAACATGGAAGCTTTTTACATTGTTCTCGCTATTATCCTTGTCGGTCTGATGATGACCGGCATTTTTACTCTCGGCGCTCTGTTTGCAATCCGGCTGACCACAGATGTACACGATGAAGCGCAGTACGACAAGCTACGTGAGGAGTATTACCGGCTGGCCGGTTACCGGAACTCCGGCGATCCGAAACCGTACTTCCCTCCCCGACCGGCAGCTGAGTATACACGGCAGATGCTCCCGGGCATGAGCGCTCTCGACAGGCTGATGAAGCGAGGACAGCGCGGAACGATTATGTGGAGAGCAAGTGATCGGCGGAAATGAAAGGGGGTGGCCACCACAACCACCCTCGCACCAATGGGATATCCTTCACCACCACGCAAAGGAGCGTACATGATCGAAGTACGCAGCGTGAGTATAGCATATGAAAGGAAGAAACGCAAATGGGAAAATCCAAACTGATGTGGGCAACCGACCGGACATGGTACACCATTGTCCACCGCAAGAGCTATGAGCGCAAGTGCTACAGCTTCGGCTACCGCACCGATGACCTTGAGATGCTCCGCGAGATCGCACGGCGCGAGGCGGAAAGCAAAGCATACAGTTGCGTTAAGATCATTAATTCCGATACCAATGAAGACCACGAATACTTTACAAAAGCGCATCGATAATAGGAGGAGAAAGATTATGAAGATTTTTTACAACGTTGATATTCAGATGATGGCCGACCATGACATGACAGACGAACTGGTACAGGAACTCGAACAGGCGCTCGGGTTTACCGATACGGACATTGACGAGCGTGAGGAATACATGCTTGTCGCGATCTTCAATTCGGAAACCACTCCGGATGATTTGCAGCTGTCCATTCAGGCGCTGTTGGACGCACATCCCGAGATTTTCTACTTCGACGTGATCTACCGCTACGACGGTGAGTCAATCACCGAGCGGTTCGTCATGCGGAATGACGGCACCACACAGAATTATGTCGGACGTACCGTGTTTGAGGAGGTGAACTGAATGGATCTGTACCGCTATGATTTACTGATGCGACCGCCGACTCCGGGAGCAATCCCGGTTCTCGGTCTTGTGAACCTGCATGACGAGGAAGGTACATCGCCGAGCGGACACCACACATGGGGATGGGCTGAATATAATAGGAAGCTTTCCGATCAGGAAGTATATAACTGGGAACTGGAGGAGGATTTTGATCATGAATAAGGCAAGAAGAGCGAAACTGAATGCGATCATCAACGCGCTGAACGATCTGCGCAACGAACTTGAAACCGTTCACGACGATGAGCAGGAAGTCATGGATAATATGCCGGAATCCTTGCAGGAGTCGGAGCGCTATGAGCACATGGAGGAAGCCGTGGACAATATGGACGACGCTCTGTCCAGTCTTGAAGACGCCGTCGACAGTCTTGAGTGCGCGATGGAGTAAGGAGATAAGATATGAGAAAACACAGATTATCAACCACAGAACTGAACTGGATTATAAACGCACTGAACCATGACATCGATTATACCAAGAAGGAAATGGACGTCGCTGCGGACGGAGCGCCAATCCAAGCCTTCGGCGAAGTGATAATCGAGGGGCGTGAGAATCTGGTGCGCAAAATTACCGACATCATCAAGAGTAATGTAAAGACTGTTGGTATTTACTAAAATGATGATTTAAGTGAGGAATAAGTATGAGTAAAGTAACAGTAACGATGTGTGATTGTTGCAGGAAGGAAATAACAGATAAACCATTAGAACCAAACCTGTGTCTTACAGTAATTCTCAATATGTCAAAGGTTCAATGTCATTACTGTTATACCTGTGGAAGTCAGATTATAGATGCAATAAACAAAATAATCGAAAAAACAGACAAAGAAAAGAAAGAAACTTAAGAGTATTGATAAGCAAGGAAACGGGGTGGATTAGCAAATGATAACAACACTTGTTCTTCCGATTAAGAAAAAATGGTTTGATATGATTTGCTCCGGCGAGAAAACGGAAGAATACAGAGAAATCAAACCATACTGGACGAAACGATTTCACACAATCGGATTGGTCGATAGATACGGTTTTGTTATTCCTCATGAACCGACACGGATAACGCTTCAGAACGGATACGGGAAAGATGCTCCGTACGTCCATGTATGGGTTGTTTTGAATATCGCGGAAGGGCGTGAAGAATGGGGAGCAGAACCGGGAGAACCGTATTACGTCCTTGAGATTGTAAAAGTGTGTTAAATGAAACAAACTTCGCAATAGGAGCGAATGAATATCAAAATCGAGGAGGAAATATATTAATGAAAGAACTGATGATTGACTACCGGGACGGAATTAACCCGGACGGGTCCACGCACTTTGTCCGCAAGTCCATTGATGACTTTGAGTTCTGCGTCCGGGATGGCGCAGCCTACTTCATCTCGGACGGCAAGAAGCACTGTGTACCCCTGCAAGATATTTCACAGGTATACACAAATTAATTTCTGTTCCCCTTGACTACCACAATATGATTGTGATATCATCTCCGCACAGGAGGTAAAGATATATGTCCCCACAGAAATCACAATCATCACGAGGGCGTCCGATCACAGGCATTACCAACAAGGATCAGACCGTTAAATTCCGGATCGAACCTTGGCTCTATGAGGAACTGACCTATACATGCAGGATGGTCGGATGTTCCCGGGCGGAAGCCATCCGGCAGGGTATTAAAATCTGGATCAGACAAGTACGACAGCAGTATTAAAGGAGGAATCGTACCAATGGAAAACGTCATCACCACCAAATCCCGGAAGCTCGAGCAGTTTTTCTACGCCCACGGCGTCACCTTCCTTTCCTGCCATAAGGATGACGAGGGTATGACCGTGTGGACGTATGAAGACAATGAGGAAAACCGGCACATCGTCGACGAGTTCAAGATCGGACTCGCCCGACTGGCAGAAAAGAAAGGAGCGTGACCCCATGAGTAAGTATCCGATGATCGACTTTTATGGAGAGTCCATCGATGCCGCCGACCTGACCGTCTTCCACCACAAGACGACACTTGAGCGGATCTTCGACCAGCTGAAGGACTACGGCGTGACGCTGAAAGAGGAATCCATTGACGGACTCTCCGGCGCGGCCCTTCAGCGCTGGCTCAACGCCTATAAGAACGGACGCAAGGCGACAACTGTTAACAACGCTGTTGTTACGCTGAACCCGTTCCTTCGGTGGGCGCACACAATCTACCCGGAAGGCGTCGGAGACTTTGGCAATGTGCTGAAGACCATGCGCCTCCCCGACTACGACAAGCTCCCGGAAGAGGAACGCCCGAAGGACAAGTACTACACCGATGAGCAGGTTGCAGAAATGTTGAGAATTCCGATGCCGTCCCGGGATTCGGCGCTGAAGAAACGTGACCGTGCTATCATCGCCACCTATTTGGCGACCGGTCTCCGCGCTTCCGAACTCTGTCAGCTGACGATCGGTAGTCTGACAGACCACGGCCACGGTTACGTCCACGTCAGGCGGAAGGGCGGCGCGTGGAAGACTACCGAAATGTCGGAGTTTGCCTACGATTATATCGAAACGTACCTCAAGACGCGCTCCGACCGCAACAACCCGAAGGCGGCGCTCTTCGTGACCACGCATGGTACGCCTTGTAACCCGCATCAGTTGTACAAGTCTATGCGGCACAGGCAGGACAATGTGGCGGACGATTCGCTCCAACGCGGCAATCATGTGTTCAGGCACACATTTGTCAGCTCGGTCGAGAAGATCGGTGGCGGAGCCGTTGCTCGTGATCTCGCCAACCACAAGACGTTGGCGATCACAAACCGGTACGATCATAGTACAGCCGATCAGCGCCGGAGCGCGGTCGATGCGCTGAACTACGGGATCGGCAAGCCCAAGGCATGACAGATTTATACCCCAAAAGCATACAATTTTGGGGTTCGTAAAGAAAATTGTATAATATTCGTGACATCACACATACATTGTTCACAGCACGGCACGAAATCTTCCTCGCGCCGTGTTATTTTATTCGACAAACGAAAGGAGTAAGCACATGAATACCAAGAAGATGATCGTTGACATCCGTACCGCCATCGAAGCCCTCGAAGCAGAGAAGAATGAACTCATGACGCACATCAAGGCGATTGACGACGACATTACCGCCTACAAGATGGCCGTCGATGCCCTTGAGCTGACACGTCAGCAGGTGAAGAAGGTTGTTGAAGAGGTAAAGACCACTGCGGAGCCGAAGATCCCGCAGAAAGATCGTCCGCATGAGCGCATGATCGAGTACAAAGGGAAAACACAGTCCGTTTCCGCTTGGGCGCGTGAAATCGGCATCGATCCGAAGACCTTGCACTACCGTCTGAAGGCCGGTTGGCCGCTCTATGAAGCAATGCAGCCCGGTAAACATAATAATAGGAAGAAAGAGCATCAAAAAATCCGGAAAATATTCTCCTATGACAGCCACGGCAACGTCATCCGCCAGTATACCGGAGTTGGTGACGCTTCCCGGGACTTGAACCTGCCAGAGTCTACCGTGCAGAAGATCATCGACAAGATGACTAAGGAAGATCAGCTCCGGTGCCGGAATTACTACCTCGCCTATGCGTCCTGACCGACGCAAACCATACGTCCACTGGAGTATCTCTGCTCCTAACCACGAAACGAAACAGGAGAATGAAAAATTTTCTCCTGTTTTTTCTTTTTCGGTGTTTACACTTTGTCTCTCCAAGCACCCAATAGTATTGAGGAAGCCCAAAATATAAATGAAGGAGAAATTGATTATGCCTCTCGAATTCAAGAAAGCTAAAAAAGAACAAGTCCGCATCAAGGTGAGCATCGCTGGTCCTGCCGGGTCTGGCAAAACAATGAGTTCCCTGCTGATGGCTTACGGGTTGACTCGCGCAGAGTTCCCGAATCTTTCCGAAGCTGAAGTTTGGGACAAGATAGTTTTGTGTGATACAGAGAATGGTAGTTCAGCATTGTATGTCGGCACTCAGGTTGGAACGACAACGATTGGAGAATTCAATACAATCCCGATGAGTCCTCCGTATACAGCGCAGAGTTTTATGGATGCTGTCCACATGTGTGAACAGCATGGTATGAATGTGATCATAATTGATTCGCTCAGCCATGTATGGCAGGGCGAGTCCGGGTTGCTCGATGAACAGAATAAGATTGCGTCTCGCACCGGAAATAGTTTCCAGTCATGGCGTCAGATCTCGCCAATCTATAACAAACTGATTGACACTATTCTTCAGTCTCCATGTCATGTGATTGCCGATGTTCGTGCGAAGATGGATTATCAGCAGACAAAGGGCGATAACGGGAAGACACAGGTCAAGGCTCTTGGAATGGGGCTGGTTATGCGCGATGGATTCGAGTACGAGACCACCGTCAGTTTCATGCTCGATTATGACCATGTCGCAAATGCGACGAAGGACCGTACCGGATTATTCGACGGGAAGTATTTCACAATCGATGCGAATACCGGAAAGACTCTTTATCAGTGGTTGTCTTCTGGCGCTCCGGTTGTACATCAACCGTCCGTTCCAGAACCGGTGAAAGCGTCTGAGGTTGAAGCCCAACCTGTTGATCCCGAACAGCTACAGAAGGCCATTGATGCCGTTGACGCGCTGATCAAACCTCTTGTGACCGCCGAGAACAAAAAGGAAATCGCCGAGAAGATCAAGTCGATCTGCGGAATTCAGAATTACAAGAAAGTTACGGACATCAATAAGCTCCGTGAACTCTATAAAGCTTTTAAGGAATAAGGAGGAGAACCATGAATAACATTTCTGTTTTGGGCCGTCTGGCCAGTGACGTAACCACTAACGAAGTCAACGGACGTTCCGTTGCCAACTTCCGTATTGCCGCTCAGACACGGCGCAAGGGCAAGGACGGCCAGTACATCACCAACTTCTACAATGTCGCCATTTGGGGCGCTGCCGGTGAGAACGCCGCGAAGTATCTGAAGAAAGGCCACCGTGCCGGTGTCTCCGGCGAACTCGTTATCCGTCCCTATACCGGGAGCGACGGAGTAGCGCATCAGGCGATTGAGATTGATGCCAACAGTGTGGACTTTGTCGAGACGAAATCGGAAGCCGAAGCGAAGGCCGGCAACACTGTCGCCGTTCCCGCACAGGCCGCTCCTGCGCAGAGTTTTACGCCGGTGGAACAGTATACGGCTGATGATTCTCTGCCGTTCTAAATCCCTGTAATCTTCACAATTTCATACGGTCGGGCTTACGCCACATAAGCACTCCACCCCGATCCGTAATTTCACAAAACTACGGAGAAGGGTGGTCTTTCTTATGTGCTTTACTCCTGATCAGGAGCAGGAATTGCTCGAAAAGAACATGCCGAAGATCTATCGCGCCGTCGATAACTTCACATCCCGGTGTTCGTCCGATGTAGCGCGTGTTCCATACGATGATTTCGTGCAGGAAGTCTCTTTGGCTTTCCTTCAGTATGCTCGGCGTTGTGAAACGCAAGATCAGCTGAACAAGTTCCCTTGGCTGACGGCGATGGGGGCAATGCGTGATCTTGTCCTTCAATTCCAGCCTATGTCCTGCCCGAAATCATCGCATTTGTTCAGCGATATCATCCGCAGTATGCCAAGGACGGTGTCAATCGACATGATATCCGCGTCTGGCGGTCTGGATATCGATGGAATGTCAAAGCACTGGGTTGATGACAAGGAAACACAGATTGACTTCGATGTTTTTATGGA
>Ga0247608_10008664_pt1 | contig 10223 bp, 8 predicted proteins | sample 176DNAGHGlowgp2_FD_193490 | JGI IMG/M metagenome (GOLD analysis project Ga0247608, IMG submission 193490) | Sheep rumen microbial communities from Palmerston North, Manawatu-Wanganui, New Zealand - 1766 DNA GHGlow gp2 | ecosystem: Host-associated > Mammals > Digestive system > Stomach > Rumen ... | reverse complement strand
TCACCTGGCCAGACCAGAAGATCTATCGCGGCAAGCTGAAAGACCTGGCGAAGATAGTCCATGACAACAAACTAACCCTCACCACCATGCTCGTGGTAGGCGAGGCCATCGACAACCGCCAAGGACTGTCTGAACTCTACTCAAAACACTTTACCCATCTGTTCCGTCAGGGCGACGACGAGCAAGGCTCATAAAGATATCCCTTACGTTGTTTCAGATATCTCCTTACATTGTTGGGAATGCCTTCTTTGATTCAAAGAAGATATTCCTTACTGGGTAAAGAGATTATCTCATCAGGGGGTAAAAGCCTATTCGGACAGGGAGTAAGTGACGTCTAAACTACCTTGCGCCTTGGCCCAAAACACCTTGCGGCCATACGCAAAACACCTTGCGCCTATACGCAAAATAGAAACGCTTAATTTTCAGTGACTTACAAGTATATTTTCTAGTAGCACCATCAGTAGCACTATAGTAGCTCGATTTTAGCCCTATCCTGCACCGAACTTCGACTGATTATCAACAGGTTACAAGCCTCAGTAGCACCAGTAGCACGATTTTATTATCTTGCAATTCGTGATTTCAGAGTAATTACAAGCATAAGAACAGCTGTTTCCAGATAAATTCCACATTAATTGTTATTTTTCCGTAAAAAAATTACGGCGATTAAAAATAATTATGTATATTTGCAACAGAAATAATTAAAAGAACTGTTATGCTTATCAAATTTGCCGTAAAAAACTTCCGAGGCTTTGCCGAAAGGATTGAATGGGATTTGTCCCAGCCAAGTAATTATTCATTCAACACATACGCTATCAAGGATGGGGTTATCAAGAATGGTATTATCTATGGTCCCAATGGTTCGGGAAAGACTAATTTCAGTGTGGCATTGTTTGACATTGTTAATCATCTGACTCAAAAATTCAAGAAGCCAGAGTATTATCAGAATTTTGTCTTTGGCGGAGATGCGAGTCTATTTGTTGATTTCGATTACACATTCAAATTCGGGAAACAAGTAGTAGATTACCAATATTCAAAGAACATCTTTGGCGTACTTGTAAAAGAAGCACTAATAGTTGATGATGTGGAGATTTTTAATCGCACAATTAGCGCATTGAAATTAGACGAGAAGCAGTTCCCCATAAACAAGGATGCCAAGCGTAATTTGCAGATGAATGCTAACGGCATATCTATCGTTAATTATCTGCTGACTTCATATCCGTTAGCAAAAGACCATTATCTCATTCAATTGCGGAACTTTGTTGATTCTATGCTCTGGTTCAGATGCCTCAAAGTGAATGAGTTTATGGGATTTGATAACATGGGTACCATCTTGGATGAATACATTATTAAAAATAATTTAGTAAAAGATTTCTCTGATTTCCTTGAGAAGGTAAGTGGGCAGAAGTTTGTTTTCGTCAAGTCTCGTGAGACTGACAAAATGCTTTTTTGCAAGATTGGAAATGGAACCATTGCCTTTGATGTGATTGCATCCACAGGTACTCAGTCATTAAAGTTGCTGTACTTCTGGCTAAAGAGGATGGGCGAAGCCTCATTTGTCTTTATCGACGAATTCGATGCATTCTATCACTTCAAGTTGGCTTTCGAGGTTTGTAAGCAGTTGTTCAACCTCAATTGCCAGGTGTTTACATCATCTCACAACACCTATCTGATGACGAACGATTTGCTTCGCCCAGACTGCAACTTTATTCTGCAAGACAACAAGATCAAGCCATTGCAGGCTTGTACAGAAAAAGAACTGAGATTTGGTCACAACATCGAGAAACTGTTTAGAGCAGGCGCTTTTGAGGTATGATACTATTTATATTTGAAGGTAAGAACGATAAGACCTATTTCGAGTCTATCAAGCGGCTTTTCTTCCCAGAAAAGTCAGACACCTTCGTGTGTACATACAATAGCAACATCTATTCGCTATATAGCAAACTGCAAGATCATGACACGCTTCATGGGATGTTGGAGGTCAATACGGTTTCAGTATTCAAAGAAATCCTGTTAGAGAGGGGTGACGAGACACTAAAAGATATCAGGGAGGATGAAGTCTCTGAAATATATCTCTTCTTTGATTACGACTTCCAAGAGGATGCCAGAACGCTCGAAGAGAATAACAAGAGGTTGTCAGAACTGCTGGAGTATTTCACAGACGAGACAGGAACGGGCAAATTATACATTAACTATCCTATGGTGGAATCACTTCGATATACCAAACAGCTTCCAGACAATGACTATTGGAAATATACAGTAACCCGCCAAAAATGCCAAGAAGATAATTTCAAGCATCAAGTCCATGAGTTCTCTTTCTATGGTGCTAACTTAGAATACATCATTCTCACCATTAAGCCCGCTGACGACGAGGCGAAAAAGCGAGAGAAAACAGACACTGCCAAGCAGAATTGGCGACATCTGATAGTGATGAATATCAGCAAGTCTAACTATATCTGCAACGACAAGAACGAGATTCCAGACGAAGCAGATAAACAAAAGGACATTTTTGACAACCAACTATCCAAATATGTCGAGGCAGAAGATTGCAAAGTGGCCATACTCAACGCCTTCCCCATCTTCTTGTTTGAATACTTTGGGAGAAAGATTGTCAGTGATAGTAAAGAATCTGATTAGGTTTACATATATGTTAAAAATATACCTTGATTGGAATATTATTAGTTACCTTAAGAACGAGAAATACAATGATTTGCGTGCTTATATTACGCAAATCAATGAATTCTTTATTTTTCCATACTCGAGGGCTCATATTCAAGACCTGTATCAATCTAAATCTCCCACTAACACAGTAAAGTATGAACAAGATCTCAATACCCTTTCTGAAATATGTCAGACTCATCTGTTAGAGTATAATGATAGCATAGATGCGCCATATCCATACGAATGCACTCCTCGTCAATATATAGAAAGGGAGTCAATGACTTTACAGGCTTATAAAGCCGGATTTGATTCTATTATTTTCATGGATCTTATTCGGTCAATGATGGATTCTTCGACATTAGAAAGTATTCACGACTTTCTTCTTGCTACTCCTTTAGACACCCCTATAACAAATCCAGATAATGGATTACCTATCCAGAATTTATGGGATATAATGACATTTTCACTTGATAATTTATCTATCCTACTAAAAGACAAGAAATTGGAAGTAGAGGTATACAAATCAATGTGTAAAATTGAAGGTGAAAGGAGTATACAGGAAATGCAGAATATAAATAGCTCAGATATTTTTGATTACCTAAACAATCTATGCATATCGAGAACCAATAAGAACCTAACAGATATCATTCTGGCTACTCTTGAGAAGATTAATGGAATAAATAGCTACAACTATTTTCTTGCGGAATATACAACTCTCGCACTTTGTGGTTATAGTCGAGATAAAAACCGGAACATTCTTAACATTATGACAGATGCGCTTCATACGTATTATGCGATGCGTTGTGATGTACTTGTGACCAAGGATGATGGTATGAGAAAGAAAGCCCAGGCAGAGTTTATTCATTTCAATTCGCCGACCCAAATAATTACAATTGAAGAATTACACACATTTCTGGAAACGGAATTGTATCATCAATATAACCTTGATTATATCCAACATGAAGTCATTCCGAAGTATTCAAAAGGTGAAGACCGTGGAGAGGGAAAACTTGCTTACAAGAACATACCATCTCCTATTTGGGGATTATTTACCAATTGCATCACAATTCCAGAAGCGCCAAACACTGTAGCATTAAGAGTAAATCTTGCCCCAAATGGTTATGTTTACTATACAGAGTTAAAACGTTTCTTTAAGCTTGTGATGGAGGATTTACCTGAGAAGCAATGGGCGATTTTTCAGAAAGAGGTTATCGACAAGTTTCTTTCAAGAGATAAAGGGAGAATTCTTTCTATTAAATTTTTCTTCTATTTCAAAAAATGGCAAATTGAACTTATTGCAGATCCAGAATCGGATGTTCCTCTTCCTATGGTAATAATCCGTAAACGACGAAAATTACTATTTTTGCTTGAAAAGATAATCTCAATATTACATAATTAACAAGCAACTGCACCTAACTATAATGACTTTTCTATAACTACAGATGAATTCTTTATATTAAATAAGTCCCTTTATTATAAATAGTTAAATTAACTAATTCAATATGTCAATTTCCAATATTATTTGTATATTTGCAGCAAAATAATCACAAAATTATGTCGAACAATCAACAATCAATGATGCTTAACAGGCTAAAAGCCGCCTTAGCAGAGCAAGGCCGGACTAACCGCTGGCTATCAGAACAACTTGGCAAATCAGAGAACACCGTTTCCAGATGGTGCGCCAACAAAGTACAGCCATCCATACAGCAATTGAATGAGATTGCAAGTGTTTTGGATGTTGACATAAAAGATTTATTGAATTCTAATAAGTAAGTGCCATGAAGATATCTACCCCTCTAGAAGCATTTGGTAAACTCTATAGAAAGCAATTTATAGACGGAAATGAGTTCATGGCATTTAAGGACGCATTTAAAGAACTTTTTGACAACATTGAAGATGGACAAGTTGAGCCGACACAAAGGAAATTCTTTACCTCGTTTATGGAAAGAATCATTCCCAAAGATTTCTTGGTCACTCATGAGGAAGACAGTATAGATGTGGTTCTTCATACTGGTAATAAGATGACCACGCCAAAAGGTGTCCTTATCGAACTGAAGAGTACCACAAATAAAGAAGAAATGGTAACTAAGGAGGATATAAACAGAAAAGCTCTCCAAGAGTTACTGTATTATTATCTGAATGATCGTATTGGAAAACAAAATACTTCGTTAAAATATTTAATTGCATGTAATACTTATGAGTGTTTCATATGGGACGCACAACTTTTTGATAAAGCCTTTTTCAAGAACAAGCCTCTTCTGAAAGATTATGATGATTTCAAGAACGGTCGTCTATCATTTACAGGAACGGACAAATTCTATTCGCAAATTGCGAAGAAATACATTGACGAGGTAAAAGATTATCTTGACTATACTTACATTAATATCCAAGAGTGTTACCAGCAATATCTTCACAAAAACGACAAGGCTCTTAAACCACTCTTTAAGTTATTGAACGCAACATTCCTTATGAAACTGCCTGTTAGGAATGACAGCAATGACTTAAACAACGAATTTTACCGTGAGTTGCTATATATTATGGGCATCGAAGAATGGGTTGATAAGGAAACGCATAAAATTCGTCGTATTAAGACTGGTGCCCAAAAGTTTTCACTCATGGAGCAAATTTGGTCAAGGCTTGACGATTATTCAATAAAAGACAAAGAAGAGCAATTCGAGATTGCGATGGGATTGCTTATTACATGGATTAACCGAATACTCTTTCTCAAATTACTCGAATCACAACTCATCAGCTTTGGAAATGGTGAGAAAGCAAAATTCTTAATTTCAGAAACAATTTCTGATTATGATGTCTTACATGACTTGTTCATGAAAGTGTTGGCAAAACCAGTAAGTGAACGCGATGAAGAAATCAAAGAAAAGTTTCCTTTAGTTCCTTATCTTAATAGTTCTCTCTTTGAGTTATCGGATTTAGAGCGTAATTTTTTCCCAATAGGGATGTTACGCTTAGGTGAAATGGATGTTTACAAGAAAACCGTTCTGAAAGATACGAATGGCAAGAAAATTAAAGGGAAGTTGTCGGCATTGGATTATCTATTAAGATTTCTTGATGCCTATGACTTTGGGGCATCAAATAAGGTTGATGGGATTAAAGCTGAAAAGAAGACACTCATTAACGCTTCCGTTCTCGGACTGATCTTTGAGAAAATTAATGGCTACAAAGATGGTTCGTTCTTTACACCCGGCTATATTACTGAATATATTTGCCATAAGACATTACGTCGAGCAGTTATTGACAAGTTCAATGATATACACAAAGAATGGGAGTGTAAGGACTTTTATGATTTAAAAGAACATATTGGAAGGAAAAGCGAAGCACGTGCTGAGGCAAATGAAATCATCAACTCTTTGAAAATATGCGATCCTGCGGTTGGTAGTGGTCATTTCTTAGTTTCTGCACTCAATGAATTAATAGCCATTAAGAGCGAATTGGGTGTCTTGCAGGATAGGCAGGAGAGATCAATGTGTATTGATGACTATGATGTTCGTGTAGAGAATGATGAGTTAACAATAACGAATGAATTTGAGGAGCGTTTCGTTTATAAGCCAACAGAAAAACGTAGTAGACAGATTCAAGAAGCTCTTTTTGAAGAGAAACGCGCCATCATTGAGAATTGTCTATTTGGTGTGGACTTGAACCCAAAGAGCGTTGAGATATGTCGTTTAAGACTTTGGATAGAGTTGCTAAAGAATTCTTATTACTATTTGGAGAATGGTGAACATGTATTACAAACTTTACCGAATATTGATATCAATATCAAATGTGGTAACTCTTTGGCATCCAATCAACCTGTTTGTATCGGACGAAAAATTACAATCAGGGAAGGCATGAAAAAGCTTGTTGCTGAATACAAACAGAATGTTAGGGAATATAAAGACTGTCATTCTAAAGATGTTAAGAGAAAATTGGATCTAGAAATTAAGGATATCAAGCGTAAGTTATTGCCTCCAATTCAATTAGATGCATTTTCGAATAATAAAAATGTCGTTAGTCGCAACAAGATGATGCGACATGCATTAGAATGGATGGTAGAATTTCCAGAGGTTCTTGACGAAGATGGTACATTTACGGGCTTTGATGTGGTTATTGGAAATCCGCCTTATATCAGTTTGGAAAAACTGAAAGATGATTCGACAACCTATGCCACAATGCAGCGTAGGAACGAAAATAACATACAAGAGAAAACATACCAGACACATGAATCCCGTGGTGATATTTATTCGTTGTTTGTAGAACGAGGATTACACTTACTTCGTCATGGAGGTCATCTTTCCTATATCCTACCAAACAAATGGGAAAAGGTTATGTATGGTCGTCCATTACGTAAGTTGTTCTTGCAAAACAACCTAACACACCTCATTGACTTTCGTGATATCCAGATATTCGATGATGCCACCACCTATACTTGCGTCATTCGTCTAAAGAAAGAGAAATCTAGTGATATTCTGAATGTAGCAACCATGAAAGGTGTTAATCAAGAAACTTTGGCAAAAGATATTGAGGCTACATCTGAGGAATTCTACAAAAAGGAAATGGATGCAAAGATTTGGGTAACATCAAGCCTTGCAAAGTTTAAGCTAATGAAGCAAATAAAAGAACTAGGTAGAACTTGCTCACTTCATACATATATTAAAGGAGAAAGTTATTATGGAATTAAAACTGGGCTTACAGAGATGTTTTTGATTTCTCAAGAGCAAAGCAATTCTTTCATCATGCAGGATAGTCGTTCTCATGATATTCTTCGCCCATTTTTGCAAGGCAGGGGATTGGTTGCATACGACAATGCAAAAGCAAATTCCTACCTCTTATATATTCCTAAAGGTTTCACGTTGAAAGGAATGGGAATAGAAATTGATGAAGATGAACTGAAAAGACAGAAAAAGAAGAAAAGTGATGTAATGCCTTTAGAAGAAGAGGCATGGCTTTGGTTTAGTTCAAAATATCCTGCTATTGCAGAATGGTTAATCGGCTTCAGGAATAAAGCAAAAGACCGTACAGACAAAGGTGATTATTGGTGGGAACTTAGAGCATGTGATTACTACGACAAATTTGAAAGGCCAAAGATTTTCTATCAGGCATTTCAGACAAAGCCGTGTTTTGTATATGATGACTCATCTACATTCTGTAATAATTCAATGTGGTTCTTGTCTGTTTCAAGCAAAGCCTTGCTCGCTCTTTTGTGTTCAACATTTGGCTGGTGGCTCATTTCTGAGCATTGCCCACCAATACAAAATGGCTATCAACTCATTTGGGATAATCTTCGTCAGATTCCTATTCCAATGAGTCTTCCTGACAGTCTTGCAGATTTAGCAACAGAAGCAGAGAAGGCAACTGCAGAGGGTGATGATGATAAGTTGGAGCAAGTAAAGCGCGATATAGATAGAACCATTTATCACCTCTATCATCTGACCTATGATGAAATCCTCATCATAGACCCAGAAACCCCAATCAAAAGAGAAGAATACGAGAAAGATCAAAATGGTAATGATAATAATAATTGTAACTAAAGAATAGAATTATGGAGTATATATATGTACGTTATAGGGAAGTGGATGGAAGTGAACAAAATCTACCAATTCAGATGGTATCTATTAAATGCCCTTTTTGTAAAATCCAGATGATTCCAAACTTTCTTTATTCGTGTGTAAATCATGAAAGTGGTGTAAGTGTATTTTGCCAATGCACGAATCCTGACTGCAAAAAGCCCTTTATATCTGAGTACATTTTGAAAAACAATATGTATGTGTATTCAAGGATTTTGCCAAACTTAAGCCTTGATAAGAAAGAGTTTGGAGCAATCATCAGTGAGATATCACCAATCTTCTGTGATATATATAATCAAGCTTATGCTGCCCAACAAATGAACCTATCACAAATATGTGGAGTCGGATATAGGAAAGCATTGGAATTTCTTATAAAAGATTATATCATGTCAGGAATTGAAGATGACAAGAAAGATGGAATTAAACAGAAGAATCTTGCCAAATGTATAAAAGAGGATATTTCAAGTCCTAATGTTAAGGCTGTCGCAGCAAGAGCGACATGGATAGGAAACGATGAAACACATTACGTTCGTAAGTGGGAAGACAAAGATATTAAAGACTTGATAGGAATAATTGATTTAACTATCCGATGGATAGAATCGGAAGTTGAAACAAAAAGGCTTCTTGAAGAGATGCCAATGCCTTAATATAATTTAGCTCTCATAATCACCTATATTTCTTAAATAGACAGAATAATGGGCAAGACTGTAACAACATATTTGACAGATGGTTATCCCAAAGAAACTCAGCATACACTAATTTGTCATAAGACAAGAATGATTACGCTAGAAAACATATTTTACAAAAATCAAGATCGCTGACATGAAAGAAAAAAGAAGAATGAGGTTCTTAAATACTAAGTTGGAACATTGGAATGATATTTCTATGCTAAGTAACAGATTTATATCAGCATTTGCATATAGAGGACAAGCAAACTCGGAATGGAGTATAACTTCATCTTTAGAAAGATTAGTTAATCGTCTTTATCCTCCCACACCCTTTCAATTCTATAGCTTATGTAGCTTTGAGAGAGACATGTTGAATGATTTTAAATGGAAATATCCTATATATGAGAAAACGAACATGCCTAATGATAATGAAATAATAGAATGGCTTTCTCTCATGCAGCACTATGGTTGTGCTACAAGAATGGTTGATTTTACATACTCCCCATATGTGGCCTTGTTTATGGCATTGGATGAATCTGATTACGATTATTGTTCTATATGGTGTATCAACAAACTTATTTGTATGGATCCATTCAGTAGGGAACTTAATGAAATCAAAGATAATAATCAATATCATGACAAAGAACAATGCAATATATATATATATGATAAAGCAAATGAGATGCTTATTAATTCTATAAATCATGGGACTTCTTCAGATACACAAGAAAGAATTTATTTAGTTCAACCTCATAGGATTAACGAAAGATTAAATTGTCAACAAGGATTATTTGCCATCCCAGAGAACCCTGATGTGACATTTGAAAAAAATGTCTTGCCGCTCATTAGCAATCGAGATGCAGAATTCTTATCATTCAAGGAACTTTTAGATTATAGTTATTCTTCTGAAGGTATATTTGGAGCTATTGATTTTGCATTAATAAAAATAGACATTCCACGTTGTTTCTACTATGATTTAACTATATCACTTTACCATATGAATATTACAGCAGAAACAATGTACCCAGGTTTAGAAGGATTAGCTAAATCTTTAAATTATCCTCGTTTTATAAAGACATGAATCACGAGACCTCAAATATAATATTGACGTTGTATTTGACAGGAACAGCAGAAAATGCAATTTAAAAGCAGTTCCTCTTAGAGAAAAGAAAAAAAGATTAATGTTGCAAACGAAATATGAATAAAGAAAAAGAAATAAAGAAAGATATGGCAACTACCTCTGAAGGTATTATGCAGAACAATGATTCTGAATATGTGAGACTTGTCTCACAAATTTCAGGATTGTGGGAAAAGGCAAAAGAAAAGGCAGCTT
>Ga0247608_10008662_pt1 | contig 10224 bp, 8 predicted proteins | sample 176DNAGHGlowgp2_FD_193490 | JGI IMG/M metagenome (GOLD analysis project Ga0247608, IMG submission 193490) | Sheep rumen microbial communities from Palmerston North, Manawatu-Wanganui, New Zealand - 1766 DNA GHGlow gp2 | ecosystem: Host-associated > Mammals > Digestive system > Stomach > Rumen ... | reverse complement strand
CGGGTTATCCTTCGCCCATCACTACTCAGACGGAACCTGTCAACAGCGGCTGGGCAGCTCTCCGCGAACAGCAGCGGCAGACAGCAACGGCCGACCCGTATGCGGAGCTGGCCTGCATCATCGACCTCGGTGAAACGGTGGATATTCATCCCTTGCGAAAGAAAGATGTGGCAGAACGTATCGGACGTTGCTTCGACCGGCTGGTATTCAACAAGAAGGTGACGCTGTCGCCTGTGGTAGTTGCCAGCGAGGTACAGGGAACCAACGTAGTACTGACCTTCGACCAGCCGCTTTGCAACGGTGATATCCTCGATGTGGAGTTGGCAGGTGACGACCGTCGTTTCCAGAATGCCAAAGCCACGGCCGAAGGCACAAAACTGACGATTTCATCGGACATCCCCACGCCACGATACGTCCGCTATGCCTGGAAGGACAATCCGCTCCGTGCCAACCTTCGCGGCACCAACGACCTGCCCGCCGTGCCGTTTGAGCTGCAACTTACAAAACAAAATTAGCAAAAAAATAATTGCAAACAGCTTTTTATCTGCTGGATTTTCACTACCTTTGCGGCGACTTGGAAATAAACACCATGTCGTCAGATTAAAATGAAGTTGAAAAATACAGCACTTTTTGCCTTTCTGCTTTCAGCTTCCATAACAGCCATGGCTGATGACGGGAAACTGACAGGCACTGTCATTGGTACCTTGAAGAGCGTCGATTACACGAACTCTCAACAGTCAACAACCGTCAACAACCGGGCAATGGCCTTCGATGGTGACCTCAACACCTACTTCGCGTCGTGGGAGCGTAGCTACACTTGGACCGGGCTGGACCTCGGTTCACCGCATGTCATCACGAAGGTGGGCTGGTCGCCCCGAAATGACGGACTGGGTGAAGGGCGCGTAGTCTTAGGAGTCTTCGAAGGTGCCAACCGCGAAGACTTCATGGATGCCATACCTATTTATATTATCAAGAAGAAAGGCACCATCGGGCAGATGTCCTATGCCGTCACAGACTGTTCACGCGGTTTCCGGTACGTCCGCTACGTAGGACCGTCGGATGCCCGCTGCAACATTGCAGAACTGGAGTTTTATGGACATGAAGGTGTGGGTGACGACTCGCACCTGACCCAGCTGACCAATCTGCCCACGGTGAGCATCCACACAGAGAATGGCGTCATTCCCTATGACAAAGAAACTGACATCCCATCTCAGATTGCCATTATCTCTGACGGTGGCAGCAAACTGCTGTACCAACCGGGCGGTGTACGCGAACGCGGCAATGCCTCCCGCTCCTTCCCCAAGAAACCTTACCGCATCAAGTTCGACAAGAAACAAAACGTGCTTGATGCTCCTGCCAAGGCCAAGAAATGGACCCTCATCAATAATTACGGTGACAAGACGCTGATGCGTAATCTGCTGGCTTTTGAGCTGAGCCGGCGCATGGGTATGCCCTACACACCATACGGAACTGCCGTTGATGTCCTGCTTAACGGTGAATATAAGGGGTGTTACCAGCTGTGTGATCAGGTAGAGGTGAATCCTGGCCGCGTGGAAATCACCGAAATGGCAGCCAACGACAACACGGGCGAGGCACTGACCGGCGGCTACTTCATAGAGGTGGATGCCTACGCCGACCAGGAGGTCTCCATGTTCTACTCGAACAACGGAAATCCCGTCACCATTAAATCACCCGATGAAGACGAGATTACCAACGAGCAACATGAATACATACGCCAATACTTTAACAAGATGGAGAGCAACTGGCGAACCTATTTGGATCTCAACACATTCCTGCGCCACTTCCTGGTGGGCGAGCTGTCAGGCAATACCGATACGTATTGGAGTACCTATATGTATAAGCAGCGAGGCGATGACAAGATTTACACAGGACCTGTATGGGACTTCGACCTGGCCTTTGAAAATGACAACCGTACCTACCCCATCATGAACAATACGGACTACATCTATGCTACAAAGGGCAGTTGTGCCGGAAACATGAGAACCTTTGTCGATCGTATTGTAAAAATAGACGCAGCGGCCAAGAGCCAATTACTGAAGATTTGGGACGAAGTACGTCAGGGAGGACTGACAGAGGAGAACATGACCAGCTACATTGACCAAATGGAGCAAACACTGCAGCAGTCGCAAGACCTGAACTTTCTGCGCTGGCCCATCATGAATCAGACTGTTCACCAGAACCCACGCACCTGGGGCAGCTACGCCGCTGAAGTGCAGAACGTTCGCAGGTATATGAAGGAACGTATTGCATGGATGGACAACAAGCTGGGTTATACATACACGCCACCCACGTCCATCAGCACACGAACGGCAAGCAACGAACCTGCCGTCATCTACGACCTGTCTGGGCGCCTCATGCCTACAGGCTCTCTGCCCAAAGGCACCTACATCGTCCGTCAGGGTTCACAGGTTCGGAAGGTGGTTATTGGGGATTAAGCTCCCGCAGCCGCTCATGCGCCTGGTCGATGATGGCCAGCAACTCATCAACCTTCGTAGCACGGAGCATGGCAATACGCGTCTGACGGAAGTCGGGAATACCCTTGAAGACGGGACTGGCTGCCAGGTGTCGGCGGGTGTGCAGTATGCCTCGATATTCGTCAATACGCTCCACGTTGATGCGAAGCTGCTCCTTCAGCACGTCAATCTTTTCGTCTAACGACAGTTCCCGGCGGGAGAAAATCCACGGGCAGCCAAACGTGGCACGGCCTATCATGACACCATCGACACCATAAGTATCGAAGGCAGCATCAGCCTCAGCCAGTGAATGAATATCGCCATTGCCGATGATAGGGATGGTGATACGCGGATTGCGCTTTATCTCGCCTATCAGCGTCCAGTCAGCCTCTCCCGTGTACATCTGGCTGCGCGTACGACCGTGGATCGTAAGCGCCTGGATGCCGCAGTCCTGCAGCTGCTCTGCCAATTCCGTAATGATAAGCTGCTCATGGTTCCAGCCCAGGCGCGTCTTCACGGTGACTGGCACATGGACGGCCTTGACCACCTCCCGCGTAATCTCCAACAGCAGCGGGATATTCTGCAGCATGCCGGCACCAGCACCCTTGCCCGCCACCTTCTTGACAGGACAGCCGAAGTTCAGGTCTATCACGTCAGGGTGCGCCTCTTCCACGATACGCGCCGCCTCCACCATCGATGCCACGTCACGTCCGTAAATCTGTATGCCTACGGGGCGTTCCTCGTCGCTGATGGTCAGTTTCCTCACCGTGCTGTTGACATTACGCACCAGGGCCTCGGCCGATACAAACTCCGTATAGACCATTGCAGCCCCGTAGCGCTTGCACAGCAGACGGAACCCGATGTCGGTCACATCCTCCATCGGTGCCAGCAGCAATGGGCGTTCGCCCAAATCAATCGTTCCTATCCTCACTTTTCAATTATCAATTAATCAAATGGTACGTTCCACCCGCCAACGACTTGATGACACCCTTCAACTCCATTTGGAAGAGCAGCGCAGTCAGCTGGCTGATGGGTATATTCGTCTTGACACTAATGACATTCAACTGCAGGTCGTTGGTCTGTTGCAACAGACTGACTACTAACTGCTCCTCCGGTGTCAGGTCGGGAAACAGCTGACGCTCTACGGTCTGTGGTTGGTCGCTGAGCGTCTGCCAACCCATTGTTTCCAGAAAATCCTGTGCTGAGGTGAGCAGAGCCGCCGTATTATTACGAATCATCTTGTTGCAGCCTTCAGAGTAAGGCATGCCTACTGCACCCGGGAAGGCGAAGACATCACGGCCATACTCCTGCGCTATGCGACAGGTGATAAGCCCTCCACCCTTCGCGGCACTTTCTACGAGGATGGTGGCATCTGATATGCCTGCCACGATGCGGTTACGCTGCCTGAAGTTGTTGGGCAATGCCTCAGTCTGACTCATGTACTCCGTAAGCAGTCCGCCTTGCCGCAACATGCGTACGGCATCATCACGGTGGCGGTAGGGATATATCTGGTCTAAGCCGTGGGCCAGGACACCCACCGTTTCGTACCCCTGCTCCAAGGCATGGCGATGGGCACAGATATCAATGCCGTAGGCCAGTCCGCTGACCACAAGTACCTGTGGACACTGTCGGCGCAGGTCGCTGACAAAGCGGCGCACCATGTCTTGGCCGTAAGGGGTGCAATGACGCGTGCCGACGATGTTCAGCACATAACGCTGATTGAGGTCGGCCGTGCCCTTATAGTATAAGATAATAGGGGCATCGGGACACTCACGCAACCGCTGAGGGTAGTCTGCATCCTGCATGGTCAGTGCCCGTATGCCTTTCTGTGTGATGAACTCTATCTCGGCATCGGCACGCCTGAGGGCTTCGTCCCAGTTCCTCATGGCTTCGCAAAGCCGTGGCGTAGCATCGGCCACTGCTTCGCCAATAGCGTTGCGGTGCTCATACACAGCCTGGGCGCTGCCCATAGTCTGGTAGAGCAGCATGGCCATGGCAGCATTGAAGCCCGTCATGCGGGTTAGTGCAATAGCGTAATACTGTTCTTCTGAACTCATAAATAATCCTTAAATGCGCGGTCGTAGTCTTCGCTCTCGCCCAGTTTGCCATTAATCAGACATACCAGCATGATGTCACCTTTAAAGCAGAGAACTTCGTCAGAAGCACGGTAGATGTCCTGATGGAAGATATATTTAAATCCATCCTTTTCTAACCACAGGCGCGAAATAAACTCATCGTCACATCGCAGAGGCGTCTTATACTGCAGTTTCATGCGGGCTACCACAGCATCTATGCCACGTGCATGCATTTCGGCAAAGCTCAGTCCGCAATGCTTCAGAAACAGATGACGCGTATGTTCCGTATAGTGCAGGTAGTTCGCATTGTTGACAATGCCCTCAATGTCGCACTCGTAGTCGCGCACCTCCATACGGGCTTCAAAGACATATTTTCTCATTCTATTCTTTTTAAATATTCATAACCTATACGACAGCGCAAGCAGTCCTTACGGTCGCAGTATTCCTTTTTCAATTGTATAAGTGCCTGCGAGTCACCTGCCGTCTTTACCTCCAATCCACATTCGCGCCACATTCGTATAATGTAGTTGTTCTCAGCCTTCAGCTGTTCTAAGAAGTCGAATGCACGGTCGCATAGCTGCTCCTTAGACGCGTGTCGGCCATAGGCAAAAAGCATGGGGATGGCGGTGTTGATCATCAGCAGGTTCAGCGAGAAGGGCGACAAGTTCTTTCCGTTTTCCGCACTGGTTGAACCAAATGTATAATGAGTCTCCCAATAAGGGGTGACATGGGTTCGCAACATGTCTTGCAGTTCGCCAATGGTGTTACACTCCACGAGACGCGACAGCGAAGCCTTGCGCTCATAATAAAGATTGGCGAGTTGAGAGATGCGGATATGCGGGAAGTTTTGCGGACGAAGCCTGAGAAAGCGCCACTGCCGGCTGTCCATGGGCGAAAGTGAGAACTTGTGTGCCAGATACAGGTACTCATTGCGCAGTTTGGCAAAGTAGCCCTCGTTCAATGCATCCTTCTGGTAGTGCTCCGGAACGGTGCTCAGTTCCAGCAGTCCGGCCTGCCCCATGAAGATTGCTTCTATTTGGAACAAGTTGTCGCGGTGCTTGCCTACAGCCGACAGGGGGATATGGTAAGCCCACTGCTCGAAGGCATCGCCATTGATGCCGAAGCCGTAGTTACGGGCCAGCGTCACGAAGTAGGCATCCTCCCAAGAGCCGTTACAGCGGTCTGCCCTCCGGCTGATGTCCTGGGTCTTGCGCTCCAGACGCTCCGTCTGCAGGGCTGCCATCCAGGCGTGGACAGTCAGCGCCGACAAGTCAGGAATGATGCGGTAACAGGGCGGATACTGGTCGGTTTTCAGCAATTCCTCGTAGTTCTGCCTCACCTGTTCGGGCACGTCCAGCTGCAGCTGTGGTACCAGCTGACCGTTGGTGGTCTGCACCTCCGCGTCTATGATGCTCGCCACGTGCAGCACCGTGTTGTCGTAGGCCGAGTCGTGGTCGTGCCCATGCCGGTACCAGTCGCTGGAGCGGTCGTGAATCTCCACGTTGCCCACCCACAGCGTACCGTCAATCTTCACCTTGGCGTTGAAGAAGTCCGGCCCTGCGTTACGGTTATGCAGTCCAGGGTCAATAACCTCTACCGCACGTCCGTCGGTTGTCGCCAATTCCTTGAGTGGAAACATCTTGTGCTTCCATACGTAATGCAGGAGTTGTTCCACAAGTTTGTCTGATTAATTCTACGAGTGCAAATCCAATATGAAGCGTGTACCCTTTGAGAATGTCGGGTCAAGCTCCAGGTCACCCTTCATCTTCAGGGCCATCTGCTTACAGATGGGGAGACCCAGGCCGTCACCGGTAGTAAGGTCTCTTACGGTAAGGAAAGGCTTAAACAAGTCGTCACGCTGCTCTTCGGGAATGCCACAGCCTGTGTCAGACACCAGGAACTGGTGAGTGTGCGGACCACGCTTTTTGAAATCCAAAGTGATGTGTCCACCCTCAGGTGTATATTGAGCAGCATTAGACAGCAGATGACGAAGTATATGGGAGACATACTCCTGATTGATGTTTGCCGTCATCTTCGGAACATTCACGGAAAGGGTGACATCTTTCTTCAGCTTACTGCGTATGCCTTCCACCAGTTCCTCACAGAATGACTGCATCGCAGTATCTTCCTTGGCGACGGCATCGTCGTCCATGTTTTCGACGGTGGCCAGCGTTTGTATGTGCTTCGAGAAATCCTGTAATGCCTTCACTTCGGGTATGCGGCCGTCCAGCTTCTGCAGCGTCGGGTCCAACTGTGCTGAAATGTTACTGATGAACTTTGCTTTCAGGGCATTGTTCTCGTTAGCCAGCTGAATAGCTTTCTTCTGCTTACGGGTAAGAAGAATGTAACGCATCAGCACGAAGCCGCCAAAGACCAGTGCTGCTGCCAGCGCTACTGCCAAGATGCAGAGGCTGACGATGATGGCCTGACGGGTGGTCAGCGAACTGTCTTTGTCTGAGATGACCGCCTCATCGTCGGCTATGCGCTGTTTCAAAGCCTTGATTTCGTCGGCCGACTTCAGGGCACTCACCGAGTCCTTCCATGCCATGTAACTGCTATACGACTGTGCCACCAGGCCTGCACTATTGCTTTTCCGCCCGTTTGCAATCAGCGTCTTATACACTTTATCCACCTTGTCATATTCCTTCAGGGCTGTCAGCTTGCTGGCCATTTCCTTAAAGGTAGCATTACCTTTGTCGGTAAACCCGAAGGAGTAGTAATACACCGTCTTGTTATATAGCAGGTCGCTCTTCACAGCCTCATCGTTCGACGCATTGGCAAGACTTTCCATGATGGCCATCTGCTCCTTGGCACGGTCGGCCTTTCTGAACTTCATATACATCTGCAGGCGCTCCTTGGTAACCTGATAGTGCAGGGCAGCACGGTTGGCACCAGTACTCTTGGCATTCGAATCAATGGTCTGGTCAACTCGACGCAGAAACTCGAAAGCCTCCTTGAAAAGATTGTCTCTGCTGTACATAGAAGCTGCCTTTGTGCCGCATTCCACGCCCTGCTGCAACTGCCCCTTCGCGACATATTCCTCGAAAGCATGGATATACAGGGAACGTGCACTGGTTGCGGTTCCCTTTTGTGCTTCTGCATCGGCACGCTGGTGCAGGTCACTCTTTTGAACATCCTGGGCTACCACAAGAGAGCTTAACAAGAAAAAACTGAAAAGTAAGAAAAATACTTTTTTGGTCATCATAATGATAAATCTATAGGTTATTGATGTGCAAATGTAAGCAAATATTTGATTTCCACCAAATATTTCACCATATTTTAGCTGACCTTAGAGCCAGAAGACCCCTTCAGGGCCCATATTAAACAGCAGGTCGAGGATGCTGAGGTGAGGCAAGAAGCCATGCTTGTGCGCAAACACCTGGTAGTAGGGAGCTCCCCCTTCCGTCCCCCCGAGGGGGGAAACCGCTGCGCCCAAAGCCTCCCCTTGGGGAGGTGTGGAGGGGGCTTCTCCTTGTTTCCACTCTTTTGTTTCCTCAACTACCGGATGAATGTCAAGCAGCTCACACATCTTCTGCATGATTTCGAAGTTATAGTCATACAGAAAGGCATAGTCACGATCGAAGAATGGGAGCAGGTCGTCAACATAGTATTCGAAGAAAGGACTCTCACTATAGGCTGACTGCAAGGCATTCCAGTGTTGCCGGCGCCACGAGCCATGGTTACTGATGCGAACATCACGAATCAGGCGACTGCCCCCATGCTCTACAGGCACCGTGAGTGCCTGCCGCCCGTTGGCTGTGGCAATGATGCAACGGTTACGGAAGGTCTGCTTCACGTACGACTCGTTTGCTTCCAGCAGCACACGGTCTGCCCGATATAACTGTTGGTACCACTCAATGGGGCCAAAATAGGTGGTGGAAAGAAGTGTCGTCATGGATACGCAAGAAAACGGTCAGTCCGCCAGCCGTCCCAAAGCGTCTTGGACGGGTCGTGGCTATATATAATAAGGAATGCGCGGCCGATGATGTGGTCTTCGGGCACAATAAGAAGTCCTTCACCCGACTTCCCTGTTGAAGGGGATAAAGCCGCTAACGGTTCCATCAGGTAATAATCCATGTCGGCACAGGAGTAGCGGCCGGGAATCACATACTTCCCCCCCAGAGAAGACAGGACGGGAGCATCACCCGGCAGTGCCTTACAGCGCAGGAAGAGTACACGGCGGTCACCGACGGCAGACTGCAGCGTGTCAGTAGGGTCGTTGATGGCAACAATGTCACCACGGCCAACAGTAGCACGCCAGAGCCTGTTATAGGTGAGCAGGCCGTCGCCACCCACTCGCAGTCCATAGCTCCAACGGTTAACCAACACACGGTCACCGGCAAGAAAATCAGGCTGTAAGGCATCGCCTTCTATGCAGCAGACGGTTAAAACAAGTGCCCGGAACAACAGCATGACGAATGCTGTTACCGCGAGCACACATATTGTTTTCAGCGTGTTCCGCATAGGCCTTTCCCGTTTTCAGATTTCTGTTTTCACTTCCTGTTTATTTGATGTAGCTCCATCCGTTTACTTAATGTTATCGACGAAACGGAACAGACGGCTCCATCGAATACCTGAGATTCCCCCACGGTCAGGGTCAGAACTCCACCAGATGAAGATGGGTTTGCCCACAATGTGGTCTTCAGGCACGAATCCCCAGTAACGGGAGTCGGCAGAGTTGTGACGGTTGTCACCCATCATCCAGTAGTAGTCCATTTTGAAGGTGTAACGGTCGGTCTGCTTGTCATTGATGTATATTTTTCCGTTCTTCACCTCCAGCTTATTGCCCTCGTAGGCTCTGATGCAGCGCTCGTAGATAGGCAGAATGTCCAGGTTGAGCTTCAGCGTCTCACCTTTGTTGGGAATCCAGATGGGTCCGTAGTTGTCACGTGTCCAGTGCTTATTGCCGTTCAGCGGGTAAATGTCCCATTCGTCGGCATCGGTATTCACCTCTATGCGCTCCACCAAGTCCTTCCGCTTCGACAGTTCTGCCACTGTACGCTTGGTCATGGGCATGTAGCCTGTAGCATTCAGAATACTGAGGTCTTCATTGGTAATGCCCAAGTCGGCTATCAGCTCTTCGGGCAGGTTCTGGCGCAGCTTCAGCCAATAGGTGTATTGCACTTCGTCTGGCTCCTTGTTGGGTTTTCCATCCAGATAAACTATGCGGTTCTTGATTTCGAGCGTCTGTCCGGGCAGGCCCACACAACGCTTGACGTAGTTCTCACGACGGTCTGTAGGCCGGGTGATAATGTTTCCATATATCTGAGGGTTAGCCTCAATCTGCTGACGTCCCAGCCGATAGACCTCCTGATAGAACCGCAGACGTTGCTCGTTGTCGAGCGTATTCGGATTCGGCCTGTTAGGATATACCTGATAGCCCAGTCCGTAGCAGAGTCGATAGAAGTCGTCAGCCTGATAGGCTATGTTGGAACAGAGCGTGTCGCCCGAAGGGTAGTTAAAGACCACAATGTCGTTCAGCTCCACCTTTCCAAAGCCTTTTATGCGGCGGTAGTCCCAATGCGGCCACTCTAAGTAGCTCTTACACTCCACGACGGGCAGCGTGTGCTGTGTCAGGGGCATAGTGAGCGGCGTCTCAGGGATGCGGGGACCGTAACTGACTTTCGACACGAAGAGGTAGTCGCCCGTCAGCAGCGACTTCTCGAGCGAGCTGG
>Ga0247608_10008661_pt1 | contig 10225 bp, 5 predicted proteins | sample 176DNAGHGlowgp2_FD_193490 | JGI IMG/M metagenome (GOLD analysis project Ga0247608, IMG submission 193490) | Sheep rumen microbial communities from Palmerston North, Manawatu-Wanganui, New Zealand - 1766 DNA GHGlow gp2 | ecosystem: Host-associated > Mammals > Digestive system > Stomach > Rumen ... | reverse complement strand
AAGCGTTTAACTCCGATTTTGAAGAGGTTTCAGATAAGGCAAAGGCGGTTGAGAAGGTCTGGAATGATGTCAAGGAGTTCTTCGGCATTATCGAATCATGGTATGCCAGTCATGAACTTTTCCACTTGATTGGCTACCTCATTGAAATCGGGACAAGCATTCAGGAACTACTGAATGAATCCAAGAAATGCACAAAAACCGAGTTTGTGGCTTATGTGAAAACATTAATCAAAGATTATTTAAAAGATGTTGACCTTGATACGATATTGTACAAGAACAAGAAAACCAAGAATGTGCTATTGCTGTTCAACATTTTGACCGTGTTGGAGTCGGACCGCTCAGACATCAGGTTCTCATTTGATAAGTACAAGACTGAATCCTGGGACAAGGAACATATTGCATCGCAACATAATCAAGAATTCCCCACTGAAGTCGCGAAGCGAAAGACGTGGCTTAACGATATGATTTTCTATTTCGTGGGAGTAAAAGGTAAAGACGAAGAACTGATAAAGACATTGACCCAAGAGATATCAGGCTTAAAAAGCAAAACGACATTAAGTCATAAAGAGAATGAATGCTTGGCAATTTTAGAAAAACTCAAGAAGGTCAAAGAATTGTCAAGAAAGACATCAGAAACAGATAAGAGGCAATTCAACACTGAATTCAATACGCTATATCATTCAGTTCTCGGGCATTTCAAGGATAACAATATCCCTGATGACGAGAAAGACAAATTATCCAATATGGCATTGTTGAACGCATCTATCAACCGCAGTTATGGTGATGCATTCTTCTCTGTCAAGTTAAGTGTCATCAAAGAGAACGACATGACAGGAGTGTTCGTGCCTATTGCGACCAAGAACGTGTTTATGAAATATTATAGCACGAAGATTGACAACATGATGTACTGGACGCAAGATGACGCAGCCGACTATCTGACAGCGATTAAAAGTACTTTATCAAATTATTTAACTAATGAAGACTAAAACAATGGCACAGACGCAAACTAATACAATAGACAATCGATACTCTTTTTATAGATTGTTGGAAGAATATAAGGTCGTGGTTCCCATTATTCAGAGGGATTACGCACAAGGTCGTGACGATGCTAAGACTGAGGAAATAAGGACAGAGTTCTTGGACTCGCTTTATGATTATCTCAGCGATGGCGATACACATGACCTGGATTTTGTTTACGGTACTCTCGAAGAATCGGAACCTAAAAAATCCTTCATTCCCCTTGATGGACAACAGCGCCTCACGACACTGTTCCTCCTCCACTGGTATCTTATGCAGCGTGTATTGCACAAAAATGATAACGAAAGTAATGCTTTAAAATTAAAGGTTGTCTTAAAAGATCAGACATCTTTAGAGGTAAGCAAGAGCATGTTCTCTTACCGGACAAGGCAAACCTCTACTGACTTCTGTGACAAACTGGTTGATGTCAACTTGGATTTTGACCATCTTGAAAATAAAGAGGTAGAGCAAGAAGATGGTAAAAAGAAAAAAGTTCCAAGCGTTGCTGCGACCATAAGAAATTACAATTGGTTTGCCTCTAAGTGGGACTTTGACCCCACTATACAATCCATGCTCACGATGCTGGATGCCATTCATGAGAAATTCAAGGATGCAGATCACGTTAAGTTTCTTGGCCGTCTGCTTGATATGACCAAACCTGCTATTGCGTTTGTCTATATGGACCTAGATGAGTACAAGTTGAGCGATGACCTTTACATTCAGATGAATTCACGAGGCAAGCCGTTGACACCGTTCGAGAACTTTAAAGCAAAGTTTGAGCAATATATCGGCGACATCATGGTTCATGATCCGAAAAAGAGAAAGGAGGAATATAAAAATCTGGATGTTAGCATACTGAACGAAATTGATAAACAGGTACAATCCAACTACACCCAGGGGAATTCAACAATTGATAGTGTAAAGAAGTATTTCTCTCACAACATCGACACCAAGTGGACCCATCTGTTTTGGCGCTATTGCATTGACGAATTAAATGACCCAAAGAATGCAGATCCCGACAAACTTGAAAAGGTTTTAACAGGCATTCTTGACAAAAAGATGGCTAATTTCATCCGTGTGATTTTGACGTTCCAATATGCAGTCGAGGGGAACGACTCAAAAGCCATTATTGGAGGAGTACTGCAGAACGAAAAAAATGCATATATCTCTTTCGCCCAATATGAAAAGAACAAGATTCTGTCACCTGGCTCAGTGGAGTATCTAATCTCGGCATTGGATATTTTGTCAAATGGAAACAATAAGATTGCGATAATTAACCCCAACTCAAAGTATTTTAATGAGAAAGAAGTCTTTGAGTCAATCATTAATCATGGCTTAGTCGAGGCTAATTATGCTGATTTGATTCGTTTCCATGCCTATTTGAAGTATATTATTTACTTTGGGAAATCGAACCCGTTGTTATTGGACGAATGGATGAGGTTTGTTTATAACATTTCGGATCTGACCAACACTCGAACTGATGGTCAGGATGATTTCGCTCATGCCATCAAATCGGTGACAGACCTTTTGAATGAGATGAAACAAGTCGGCTGCCAAAGTGTATTAAAGCATTTGGCTGGCAAAGACAATGCCTTCAAAATGGCCCATTTCTTGGCACAGGCGAAGGAGGAAGTCATCAAGGCTCATCTCATGTGCCGTCCGCTAGTCAATGGCGTTAATTGGACCGACTTTATTCTTGACCTGGAGCCTCACCCCTATTTTAATGGTCAAATCGGTTTCATCCTCGAATTCTCAGGCATCGTTGATCACTTTATGCTCTATAATGGCTTTGATGGTTGGGATGCTGCTGAAGAAAAAACCTATTATGACAATTTCGTTAGGAATGGAAAAATTGCATCAGAACTATTTAAGGATGGTTATGAAAAGCGTGTATTGGCGACTGATGCCCTATTGGAGAGGGCTGCAATGGCGTTCAATTGGAGATATTTCCTTGGAAAGCATAACGCTGAGAGTATCTTCCCTATTGCCGGACGAGCGAACCTCTTGTGCTCTACTCAAGGAGGCGACAATGTGCGACGAGACTTCAGTTGGAGAAAAATGCTCCATATCAACACAAATGATGCTTTCAGGCACGTGCCAATTTACGAGTTATTCCGTCATCTTGATGAGAACGATGTGAAAGGCTCATTGGAGAGTATCATCAAAGATGCTAATTGCCGTTTGTCTTGGGTGGATGCATTTGTCCGTTATACAAGCAACATGAAATTATGCAAGAACGGTTTCACCTATTTCTGGGATAATAGATGCATGCTTCTGCCCAATAAGAACTATGGTAAAGATGACGCAGAGCTATTCACATATACCATTTGGGAAAAGGGAATTAATTCGTTGCCCGTTAATAATAAATTTGTACTCTCATACAAGTACGCTAATTTTAATCAAGAGTGCTATCCGCACATCATGTGCAGATTCACTTTCGATGAGCAGGAGTATGCTATCAGGGTCATGACAGTTGCCGAAAACTGGGAGTTCAAGAATTATGAATTCCAGTTTGAGAATATCAACGACCAACTCATGCCTATTCCCGCTAAACTGATCGGAGTTCTACAGCCTTTGGGCTTCTCAAAAGCTAGTGGCTCTACTGAGCAATGGACTCTCTTGAGTAAGGCTATCACTTATGATGACGATGCTAGAGTCAAGGCTGAATTACAGAACATGATGACTCAGTTGCTGACTGTCATTTAATTAAATAACCACGATTTCAGCCAGGCTGGAATCGTTTGCCGTTGAGGTTGACAATAGAATATACAGAAACTAAATAGCCGATTTTTATGGAACAGATTGAAATTATTTTAGATGCCGAGGGCATTGAAAAGGATCTAGAACAATTGACCCGCAAGTGCCAACTCGAAATGGACTATGATCGGGTATCCAATTTCGACGGTGCGCTGTGTTGCAGCGTTATAGGTGCGGTAGCTAACATCGCCATGTTTCTCCTGCAGGCCTATTCCATGTGGGGTAACAGGCGCATTTCTTTCAGGACAAAAGACATCGAAGTTGATGAAATCACGATAAAAAAAGTTCTTGAATACCTGGAGTCCCATCAGGACATCAATCAGGATGGCACCAATCAATCAGAGTGATATGGAACAGTCCCCAAACATCGTTGAACAAATCATCAGCAACCTGAACCAGAGATATGGCCTCACTGTCCGGCTCGGGATAGTGGAGGACAGTCGTCTGCTGCCCATGGCTAACAAAGCGACGATGACAATCAGATGCAACTATCGTCTGTTGCTGATGTTTCAGTTATATCACATGGGGAATGCCGACTTGCTGGTCAAGTATTTCCTGACCCACAAGTTCATGTCCTATCACTTGTATGATGACGCTAAACATTGGATGGAGCAGACCGAGGCCACGGCAGCTCAAGTAATGGGTGGGGGCGGCATCGTGAGCATGCTCTCCTCCATCCGGGACATATTCCGCAATACCAGTAATGGCATCCACGTCAGCCAAGACGAAATCCGGCTGTTTCAACTCCTCTTCGTCGTTCTGCACGAGTACAGTCATTGTGCCTTCTATCAGAGGGACGACCTCAAGAAGGAGTATTTTGACTGGGTTCGGGAAATCAACTCCGAGGTCCAGCATCACATGAGCGCGGCGAAACCCAGCGACAATATACCATGGTGGATGAAGCTGCTCTCAATGAATCAGATGGGCAGGGATTTCATCGGCCACGTCCTGGACTTAAACGAGGCAACGGTTTCTGATGACAGAAAGACCGAGGAATTTGCTTGTGACCTGCATGCATGGCGTGTGCTGGCCACAGTTCTGCATCATGGCGGATATTCGGTCGATGAGCAGATTCTCATCTTCACGGCGATGGTCGAGGCTCTTTACTGTTTGGAAAATTATAAACTTCTGGACGATTGCCTGTCCAGGAAAATCGATATGTCCAAAGCCGAAAGCACTTCCGTCTTTGACAGTATGCGCTATGCATGGCTCACTCATGCTATTGTGATGTACTTGGAGGGGTGCCAAAAAGGGAAAGGACTGGAATTTGACCGCCAGTTCTCCCTATTGCGATGGAATGAACGCAAAGACTATATTCACCTGATAGTCAAATATGTGCCCTTAACAGCTGATTTGGAAAAGGGTGCACAACTTCCAGACAAGAAGGTAGCCGATGATTTGTATCTGAAGATTTCTCAGATGGAGAATAAACTGATTGACGATTAACAAAAATTTTTTGATAGCCAACTCTGTAAATTACTATGAATACAACCAAGCTGAAATCGTTTGCCGTTGAGGCTCGCAATATATTGAAGCGGGGCGTGATGAACCGCGTCCTGGCGTTGGGCTTTGACCAGCGGGGCGGCGTCGTTGAGGAGCCCGTCTCCATCCAGGGCGGTGCCGTGTTTATGGGCGAGACGCAGTCCGAGGACTTTTACCACAAGTGGCTGGCCCTGCACCAGCGCATCGAGGCCAAAGGGCTTCGCGAGGTGCAGGAGGAAGCGGCATACACTTGGTTCAACCGCCTGATGGCCATCCGCATCATGCAGATGAACCGCCTCATCGACCCTGTGCTTGACTACCGCAGCGACAGCGTCCGCCTGCCCATCCTGCTCACCGATGCCATGCGCGGTGCGATTCCGGCCATGCCCGATGACGACCGTGAGCGGCTGATGAGGCTGCTCAACGACCCCCGTCGGACAGCCGAGCAGTTTGCGATGTTGATCACGGCGTTCTGCCACAACACGCCGGTCATCAACCGCTGCTTCGGTGGCATCGCCGACTACACCGAGTTGCTGCTACCCAGGGATATCCTTGAGGAGAACGGTTTTATCGACATGCTCAACCATACCGATTTCATCAGCGGGGAAGACTATAAAACGCCTGAGCTCATCGGCTGGTTGTATCAGTTCTACATCAGCGAGCGCAAGGACGAGGTTTTTGCCAAGAAGGGCAAGTATGACCCCGACGAGATACCTGCCGCCACCCAGATCTTCACGCCCAACTGGATCGTGAAGTACATGGTGCAGAACACCGTGGGACGCATCTATCTCGACAACAACCCCTATGAGGACGAGCTGAAAGCCCAATGGCGTTACCTTGTGGACAATGAAAATCAGGGCGAGAAACTCGTGGTCAACGATCTCAAGGAAATGAAGGTGGCGGACCTTGCCTGCGGCTCCGGTCACATCCTCAACGAGTGTTTCGACCTGCTGCTCGACCTCTATGTCAACGAGGGCTATAGCCGCCGTGATGCCATTGAGAGCATCTTTGCAAACAACCTTACGGGCATCGACATTGACACCCGTGCCAAGCAGCTCGCTACCTTCGCATTGCTGCTGAAGGCTTGCCAGCGGGATGCTTCGTTTACCGATGCGCACGCTATGCCCCATGTTCTCGACATGCCTCGCCCATTCAGTGAGACTATGTCAGAGTGGCTGCATGGCGCCACAGATAAAGAATCCATCCGCATGGCAGCAAGAGGTGCCATCCATCATTACCTGAAAGGGGCAACCGATGCTGCCAAGCAGCAATTCGCTGATGCCGTCCGGCTCATGGAGAACGCCGACTCATTGGGCAGCATCATGAAGTTTGATATCTCCCCTGAAACGCGCAAGGCGTTAAATGAATGCACCGCTGAGTATGAGCAAGTGCTTGCAGAGGATCCTGAAGCAGTTCCTCTGATGATTCAGAAAACAATGCCCTATGTGTATGTCATTCTTGCCCTTACTGAGAAATACCATGCCATTGTGCTTAACCCTCCGTATATGGGCAGTGGGGCAATGGGTGATGTGCTGTCCAAATATATTAAAGATAATTACGAAGATGGAAAAGCAGATTTTTGCACTGTCTTTATGTTGATGCAGGCCGAAAGAACTATTACAGGAGGATTTTATGGATTCATTACTCCGCCTTCGTGGATGTTCCTTTCAACATTCGAGAACTTGCGTCGTAACATTATTGACACTCAAAGCATTTGTTCATTGTTGCATTTGAGCCGTGGCATCTTTGGTGCCGACTTTGGCAGCGTCTCTGCTGTTATTAAGAATCAACAAACCAAAAATGCAAAGGGAACTTATTTCCGTCTCATTGAGAGGACATTTCAAGAGTTCTTTGAGGCTGATTTGCGCAAACTGTTTGAATACACACTTGAAAACCATGAATTTAAATATGATTTTGGTGTCTATAATAAAGATTCTCGAGAAATATATTCATCTCCTGATGGAAAGAGAATTTATTACCCAGATATTCAACAAGCCAATTTTGAGAAAATCCCAGGCTCACCAATTGGATATTGGGTTAGTGAAAAAGCAATTGAAGTGGTTTCACAATCAGATAGCATAAAAGATTTAGCATCCCCTCGACAAGGTTTTGCTACAGGTGACAATAATAGATTTCTACGCTATATCTGGGAGGTATCTGCTTCCAAAGTAGGTAAAACCAAATGGGTGCCATGCAGCAAAGGTGGTGCTTTCCGTAAATGGTTTGGAAACATATATTATTCTGTCAATTGGGAGAACGAAGGATCTGAAATGAAATTATTTAAAGGATCTGTTATAAGAAATGAAAGTTACTATTTCCAAGCAAACGGATGTACGTGGTCAACAATTTCTTCAGGTAAACCAGCATTTAGGTTGTTTGAGAAAGAATGGCTTTTCGAATCAAAAGGTTCTGTTTGTTTTCCTATTAATCAGGATAACTTAATTCTTCTTTTAGGCTATTTTAATTCACCTGTAGTTTATTTTTACTTATCGTTATATACTCCAACAATGGACTATCACGAAGGTCCTGTTGGGCGACTCCCCTTCAGTATTTCAAACATCCCGAAGAGCATAAATAAAGTTACTGAATGTGTAGAAATTAGTCGAAACGATTGGGACGCCCACGAAACATCATGGGATTTCAAGGGCAACGAGTTGGTTGATATGACCGCTGACAAGTACATCGACATCATGCATGACTATGGCGACTGGATCGGTGCCATGGTTGATTTGGCTCCGCCCCAACTCGATAGCCTGGAATGGCGAGTGGGCGTGTTCCACACCAGATGGGAAACGATGTTTGAGCGTCTCCACGCCAACGAGGAGGAACTGAACCGACAGTTCATAGACATCTATGGCTTGCAGGACGAGCTAACGCCCGACGTACCTCTTGACGAGGTGACCATCCTCCAGCAGGGAGAAATTAGCATTGAAGAGGGTGAAATAGTTTGGCATGACGATGTGCTCATTAAGCAGTTGATCAGTTATGCTGTGGGCTGCTGGATGGGTCGCTACCGCCTTGACAAGCCCGGCTTGCATATCGCTCATACCGATGCCACGCAGGAGGAGATTGCGCCCTACGACTACAACGGCGAGCCGTTCTACATCGATGACGATGGCATCATCCCGCTGATGCCGCGTGACAGCATGTTCAGCGACAACGCCGCCCACCGCATCGCCGACTTCGTGCGGCAGGTGTTCGGCGCCGAGAGCCAGGTGACCAACCTCAACTTCATGGAGGCCGCATTGGGCAAGTCGCTGGAGCAATACTTCATCAAGGACTTCTGGAAAGACCACAAGAAGATGTACCAGAACCGTCCCATCTACTGGCTGTTCTCGTCAAAGAAAGGCGCCTTCCAGTGCCTGGCCTACATGCACCGCATGGATGCCTATACCGTCGAGCGCGTGCGCCAGAAGTACCTGTTGCCGCACATGGACGATCTGCGCCACCGCATCGCCGATATGGAGCAGCGTGCTGCTGAGCTCAACTCCACTGAGCGCCGCACCCTCGACACAATGAAGAAACAGCTCGACGAGTGCATGGAGTACCACGAACGTCTGCACCCCGTGGCCGACCGCCAGATCGCCTTCGACCTCGACGACGGCGTCGTGGTCAACCATGCCAAATTCGGCGACATCCTCGCCAAACTGAAATAGAATATTGGGTTAATGGTTAGAGATTTGAGATTAGTGAAAAGAAATCTTTGCGATTTCAATGAAAGTTGATTACTTTTGTGACAAAATAATAACAGAACTAAAACGAGATATCGAAATGGTAACCATAAAGAAGATTGAGATTAAAGATTACTTTGGAAAAGGAGACTTTGAATGGGTCCTGGATCCGGTAGTCAATATTCTTGGAGGCAAGAACGGCAGCGGTAAGTCCACCCTATTCAAGCTGTGCTATTTGATGCTGGCGCAGAAAGTCATTGACGATTCTATCGATGAAGGTTTCAAAAAACTGTTCAAATTGGCAACAGTGACGCTCTCTAATGGATGGACTTTGACATGGAACCATCCAAAAAGGGAAAGTGCTGTTGAACTTCATACTGGGCAATTCGGTGCGATGGTAGGTAGTGCCATTACAACAGAAACTGCATTCATCGCCGATGAAACTGGCAAAAGAAGAAATTTCAATGATCTTCATAAACTTATCAACGTGAAGATGATCAACTCATTTGAACAACACATCTCTTCAGCCATGCAGTATGTTGAGCAGCCTAAGTCCATGCCGCTGGATGACCCGACGATGCTTGACCTAATGATTTATGACCAAATCAACCTTCGCAACAGAATCTTCACCAGCAAAATGGAGGAATTTGTTGAAGTGGAGGACGAGAGCAAGCGACATGCCTATATCGAGACATATAAGCAAATATACACCTCGCTGAGTCATTTCCTGAAAGGATATGGACCAGTTAAGAGCACTTTCTCGTTCAAAAAGAATGGCCAGGAATTTGGATACGAGCACCTGTCGATGGGCGAGAAACAGATTCTGCTGTTGCTGCTGATGGTGGGCAATACCAATCAGGAGCCGTGCATCTTCTTTATGGACGAGCCAGACCTGAGTATGCACATCGACTGGAAAGAGATTCTTGTTACAGAGTTACATGAGATGAATCCCAATATGCAAATCATTCTCTCGACTCCTGCCCCCAGCGTTATTACAGGCTGGCATGACCGCGTAAAAGAAGTTGATCAACTCATCAAGAAGTAAGAGCAGGAATGGCTACACTGATCACAGGATATAATCCCCAATACTCCGAGAATGCCTCCATTTTGACAGGAAACCCAGACAGGGTTACCGTTGAGGTAGAAGACAGCATCGATGCCCAGTTTTGGAAGGACCTTTTGACCGAATTATGTCCACAGAAGGACTTCCATTTTGACCCTTACCACACCATCCTGAAGGAAGACGGCACAAAAAAGGTGATTAAGGGCAAAGCCCGCATCATCGATGGCGCGAAGGG
>Ga0247608_10008654_pt1 | contig 10229 bp, 5 predicted proteins | sample 176DNAGHGlowgp2_FD_193490 | JGI IMG/M metagenome (GOLD analysis project Ga0247608, IMG submission 193490) | Sheep rumen microbial communities from Palmerston North, Manawatu-Wanganui, New Zealand - 1766 DNA GHGlow gp2 | ecosystem: Host-associated > Mammals > Digestive system > Stomach > Rumen ... | reverse complement strand
GTCACTTCGGAGGAAGTGCTACAGCAGCTGCGCCACAAGCACCCTGTGGTGTCCGACATACTGGAACACAGAGGGTTAAAGAAGCTCCTGGGTACCTACGTCGACAACCTTCCCAAGCTCATCAACCCGCGCACGGGCCACATCCACACGTCGTTCAACCAGTGTGTCACGGCCACGGGCCGCTTGTCGAGCAGCGACCCCAATCTGCAGAACATTCCCGTCAGGGGCGAGGATGGCAAGGAGATTCGCAAAGCCTTCGTAGCCGAGCCGGGCTGTCTGTTTTTTTCAGCAGACTATAGTCAGATAGAATTGCGCGTCATGGCCCACCTCTCCGGCGACGAAGCCATGATGCGGGTGTTTCGCGAAGGCAAGGACCTGCACGCCGCCACTGCTGCCACCATCTACAAGAAAAGCATCGACGAGGTGACGCGCGACGAGCGCTCGAAGTCGAAGCGTGCCAACTTCGGCATCATCTACGGCATCACCGTCTTCGGCCTGGCCGAACGCCTCGACATCAGCCGCGAGGAGGCCAAGCTGCTCATCGACGGCTATTTCGACACCTTCCCGCAGGTGCACGACTACATGGAGCAGGCCAAGCTCAAGGCACGCCAGAAGGGCTACGTCACTACCCTCTTTGGCCGCCGCCGCTACCTGCCCGACATCAACTCGGCCAATGCCACCGTGCGCGGCTTTGCCGAGCGCAACGCCATCAACGCCCCCATCCAGGGTACGGCGGCTGACATCATCAAGGTGGCCATGATACGCATCTTCCAGCGCTTCCAGAAGGAGGGCATCAGGAGCAAAATGATACTCCAGGTACACGACGAACTCAACTTCTCGGTCTATCCCGACGAGAAGGAGCAGGTGGAGCGCATAGTGCTGGAAGAGATGCAGGGAGCCTTCCCCCTGGCCGTTCCCCTCGTAGCTGACAGTGGCTTCGGAAAGAACTGGCTCGAGGCCCATTGATGCCGTTCCTATAGACTGCGGAAGTACCGCAGTCTACTGAACGAAGGAAAGGAGAAAAAGTATGGAAAAGAACGAAGGCAAGGAGCCTACCAAATGGGAGAGATACGCCAAAGGCAAGAAGCCCTCGATGAAACGACGGTGCAGCCTCAACGACTACCTCGACGTGGGCATCTACATGATCACCATCGCCATCGAGGGGCGCAAGCCGCTATTAGGAAGGCTCGCAGGAGACACACCTGAAGAAGCCCACGTAGAGCTTTCGGCCTTCGGAGAGCGGACAAAGGCATGCTGGATGGCTATACCGCGGTACTATCCACAGATAGAAGTGGTGAAGGTGTGCATTATGCCTGACCATATCCATGGAATACTATATGTACATGAAAGGATAAAAAAGCACTTGGGGCATGTCATCTGGGGGTTCAAGGCTGGGTGCAGAAAGGCAGCCAGGGAGCTTGGAATACTGCCGGCTGTAACTGCGGAAATACCGCAGTTTACTGGACAAACACAGCAAAACACGGCCCACTCCGTTAAGTATACTGCGGTATCTCCGCAGTTTACTGGACAAACACAGCAAAACACGGCCCACTCCGTTAAGTATACTGCGGTATCTCCGCAGTTTACTGGACAAACACAGCAAAACACGGCCCACTCCGTTAAGTATACTGCGGTATCTCCGCAGTCCATTGCGCAGCCCACGCCGCAGCCCCCTCCGCAGCCTTCCCCGAAGCCCTCAAGCTATGACCGCCATCACGGCCTCGTCTGGGAAGAGAACTACAACGACCGCATCCTGCGCGGCCGAGGCCAATATGAGCGCATGAAAGCCTATCTCGACGACAACCCACGGCGGCTGCTCATCAAACGCCTCCATCCGGAATACTTCACGCACCTCGGCACCATCACCGCTGCTGGTATTCCCATGCAGGCGATGGGCAATCGTTTCCTACTCGACAACCCTGTGAAGATACAGATACAATGCTCGAGAAGAATGACAGCAAAAGAGATAGAACACTATAAAGAAACCACCCTCGCAAAGGCACAAAAAGAAGGAGCCATCGTGGTGTCGCCTTGCATAAGCCCTGGTGAACAGCAGACGGCTACGGCGGCGATGGCTACCGGCCTACCCCTTATCGTGCTGCTGCTCAATGGCCTTCCTCCCCTCTTCAAGCCGCAGCCACGCTATCTCCAAGCCTGCGAAGACGGGCGCTTGCTGATACTTGCCCCTTTTGCTTACCAGAACGAGAGGCTGGAGCACATGCGACAGCGATGCCTTCAGCTGAACGCCTTCGTAGCAGAGATATGCAAGGAGGATTAACCATCCGGCTACTCAGTTCAACAAGCAACAGAGCAACACCAATGAAGGCGATGCGACGGCAATGGCATAGAAAAAAACAAATAAATTTGGTTTTTCGCTCGGTTTGCACTACCTTTGCAGCCAGATTTAAACGTTTAAATAAGAAATGGCATTAAAATGTGGTATTGTAGGCCTGCCTAACGTAGGCAAGTCTACGCTGTTCAACTGCCTGTCGAGCGCCAAGGCCCAGGCAGCCAATTTCCCCTTTTGTACGATAGAGCCCAACGTGGGCGTAATCACCGTTCCCGACGAGCGCCTGACTCGTCTGGCCGAACTGGTGCATCCTGGGCGGATAGTTCCTGCCACGTGCGAGATAGTAGACATAGCCGGCCTGGTGAAGGGTGCCTCAAAGGGTGAGGGACTGGGCAACAAGTTCCTCGGCAACATCCGCGAGACCGACGCCATCATCCACGTGCTACGCTGCTTCGAGGACGAGAACATCACCCACGTCGACGGAACCATCGACCCCATCCGCGACAAGGAGATTATCGACACCGAGCTACAGCTCAAGGACCTGGAGACCATCGACAGCCGCCTGGGCAAGACCGAGAAGGCTGCCGCCGCTGGCAACAAGGAAGCCAAGGTGGAGGTGGGTGTGCTCAAGGCCTACAAGGAAGTGCTTGAGCAAGGCAAGAACGCACGCATCGTTGAGTTCGACAGCAAAGAGGAGCAAGACTGCGCCAGGAATCTTTTCCTGCTCACGTCGAAGCCGGTGCTCTACGTCTGCAATGTGGGCGAAGCCGATGCCAAGAGCGGCAACGCGCTCACCGAGAGGGTAGGGGAACTGGCCCGCGAGGAGGGTGCAGAGATGATGGTCATCGCTGCCAAGACCGAGGAGGACATAGCCGAGCTGGAGAGCTACGACGACAAGCAGCTGTTCCTCGAGGAGCTGGGCTTGGAGGAGAGTGGCGTGAACCGCCTTATCAAGAAGGCATACGCGCTGCTGAACCTTGAGACATTCATCACCGCCGGCGAGATGGAGGTGAAGGCCTGGACCTACAAGAAGGGCTGGAAAGCTCCGCAGTGTGCCGGCGTCATCCACACCGACTTCGAGAAGGGGTTCATCCGTGCCGAGGTCATCAAGTACGACGACTATATCCACTACGGCTCCGAGTCCGCCGTGCGCGAGGCTGGCAAGCTGGCCGTGGAGGGCAAGGACTACGTGGTTCAGGACGGCGACATCATGCACTTCCGATTTAATGTTTAGGGAGTTCAAAGTTCAAAGTTCATAGTTCATAGTTATGAAAGACAGTATCATAAAAATAAGTCTAAAGACTATGCACTAAGAATTATTAAACTATACAAATACTTAACCCTCAAGGCAGAACCGAAAGAGTATGTATTGTCAAAGCAGGTATTGCGAAGTGGAACAAGCATAGGAGCCAACGTTAAAGAGGCGCACAGTGGCCAAAGCCGTCCTGACTTTGGAGCCAAGATGTCCATAGCATTAAAGGAGGCAAGCGAAACTGAATAATGGTTAGAACTTCTGCATGAATCTGAATATATTGACGAAAAGTCTTATACCTCTATCATTAATGACAACATTGAAATTATCAAAATATTAACCCGGATAGTCAAGAACACCGAATAGGCATATCCATAACTATGAATTATGAACTATGAACTGTGAACTCTTATATGTCCTTTGGAACCCCGACCTTGAGGCGTTCAGCCTGGGTCCGCTGACCTTTCGCTGGTACTCACTGTGCTGGCTCATCGGCCTGGCCCTGGCCTATCTGGCCGTTCGCCGGCTGTACCAGGAACAGAAGATCAAGGGCGAGCTGTTCGACCCCCTGTTCATCTACTGCTTCCTGGGCATACTCGTTGGCGCGCGCCTGGGCCACTGCATCTTCTACCAGCCCGACGTGTTCCTCACCTCGTGGAAGGGATTCTGGGAGATGCTACTTCCCATCCACTTCCTGCCCGAGGGCGGCTGGAAGCTCACGGGCTATGCCGGCCTGGCCAGCCACGGCGGCACGCTGGGCCTCATGCTTGCCCTGTGGCTCTACTGCCACCACACTAAGCTAAGCCTCTGGACGGTGCTCGACAACATAGCCATAGCCACGGGCATCACTGCCTGCTTCATCCGCCTGGGAAACCTGATGAACTCAGAAATCATAGGCAAGGTGACCGACGTGCCCTGGGCCTTTATCTTCGAGAAGGTGGACCAGATGCCCCGCCATCCCGGACAGCTCTACGAGGCCATAGCCTACGCCGTGCTGTTCGTTCTGTCGTGGATGCTCTACAAGAAGTGGCCCCACCGCGTGGGCACCGGCTTCTTCTTCGGACTGACGCTGACCTACATCTTCACCTTCCGCTTCTTCATAGAGTACACCAAGGAGATACAGGAAGCCTTCGAGGCCTCGCTGCCCATAGACATGGGCCAGATACTGTCCATCCCGTTCGTCATCTTGGGCGTGTGGTGTATGGTCAGAGCGCTGAAACACGAAAAAAAACACGCTTGAAACGAAAAAAAGGCTAATTCTTTTGGAGTTAGTCTTTTTTTTTATATTTTTGCAGGAAGAAAACCCTAAACCTTAAGCCTATGAACCGTGTATTCAGAGCGATAATCACCATGATTCTTGCCTTGTCGGCCATCACCACAGTGGAAGCCGACAAAAGGAGCGACACGGCCTTCTCCACGCTTTACAAGCAATATTTCGAAAGCTACAACACCCCAGGAGCCACGCAGCAGTTCTACGACCTGTCGAAACACATGAAGAACTACTACCTGGAACGAAAAGACTACGAGAAATACTACATGGTCTTGCTCAACGAGGCCATCTACGATGCCGAGAACGGCCAGCCCTATTCGGCCATCCGCAAGGCCAACGCCATGCTCGACGAGATGAAGAAGAAGGGACACGACGAGTACGACAAGGTGTACGTGGCCTTAGGCACGGTGTACGAAAACCGGGGCAACGTGCGCATGGCCGAATACTACTATGAGGAAGCCCTCAAGGCCATCAACACCAACAACAACGTGGACCTCATAAGCTCCTACTCCCACCTGGCCTACCTGAAGATGTTTACCGACCCGCAGACTGCCCTGAAATGGAACAGGAAGTATGCGCCGCTGGTGACAAACTTTGCCGAATACCAGCAGGTGAACCTCTTCATCGAGGCCTGCTGCCGATTTGTTGCCAAGGACAAAGAAGCTTTCCGCAAAGCCCACAAGCAGTTCGAAACATTCCACAGGCAGCACCAGAATGAGGTTGACAACTTCGGCCTCTACACGCTGTCGCTCATGGGAAAGGCCATGGACGGCCACTACGCCGAAGCACTGTCGATGCTCAAGACCGCCGTGGAGAAAAAGGAACTCAACGAGATAACGGCCTTGGACCTCAGCATGACCATCCACCAGATAGCCAACGAGCCATTGAAGGCCCTCACCGTGGCCAAGGAGCAGCGTATGCTCATCGACTCGCTCAACACCGGTCTGCTGTTCAACAACCTCAACGAGCTCAACACCCAGGCCAACCTGGCCCACACGAAATACAAAACGGCAAAGAAAATGGAGCGCATGGCCTGGATAATCATCGTGCTCGCTTTCATCACCATCATCGTACTGGCCATCTGGATCTTCATGCACCGTCGCATGCGCCAGCACTTGGTACAGAAAAACCAGCAGCTCAAGCTGGCACTGGCCATGGCCGAGGAGAGCGACCGCATGAAGACGGAGTTCGTGCGCCAGGTGAGCCACGAGATACGCACGCCGCTCAACGCCATCACCGGCTTCAACGAGATACTCAACGGCGCAGACATGCAGCTCACCGACGACGAGCGTCAAGACCTGCTCAGCCGCATCAAGACCAACACGAAAGCCATCACCGACATTGTCGACGAGATGCTCCACCTGTCGGAGCAGGAGAGCAGCGACTACTATGCCCGCCACGACCAGATGCTGTGCAACAAGGTTCTCTCCGAACTGCTCTACAAGAACCGCTCCTCGGTAAGCCCCCTGATAGAGCTGAACTACACCACCGAGGTCATCAACCGCTTCACCATACTTACCAACGAGGCCTCGGTAAAGCAGATTGTGGAACACCTCATACAAAACGCCATCAAGTTCACCACCAAGGGCAGCATCAACCTGCACTGCCGCACCACCGACAAAGGGCAGACGCTTGAAATAAGCATCACCGACACTGGCCGGGGCATCAATCCCAAGATGCGCGACAAGGTGTTTGAGATGTTTGTCAAGGAAGACAGCTTCGAGCAGGGCATGGGCCTGGGTCTGACCGTGAGCCGCAAGATAGCCCAGAAGCTGGGCGGCAACCTCGTGTTCGACGAGAGCTACAGCGGCGGCTCACGCTTTGTGCTCACCCTACCCGTGCAGACCACTATGAACACTTCAACCCAGACCACCGCATCCATGGCCAACACCGCTACGAATTAGGCGGGCGACGCCAACACGCCACCCGCCCCAGCCAAGCCTATATCAGTGGCGGGCGCAAGCTTGTGGAACAAAAGGGTAGGGCAGTCACCGACCGGTGACAATGCGCTTGATGTCGTTGAGCTTGTTGAGAGCCTCAACGGGCGTGAGGTTGTTCACGTCCAGGCCCAGTATCTCATCCCTCACCTGCACCAGCACCGGGTCTTCCAATTGGAAGAAACTGAGCTGCATGCCCTCGCGGCTCTGGGCTATCTCCGCCGTAGGCTTGCCCGCCGCTCCCACCTGGGCGTTCTCCGCTTCAAGCTGCTTCAGTATGACATTGGCCCGCTTCACTATGCTGCGCGGCATGCCCGCTATCTCGGCCACATGTATACCGAACGAGTGCTCGCTGCCGCCTTTTTCGAGCTTGCGCAGGAAGATAACCTTCCCATCGACCTCCTTCACCGACACGTTGTAGTTCTTTATCCGTGCGAAGTGCTTCTCCATTTCGTTCAGCTCATGGTAGTGGGTGGCGAAGAGCGTCCTGGCGTGCCCTCGTGGGTTCTCATGCAGGTATTCCACGATGGCCCAGGCTATGGATATGCCGTCGTAGGTCGACGTGCCCCTTCCCAGCTCGTCGAAGAGTACGAGCGAGCGCGAGCTCACGTTGTTGAGAATGTTCGACGCCTCGGTCATCTCCACCATGAAGGTCGACTCTCCCAGCGAAATATTGTCTGAGGCTCCCACACGGGTGAAAATCTTGTCCACCAGGCCTATCCTGGCGCTCTCGGCCGGCACGAAGCATCCCACCTGGGCCAGGAGCACGATGAGTGCCGTCTGTCTGAGCAGGGCCGACTTACCAGCCATGTTGGGTCCGGTTATGATGACTATCTGCTGCCGGTCGCCGTCGAGCAAGATGTCGTTGGGCACGTAAGGCTCGCCGATGGGTAGCTCCTGCTCTATCACGGGGTGCCGTCCCTGGCGTATGTCGAGCACGTCGCTCGTGTCGATCACTGGCCTCACGTAGCGATTGTCCTCGGCCGTCTTGGCAAAGGCCAGCAGGCAGTCGAGCTGTGCCATGAGCGAAGCATTGATCTGTAGCTGGGGTATGAACTCCTGCATGGCCATCACCAGCTCGCCAAAGAGCTTGGCCTCGAGGCTCAGTATCTTGTCCTCGGCACCCAGTATCTTCTCCTCATACTCCTTCAGCTCCTGCGTGATGTATCGCTCGGCCTGGGCCAGCGTCTGCTTGCGCACCCATTCTGCCGGCACCTGGTCCTTGTAGGTGTTGCGCACCTCGAGGTAGTATCCAAACACGTTGTTGTAGCCTATCTTCAGGCTGGCTATGCCCGTCTGCCGGGCTTCGCGCTCCTGTATCTGCAGCAGGTAGTCCTTGCCGCTGTAGGCTATCTGCCGCAGCTCGTCAAGCTCGGCGCTCACGCCGGTGGCTATCACGCCACCCTTGGCCACGAGCTGTGGCGGGTCTGGCTGTAGCTCGCGGGCTATGCGGTCGCGCAGCGACTCACACAGGTTGAGCCGCTCGCCGAGCCGACGGAGCGTATCGTTCTGGGCGTAGAGACAGGCTGTCTTCACTGGCTGCACGGCCTGCAGAGCCACCCTGAGCTGCACCACCTCGCGTGGCGACACTCGTCCCACGGCCACCTTCGAGGCTATGCGCTCCAGGTCGCCAAGGCGGTGGAGCTGCTCGTCCACGCACTGGCGGAAGTCGGGCTGGCGGTAGTAGTAGTCCACTATGTCGAGCCGCTCGTTGATGGGACGCTCGTCCTTGAGTGGGAACACGAGCCAGCGGCGCAGCATCCTGCCGCCCATGGGCGTCACCGTGCGGTCGACGACGTCGAGCAGCGAGCGACCGTCGTCCTGCATGGGTTGCACCAGCTCCAAGGAGCGTATGGTGAACTTGTCGAGCCTCACGTACTTCTCCTCCTCTATGCGGCTGATGGTAGTGATGTGGCCTATCTGCGTGTGCTGCGTCAGCTCCAGGTACTGCAGTATGGCTCCTGCGGCCACCAGCCCGTTTCTGAGGTGGTCTACGCCGAAGCCCTTCATCGACTTCACGCGGAAGTGGTGGAGCAGCTTCTGCGTGGCGCTCTGCTCGGTAAACACCCAGTCGTCGAGCTCGAAGGTGAAGTAGCGGTTGCCGAAACGTTGCTCAAAGTCCTTCTTGCGTGCCCGGTCGAGCAGCACCTCCTTGGGCTGGAGGCTCCCCATGAGCTTCTCCACGTAGTCGTAGGTGCCCTCGCCGGTGAGAAACTCGCCGGTAGAGATGTCGAGAAAGCTCACGCCACAGGCTGCCTTGCCAAAGTGCAAGGCACAGAGAAAGTTGTTCTCCTTGTAGTTCAGCACATTGTCCTGCAGGGCCACGCCGGGCGTCACCAGCTCAGTGATGCCGCGCTTCACCAGCTTCTTCGTGAGCTTTGGGTCTTCCAGCTGGTCGCAGATGGCCACGCGCTTGCCTGCCCTGATAAGCTTGGGCAGGTAGGTGTCAAGGGCGTGGTAGGGAAATCCAGCCATCTCGTCGCCCTTCACACCGGCTCCGTTGTTGCGGTGGGTGAGCGTGATGCCCAGTATGCTGGCAGCCGTCACTGCATCGTCACAGTAGGTCTCGTAGAAGTCGCCGCAGCGAAAGAGCATCAGCGCGTCGGGATGCTTTGCCTTCAGGTCGAAGAACTGCTTCATCATGGGTGTCAGTTCCTTCGTGCCATCTTTTTTTGCCATGGTCTGAGTGTTCTCGTTTTGATGAGAGGGCAAAGTTAGTCCATTTTTCTCAATTACCCAAATTTTTATGGGAAATAATGTGGTCGTCCAAGCCCATCACAGGCCAATACAGCGCCTTGGGCCCAGGAGCCGGGCTGCCTCCCCGTCGGCTTACATGCCCCAGACCATGATGGTGTGGCCCTGGTAGGTGTAGGGCTTGTGCCAGATGCGCTCCTCCCACGACTTCTCTCCCGTGCGGTCGAAGACGATGAGGTGGCCCTCGTCCACGGCACCCACGGTGTCCATGTACTGCCAGGTCTGCTCCAGACCCTTCTCGACCACCCTGTCCAGGTCGCCCCGGCGGAGCTTCAGCTCGAGCACCACGCGCTGCACCGGCACGCCATAGCCCTCGCCAAGCGGCTTGCGTATCAACAGGTCGGTGCGCCGACGGCCAAGGCCGTACTCGCGGTCGATGTAGCCGCCGCCGTTGACAACCCGCTGCAGAAACGCCTGCAGCAGCAGCTGCGGGCCGGCCTCGGCGTAGTCGAACTTGCCTATCCACGAGTCGGCGTTCTGGCGGAAGAACTGCTGGAAGTCCAGCAGCAGCTTCTCCATGTCGATGCTGCCGTCGCCACGCTCGTACCACTGGGGCTGCTGTAGCAGCTGCTGCTGGGTGCTGGCCGTTAGCTCGCGCGGGATAATCTCGCGATAGATGGCGTTGGCTATGCGCAGCGGCTTGCCGCGCTCCTTCGTGACAAGACCCATGTCCTTGACATACTGTATGTCCTCGTCTGACATACGATTCTCGTCAGGCTCCTCCTC
>Ga0247608_10008653_pt1 | contig 10230 bp, 9 predicted proteins | sample 176DNAGHGlowgp2_FD_193490 | JGI IMG/M metagenome (GOLD analysis project Ga0247608, IMG submission 193490) | Sheep rumen microbial communities from Palmerston North, Manawatu-Wanganui, New Zealand - 1766 DNA GHGlow gp2 | ecosystem: Host-associated > Mammals > Digestive system > Stomach > Rumen ... | reverse complement strand
ATTTTCGCTGTTCAGTGTAAAAACCAGTTGACCATTTCGCTCAACTACGGTACACTGTCCTTGCGTTAATGATTGTTTTTTCACACCTACAGCTTAACGCAAAAAGATGCACCAGCCAAGCTTTTTTTGCTTGACTGGTGCTCTTTTTTACGCGTTATTTTGCAACGCGCCCGTGACACCCGGATTTGAATCGGCCGGTGCATGTACGATTTACTGTTATTTTTTGTGTTTCCAGTCTATTCTGTCATGATTTCAGAACTATTTATACCGTCTAAAATCGCCTCGTTTTATCTCATTTTAAGCTGATAAGGGCAATAATAAGGGAAACTTTTGTGTATCGCGCTGCAGGAATCATGTGGCAATAATTGTTCTTTATACAGCGAGGCTCCGCTTTCCGCAGTGAAAAGCGGAGCCTCGCTGTTACTGCGGAAGGCAATACGCCCAAATTCGCCCGGCACGCTGCTTTTCCAGCTTGCCCTCTCAGCATGGGGATGCGAGAACTCGGTTGGCCGCCACAGGAGAGACGCTCAGCAATCGGCGCACGTCGGCATTGGATAGACGATCCTACAGCGGTACTGATCCGCCATGCCCACGGTGACCAGGATTTAAACCCTGAATCGGTCATAGGGGATGATGCAATCCAGACAGCGATATGCGCCATCCACCACGCGAATCCAGTTTTCCCCCGTCATCTCGCCGCAGCAGGAGCAGCGGTAAGAGCGGAAGATCCTCGCCTCCTCCGGAAAAGGCCGCGCCTCTTTCACTGTGAAAAGATCCTTCGGATCAGCAGTCAGGAAATCCTCCACAGACCGCTCCCGGGTCATACCCACCGGCCGGTCCTTCAAAACAAGTCGAAGCGCCTTTCCGCACTTTCGGTCATAAAAGGAAAATGCCTGTTTCCCACGCATGTGAAACAGAAGGTTGCCCTTTCCGACACTGCAGCCCAATAGTACCTGGATCGCATCCACGCCGCAGGCGTCGTTTTCCGCGATGCAGACGAGCTGCTCATCGTCGGAGAAGGTGAAATCCATCCGTTCAGCCGCGCAACGGGCCGCTTGAAAACCAATCGCCAATCCACCGCAGGCATGGCCGTGGAAGGCGACACAGCGCTCCCACGCTCTTTCATCGATTGCCATTTTCCGTCCTCCTATCTCTTTTTGCAATCAAACCGCAGCAGGTGCCCGCGCCGCGCTGAACACCTGCTGATACATAATCATGATTATTTCATCCCGTAGGCGATCATGGGGTGATCCTTCTCAATGCCCAGTGACGCCGTCTGATACAGTACCACGCCGTCATCCTTGGCAAGATATGTCTGGAGCACATTGCCGAAAACGTCTCGGATCTGGCCCAGCACCTCGCCTCGATGCACACACGCGCCCACCTTTTTACGGGGATACCAGCAGCCGCTGACCGGGGCATCCTCATACCAGCCCCGGCCCAGCACAATGTTCTCATACCGCACGGGGTCAATACCATCCTGCAGAGTTCCCAGATACCGCAGCATGTTTTTCACATCTTCCATATCCGCCAGCACCTCGTCCTCCGACCACAGGCCGCAGCAGCCCCGCTCCAGGATAATCGCCGGAACACCGCACTGCCCTGCGTAACTGTAAAAGCCGTTTTTGGCGGAGGACCGGACAATATAGGGCACGGATACATGCCGGGCCAGCTCCTCCGACTGTCGGTTCACCTCCGGCGAGGCGACGCCGTGGAAGTACACGTGGGGTATCAGCGACTCGCAAAAGCCGCCGGAGTGAAGATCAATGAGGGCATCAGAGGACGCAATCACTTCTTTCTCCAAAAATGCCGCCAGGCGCTCCGTAGAGCTACCGTCTGCATCACCGGGAAACACACGATTCAGGTTTTCTCCGTCCTCCGGACACACGTCGCTGCTGCGGGCGATAAAGCCGTTATAGTTGATGGCATGGAGCAGATGCAATTCACCGCAGATCTGTTCCGGTGTCAGCGCGGCCGCCAGGCGGTTCACCGCCTCGATACCGATGTATTCCCGGCTGTGGACGCCGGCGCTGACCGTAACGTGCTTTCCTGGCTTTGCGCCATAGATGACCGTTTCCGGGTAGGTCACTGCCGTTCCCGGTACTGATACAAAGTGCTGTATCTTTTTGTTGTATATCGTCTGCATGACGTTACCTCCCGCTGCGAAATGGTGTACTGTCATAAAAGCTTCTTCTGCTCGTCGTCGCATTTTCTGAGGATGATCCGCCAGAAAACCACCGCAAAGCAGATGGCAGCCGTGGCCCAGGTGATGGGGTATACAGCCCCCAAAGATGGGATCGTGTGGAACACGCGGGAAAAAACGGCCAGCAGCCCAACACGCACCACACACAGATTGCAGATAATGACGACCATGGATCGCAAGGCATATCCCATGCCCCGCACGGCACCGCCCAACACCTCCAGCAGGGGGTATATCCAGTAAAAGGGAAAGGACACCCGCGCGATGGTCAGAGCGCACGTCACCACATCCTGATCCTTCATGAACCAGCCAAACACCGTCCGGGGAAACAGAAGGATCGCGCCGGCGATACATGCGACAACACCGACGCCTATGGCCGCCGTCATCACGGTGCCCCGACGGACGCGGAAAAACCGTCCTGCACCGGTGTTCTGCCCGGCAAAGGTGGTAGACGCCTGACCGAAGGCCAGGATCGGCAGATAGATGAGGCTCTCCACCTTGTAGTAGGTGGTAAACGCCGCCACCGCCAGCTCTCCGAAATCGTTGATGTGATACTGCACCATGATGTTGGAGAAGGTGATGATAATGGTCTGAATTCCTGTGGGCAGACCGATGCGCATGACTGCGCCCAGTGTATCGGGATAGAACCCCAGCTTCTGCGGCGAAAACCGGATCAGGGTGCCCGGTCTTGCGGCCAACAGAGCTGCCAGCAGTGCCGAAAGCGTTTGTGAAACCGCCGTAGCAACAGCCACCCCGGTTACGCCCAGCGGAATCCAGATGATAAAAACAGCGTCCATCAGAACGTTGACGATTCCGCAAATCACCAGAATGCGGAAAGGCGTTCCGGAATCCCCGCAGGCGCGCATCCCCCCGCTGATCATATTGTAGAAGATCATCATCGGCACACTGATAAGGTAGATGCGCATATACGTCACAGCCTGGGACAGCACCGTTTCCGGGGTACGCAGCAGCACCAGGATCCACGGCGCAAGCAAGATGCCCAGGATTGTGACCACCGCTCCGCCCGCAAGGCCGAAGGTGACAGAGGCGTGGACCGCCTGTTCCGCCCGCTTCTGCTCCCCTGCGCCGACGGCCTGCGCGGCCACGACAACGGTGCCCACAGAGATGCCGGAGAACAGCCCGATCATGCAGGTGATCAGCGTAGAGCTGGCGCCTACGGCGGCCGCAGCGGTGCGATCCAGCAGATTCCCTACGAAGAGGAAGTCCACTGTATTATAGAGCTGCTGAAAGATGCTGGTACCGATGAGCGGAAGCATGAAGGTGATCAGCGGGCGGACAATGGGCCCTTCTGTCATATCAATGGTTCTTTTCATGCACTCACTTTTTTGCCCAAAACAGGAACAGCGGCGCGTCGCTCAGGTCAACCTCCCGGAGGATCCGCACGCCGGCGCTCTCATCTGCGTCGAAGGAGGAAAAGCCGACCCGTTCGGCGATTTCCTTGTCCCATGCCGGCCGGTGATGTTGACTGGCAGGCATGGCAAATGTGATCTCCTCGTTTTCCCGTGCCAGCGCAGGTGTGATCCCGATGTGGCCATAGGCCTCCTCCGGCTTGATCCAGGAGGCTTTCTGGTTGTGATTCCGGACGTTATCCGCGTAATTGGCATCGAAGTTCAATACGATCCCGCCGGGACGCAGCAGCCTGTACCACTCCCGGTAGGCCCGCTCCGGATCCGGAAGCGTCCATGTGACGTTGCGGCTCACAATGGCGTCAAAGCTGCCCCCCTCAAAGGATGTGGCCTGGACGTCCATCCGGGCAAACCTGACGTGCACGCCGAACTCCGCGGCGGTGGCCTCGGCGCCCGACAGCATGGAGGGCGTCAGATCGATGCCGGTGAGGCGATGACCTTCCCGGGCCAGCAGGATCGCAAAGTAGCCGGTGCCCGTCCCGGCGTCCAGAATGTCCAATGTGCGGCCCTGGGGGAGATAGCTGTTCATCTCCGCCACCCACCGCTGACTGATCTCACTGTGCAGTTCATTTTTTCGAACGGTGCTGAAATCCGGGGTGCGTACAGTCCAGTACTCCTGCACCCGCTGAACGATGTCCTTTTCCATAAACACTCCTGTATCAAAGCTCCATGACGGAGCTGATGAGCTTACGCGTATACTCCCGGGACGGCGCGTCGATGATCTGTCGGGCAGGACCCTCCTCCACCAGTTCGCCGCCGCGCATCACCATGATGCGGTCGCAAAGACAGCTGACAACCGCCAGATCGTGGGATACGAACACGGCCGACATGCTGTTCTCATGGCAGATATCTGCCAGCAGATGCAGGATCTGTGCCTGCGAGGATACATCCAGCGCGCTGGTGATCTCGTCGCATAGCAGGATCTGCGGATGCACCGCCACAGCCCGGGCAATGGCAAAGCGCTGACACTGGCCGCCGCTGAGCCGCCGTGGGAGACGATCCATCAGCTCGGGAGGCAGGCCCACCATGGTGCACAGCGCCGCCTTGTCCACTGCGGCGTCTCTTCCGCACAGGCTGCGGACCGTCTCCGTGATCGAATCGGCAACGGTCCGCCGGGGATGAAAGGACGCCACCGCATCCTGAAAGATCATCTGCATAGCCCGGTAATCCTCTTTTGCGCGGCGCTTCGGCAGTTCCCTGCCCCGGAGCAGCACCTGGCCGCTGCTGGGCATTTCCAGGCCGCTGAGCAATTTGAGCAGCGTGCTCTTCCCGCTGCCGCTCTCCCCCACCACGCCCAGGATCTCGCCTTCCTCCAACCGGAAGTCTACCCCACGCAGCGCGTGGATCTCGGCGTGATGAACGGTGTAGCGCTTGGTGAGGTTCTTTCCCTCCAGGATGGTCATAACGCCCCTCCTTTTCCCTGACAGCAGGCGGCAAAATGTCCCTCATGGACCTGTGCCAGCTCATAGCTCCTGCCGGCGCAGCGCTGTGAAGCAAGCGGGCAGCGATCCGCAAATTCGCAGCCCAGCTCGGCCGGGCCGGTCAGCGGAGGCTGCCCCGGCAGTCCCTCCGGCATCCGGCCGTTCAAGCGGGGGATCGCCGCCATCAGGCTGCGGGTATAGGGGTGCTGCGGATGATGCAGCATATCCGACGCCTCACCCAGCTCTACCAGACGACCCGCGTACATGACGCCGATGCGGTCTGCCAGAAACCGCGCAAGCGCCAGGTTGTGGGTCACGATGATCTGCGTGATGCCGTTGTCGTCACGCAGTTTTTTCAATTCCTTTGCCACCTGCAGTCCGATGGTGGCGTCCAGCGCGCTGGTGGGCTCGTCGCACAGCAGGATCTCCTGCTCCAGAAGCATGGCAAGAGCCAGCGCCACGCGCTGGTTCATCCCGCCGCTGAGGGCATAGGGACACTGCCGCAGGATGCGCTGACCCTCCTGCAGCTCCACCTTGGCAAATGCCTGCGATACCTGTCGCTCAAATGAGGCGGCTTCGTATTTCCCGTGACTTTTGAGGGTCTCCGCAAACTGCTTTTTATAGCTTCGGATGGGATTGAATGCCGCGCCGGGGTTCTGAAACACCATGCCCATCTTTTCACAGCAGAGCTTGCGGCGCTCCTTCTGCGAAAGGGCGGTCAAAGTAACGTCCTGCAGGCGGATCTCACCGGACTGCACACGGACCTCCGGCGCGGCAATGAGCGCCTTGAGCACCGTGCTCTTTCCGCAGCCGCTCTCGCCGACCAGGCAGAGGATCTCGCCCCGCCTCAGCTCAAAGGAGACATCCGCCACGGCTGTGTGCTCTCTGTAGCCGGCGGTGAGATGAGAAACGGACAAAACCGGAGATGCTGTCATGCTTCCACCTCCACATCCAGATAGTCACGAACGCAGTCGCCCAGATAGTTGAAGATCATCACGGTCAGGATGGTGGCTCCTGCAGGCGCCAGCACCGCCCAGGGAGCCAGCTGGATGTAGGCGCGGGAAAGGTTGATCATGCTGCCCCACTCCGCGTGAGGCTCCGTGACGCCGATCCCCAAAAAGGACAATCCGGCGATACCGATCATCATGACGCCGATCTGGGTAGCGGCGTTGACGATCAACGGGCCGAGGATATTGGGCAGCAGGGTCTTGAACAGAATCGTTCCTGCGCCGCAGCCGGAGAGCCGCGCGGCATGGACATACGGCTCCTCTTTCAAGGCGAGCACCTGGGCCCGGGCCAGCCGGGCATAAAGCGTCCATCCGGTGATGCCCATAGCCAGCATGGCGTTGCCCATACCGCCGCCCAGGATACCGGCCACCGCAATGGCCAGCACCATCTGCGGAAAGGCGAGCATCACGTCGGCAAGGCGCATGATGAGCGTATCCGCCACACCTCCGAACCACCCCGCCAGCATCCCCAGAGCGGTCCCCACGGCGAATGTGATCGCCACCAGCGACACCGCTGAGAAGATGGACGTCCTGGCTCCCATCAGCACGCGGGAGCAGATGCAGCGGCCATAGCGATCCGTTCCGAAGGGGAATTCCCGACAGGGCGGGTGATTCATGACCGCGGAGGACGTTGCATTGGGATCGTTGGGGCACAGCAGGGGTGCCAGCAGGCTGACAGCCACCAGGATACCCGCCAGAACAAGAAAAATCATGAGTCGCCTGCGAATACGCGGCGAGGCTTGTCGATTATGCTTCATACGCCCACCTCACTGCTTCCGGAGCCGCGGATCGATCCAGCGATAGCTGATATCCGTGACCAGGTTGATGACCACATAGATGGTAGAGGTGAAAAGTACGAAGCCCTGAATAACCGGATAGTCCCGGTTGGTGATGGCGTCCATCGCCAGCTTGCCCAGTCCCGGCCAGCGGAAGATGGTCTCGATGACCACGCTCCCGCCCAGCAGAGTGCCGATGGAGAGCCCCACAATGGTCAGAATGGAGATGGAGGCGTTGTGCAGCACATCTCTGAGGATGTAGCGGCCCTTGACGCCCCTGATCATCGCTCCGGCGGTATGGGGCTTGCTCAGCTGCTCCAGGATCTCCGCCCGGAACTGCCGGATAAATCGGCCGCAGAGGGGGATGGACAGAGCCAGGCAGGGCAGGATCAGACCGCGAAGGCTGTTGTCTGCAATGACAGGCAGCAAATGCGCCTTGACGCACAAATAGTACATCAGCAGCACGGAGATCAGGAAATTGGGCAGCGAGTTCCCGATAAAGCTGAAAAACCGTATGACGATATCCAGCAGTGAGTCCTTTTTCAAGGCGGTGACGATCCCCAGTGGAAGTGAGATCAGCAGGGAGAGGACCAGGCTGGATATCGTTAAAACAGCTGTCTGCCGCAGACCCTTCAAAAGCTTTCCCGCCACAGGAAACCCGTCCTTGAAAGAGTCGCCCAGGTCAAAGCGCAGGGCGTGAAGTGCCCAGTCTCCATACTGCACCAGGAAGGGGCGGTTCAGTCCCATGCTCTCTCTGGTTTTTTCCAGTACCTCGTCCGATACGGCGATCCCCTGGGCGTTCAGCTTTTTCATGGCGGCGTCACCGGGGGACAGATACATCAACAAAAACGTGAGGAAGCTGACAGCCAGCATGATCCAGACAAGATGTAAAAGCCTTTTGCCGATATATTTTCCCATGTACGCGCCTCCTTTCGTTGGCATTGCTGACAACGCGGCAGGGCCGGTGCGTTTCCACACCGGCCCCCGCTTGAGGATCCGCGATGGCGCACGCGGTTCCGTTTGTCAATTCATATCCGTATTGGCATCCACACCGTAGAAGTCGAAGGGGCAGTTCTCGGCAATGCCCTTGACGCCGTTGGTGGTCACCGTGGTCTTGTTGAACAGGCCCACATAGCCGAAAGCGTTGTCGTCGATGGACATCTGCACGATCTGGTTGGCCAGCTTGGCGCGCTGGGTCACGTCCGTCTCATACTGGAGCTGATTGATCAGCGCCTCAGACTCCGCCGTGGGGAAGCCGCCCTTGGCCCACTTGCAATCCTGGCGGAAGAGCGCGTCGATGCAGTAGTAGGGATCACCGGCCTTGTCGGCGATCATGCAGTACAGAGCGATGTCATAGTCGCCGGTGGACACATAGGTGGCGTCCGGATCCTCTTCCACATGGATCTGGGCATCCACGCCGATCTTCTGGAGCTGCTCCTGCATCAAGATGGCAATGGAGTCCAGGGAGCGGGCGGCATAATACCAGATGTGCACCGTCAAGGGCTGACCGTCCTTTTCATAGATGCCGTTGGCATTGAGAACATAGCCGTCCTCCTCCAGCAGGGCCTTGGCTTTTGCCGTGTCAACGGCGTTCTTGGTGACCTGACCGTAAGGCGCGGCAGCGCTGAAGGGGCCGACAGCGGCGGAAACCGTACCGCCCAGGTAGGCGGCCACGGCGTCATTGTCCACCGTCAGGTTGATCGCCTGGCGTACCTTGTCGTCCAGGCGGGTCTTGTTGAGCACATAGAACTGCAGACGGGTGGCGGGGATCTCCGTCAGCGTATAGGTGGCGGGATCCGCGCTGAAGATCTCCTTGGCGGCGGCAGTTACGCTGGTATAGGCGTCCACGTCCTTGGCCTGAATGGCGTCGAGCTTGCTGTCATCGTCCTGCATGTAGTAGAAGGTCACGCCGTCCAGCTTGACGTCACCGTTCCAGTAGGCGGTGTTCTTCTCCACCTCCACGGTGCCCTCCGGCTCAAAGGATTTCACCACAAAGGGGCCGGTGCAGACAGGTGCGTTGTCAAAGTCCGTCGTGGCATCCAGATCCATGATGGCAAACTCCGGAGCGGACAGATCGCTGAGCATGGTGGGATAAATGTCCGGCGTGGCAATGGTCAGGGTTTTGTCACCTTCCGCATTGAAGGCAAAATCGTTCAGATAGGCAAATCTCTCATTGACCTCCGCCAGGCGCTTCAAGTTCCGGATCACCATATCCGCCGTAACGGGCGTGCCATTGGAAAACTTGGCGTCTGCCAGTTGAATCGTCCAGGTCTTGCCGTCTTCGCTGACGGAATAGTCCTTGGCCAGCAGCGGCTGGATGGACAGGTCGTCCTCGACCTTGAACAGCGTCTCCGTCATTCCGTAGATAGAGGTGTACCAGCCGTAGTAATCCTTGTGAGCGTCCAGGCTGGGGTAGGCGAAGCTCTCCGCCAGACGCAGATGCTTCGTCTCTCCCTGATTATCCGGCGCAGGGGTTTTATTACCGCAGGCTGCCAGGCCGATCACCATGCAGACCGCCAACAGCAGAGCCAAAAGCTTATTCTTTTTCATTGGATCGTTCTTCCTCCTTTTTTCTTTGTTCCATCTCGCTGCGCTGTGATCGCCACAAACGACAGCTTTCGATGAATACCTATTGAATTATATTGAATTATATACCCCCTCTTCTAAGAGCGTAAGCCCCCTGGGGGGATGATTCTGTCACTTTTATCACAAATCGGTCTTTTTTGCGCGGATCATAAACATGGGGGTATGCCCGTAGATCAGTTTCTCCTTTTCATCCCACAGCTTCTCGGTGATGTCCCGGTCGTAGGTGATATCCTGAAAACCCACAGCCTGCAGCACACCGCAGTCCCAGTCAGGCCGGATCAGATCGCCCAGCCGGTGTCTTGGCTCGTTCCGGTAGCTCTCCAAGGCTTTTTCCTCATCAAACACGGTGTTGCCGCTGAAATCCGAGCCAAACAGCTCAATGCACCGTTTCTCCCTGGCGAGGGATTCCCGCATCATCTCTGAAGAGGCGAGGGGCAGATGCCAGTTGGCGTCAAAAATCAGCAGTGTACCGCCTGGCTTCAGCACGCGGAGCCATTCCCGATAGACCCGCGGATGATCGCGCAGGGTGTGGGTCACGTTCCGGCTGACCACAAGATCAAAGGTATCATCCGGGAAGAGCAGGTCATGGCAGTCCATCTCCAGGATTCTGGCGTCTACGCCGTATTCCCGTACGTTCCTCCGTGCCTTCTCCAGCATCCCGACTGCAGCATCGATGCCGGTGACGTGATAACCCGCTTTTGCCAGGATGATGGTGAAGAATCCCGGTCCGCAGCCGCAGTCCAGTGTCTCCAATCCAGCCCGGCGGGGCACCTGCTCGCCGATCTGCTCCTGCCAGCGCGCAAGGCGGAAGCT
>Ga0247608_10008652_pt1 | contig 10232 bp, 5 predicted proteins | sample 176DNAGHGlowgp2_FD_193490 | JGI IMG/M metagenome (GOLD analysis project Ga0247608, IMG submission 193490) | Sheep rumen microbial communities from Palmerston North, Manawatu-Wanganui, New Zealand - 1766 DNA GHGlow gp2 | ecosystem: Host-associated > Mammals > Digestive system > Stomach > Rumen ... | reverse complement strand
GCTTCATTGTAATTGATCCATGGTTTTGCTTTTACCATTAAAAGATGAGAACAGAAAATATCATAATTCATTTCCTTTAATCGTAATTCTACACCATAAATTTTTGCATATGCATGTTTTGATACAACAATAAATCTACGTTTAGTTGCTGTATTTGTAATCGTCACTTTGCGAAGAGTTGTACCTTCTATGTTCTGCACTTGCACCATTCTTAACATCTCACTTACTGTTAATTCATGGTAAGATGTCTTAAACGGGAAACGCTTAAGAATAATATCATCTGGTAATTTATTTCTATTATCAAAATCAACAGAATAATAAATGATGTAATCTTGATCAACATAGAAGGAAGTTGATTCGTTTGTATCTAATGTGTAGATACCTGCACGATAGTCTGGATTTTCAAATATTTCAACTGTAAAATACGGGAGTTTTCCTTCGTATTTTGCCTTCAAATATGTTTCAATTGAAACTGGTTGATTATTTGTAAAATCATCACTAAATTTACAAGATGGATCAATGAAAATTTTTAGATATTGCAATTCTCTCTCAAAACTAATATGATCAGGATCAATTAATTTACCTTTTAAATAAACATGTGCTGTTACCTTCTTGCCTAGATAATAGGCAGGAAGTGGTAAATAGAATTTATGTAAAAGATCTGGAGTTGCTAAAGTGTGAAAAACTCGTTTACATGATACATCAACTGCTGTAGGATATCCTAAGCAATTTAACCATGTCTGAAGTTTTTCACTGGACGATCTTTCTATGTCTTGATCAAGTAAATCAGAATAAGGAGAAGAAACTTCCAGTTCCTTTGCAGACCATATTTTCATAGATGTTTTACCAAGTAAATTGTTTACTATAGTTTCATCATCTAATCTGTACAGACAAGCAATATACTTACTATCTCTGTTAAGAATTAATCCTGCTTTCTTATGATTTCTGACATAAACACGAAGTTTAATTTCTTGTGTTTGTAATAATTCTTTATAATTATTTATCAGATCAGAACTTACACCAAAATCTTGATGAGTTAGAGTAAAGAAATATTTCGTAGTTTTAGCACGATTAATATATCTTCCTGTTTTACTGCCAATTGGTACTACAGCAAAATCACAAACTCTATGATTTAAAATGTAATTATCAGGATTAAAGTTTTTAGGAATGTGTACAAGATAGCGAGAATCATATCTATTGTTTTTATAGGTTGTATCAACATCAATGTATCCGACAATACTATCATCTATTACAATTTCAGCATAATCATTTTCTTTTATATCACTAAGAGATAAAGGAGATGTTACAATTTCTCCGTTTAAGAAAACTATCTGTCCCTTTGCATTAACATATGACGCAAATAATTTTCTTCCTGCTTCATCTATAGTAGAAAAATGTATTACGTGAAATTTAGAATTAACATGATGATAATAGAAGCTTGCCCAGATATCATCCGGTGAATCAACATGACCTAATCCTAATTTTCTCAATGGTTCTTGATTAATAGCAAAAATAAAATTATCTTCTGTAGGATTTTTTCTTATAAAGACAAATTTACGAGGAATACAGAGACTGGTTGATCCTACTACAATACGGATATCCATTTTGTGTTGTGAACAAAATCCAGTCTCTATTCTTCCTTTTACTATTTTATCTGCTAAGCAATGCCATTGATTATCATCAGGAAGCTTTACATCCATAAGTACATTGTTATCGATGTAATATAAATACCACCTACCATTAGTTGGTAGTTGAATAGATACGCCTCGTATTGTTGTTACATTTGATTTGATTGTAGAGAATATAAGTCTTAAATTAATATTGTGTCTATATTCTGAATAGGGTCTGCAACTAACATAATGAGAAACATATTGAAATAGAGAATTTTCAATTGCTTGTTTTTCATCAATGTCTTTTACAACCGTATTATTCATCTATTCAACACTCCTATTAAGTTAGGATTATCTGCAACATCATCGCAGAGCATATCGAGTTTTTTCTTAAGACCTAATACTTTAATGATACCAGATAAGACCGGATTTTTATATCCAGAAGCTACTCTTAATAATTGATATAAGAAGTAGGGTGGATAATACATAGAAACAATCATGGTACTACTATCAACAGCAGCACCTGCAATACTACGGAAGAGAACATGAATGTTGTAATTCTTCATGCGAGAAGGACCGATTTTACAGATAGCTTTAATAACACCATCAAGTGTTAAGAATCCATCTTTTTCACGGAACTTCTTAAGTTCTTCCATAATCTGCATAATGTCAGTACCAGATCCTAAGAACGGGCAACGAAGAAGAAGTGGAGGAATATCAGCTTTGATTTCCTGTGTTCCAATCATTTGTGCATAATAAGCAGCAAAGATTGTCATAATGTTTCTTCTTTCAATTGGATCAAGACGATAAGTATTTGTCATAACTTGGGCCATAATAACAGCATATAACTCTAATAAAAGTAATTGCTGTCTGATTGTAATCCAGTTATTAGAATCCTGATATGCTTGACATAAAGCAGCTCTTGTAACAAGATTTGCTAATTGTCCAAGATCAGTAAAATTTAATGTATCATTGTATGCATCTCTTGTCCTTTTGCTGGCTAATATTGGCGTAACATTGATCCAACATCTTTTCACCAGTGCCGGTACAATTATGTTATCGATTTTTGAACCGTCAATACAAAGATCATCAGAGGTCAAAATGTCTGGAATTGATGCGCCACGACTTGAAATATCAGAATAATCCAAGAATAAGAAATTATTCATTTTGCCGGATGCGGCAATTGTGTGATAGATTCTGGCAGTCGCGGTACTAGAAAACAGACGTTGTGTTTCAATTTCCCTTACTTTGTCCGATTGGAGAATGCATTGAGGATTTTGGATTAAGAATTTGAGAGCATCCTTTAAATGAGATGTAACATCGCGAGCTCTCATATATGGAGTTTCTAATAGTGATAGTCTCATTGTGCACCTTTTATTAATTAAATTGTTCACAAAGACCTATTGGTAGAAGGAACTCTACCGGAGGTTCTTATGCCATTCTGGCATAGGATACCTGAAAAAATTTAACTCATTTTTGAGGAAAAAGTTATGGCTGCAACAACTATTAAACCTTATCCTCATGTACAGATTAACGTTAAAGACAACAGTATCGCAACAATTGATTTTATTGAGACACTGCCTGTCCATCGTCCTCTGTACGTGATGCGCACTAAGAAAGGTCCTCTCGGAGAACCTACTTGGTGTAACACATATTCTGAAGCTGCCGCTTTGTTTGGTGCCGAAACATTCGATCCGGCAAATAAGAGATATTTCTCTCTTCCTTCTCTTTATTTAAGAGATACGCTTACGCGTAATGGTGCTTTTATTACTCGTTATCTTCCTACTCAGTATACTGAGGATGGAAAAGCGATTACTAAGAATCCTGGTGAATACGCTAAATCTGTTCTTTATGCTAGTGTTTCTAAAACAAACATCAAGCAGTATGAGAAAGACAGCGAAGGCTATGTTAAAACAGCATGGAGTGAAAAGTATCAGGAATTCGTAAAAGTTCCTAAAATCTCACAAGGTGGAGCTACTTATGATGATCCTGGTGATGCCGTTCCGGATGTTGAAGATGGCGTTCAGATTGCGTTCTATGTCAAAACCATTACTTCTGATGCTGAATTTGAATCTATCATAAGCAATCCTGTAGTAAGTGGTCGTGGAAGTAACACCCTTAATTTCCCGATTGCTGCTTTTAAGGCAAAGGATCCTGGTGAGTATGGTAACGATCTAGCATATAAACTGTTCTATACTGATAAGAACAATAATGCTGGTGATGTAGAAGCTTATAAGACAGTATTCTACAATATTGGATTTGCTGAGCGTGAAGATAGTAATTCTACATGGGATGCTATTGCTGATATTTATACACGTGAAAGCACTCCTTTTGCTGCTAATCCGAATACCATCAATCCTGATACAGGTGCATCTATGTCTATCGACTATGTACTTGATAAAGGATTCTCAGATAAAGCACATCAGCTTCCTGTCGACTTCGCACTGTTTGAAGAAAACTTAAATGCGATTGGTCTTATCATTGCTTCGTTTGAAAAAGATGTGATGGATGCAGAAGGCAATATCACAGGCGATTGTATCAATGTTGGTGGTGCTGTTCTTGGTGCTCTTACGACAACCGAAAAAGAAATAGTACAGAATTACTACTTTAATAATGGTTCTACCAAAGTAGATTCAGAATTAGGTTATATGATCAATGTTATTTCTGGTAAAAACCTTATTAATCAGAATTATGATCACGTGCTTGTCATTAAAGATGCTGAAAAGAAGCCTCTGTATGATAGAAACGGATATGTAATCGGTTTTGAATATACTAATATTGATACTGATGAGAAGGTTACTCTCGATAGTCTTTTTGCGACTGAAGCCATTTATGAAGCAACAACTGATGAAACACCAGTTTTTGGTAAAACGTATTACACCAAAGGTATCGATGATTCATACAGTGAATTTACTGGTACTGCATTCGAAGATGGTGTAACGTATTATGAAAATTCCGGAAATCGTCGTGTTTCTAAAGAAACAGCTATCGATACTCTCTTCGATACTAGTATTGAGAACGATTTGGTCAGCTTAACTGACTTCTTCAATATTGCTTTAACTAATGGATCTGATGGAGTGTACTATGAACCTGTACGTACAGGTAAAGGTATGGTCACGCCTCAAGCAATAGCTGGTAGTGTTGAAGTTACAAATGATATTCAGTCCAGTGATGATAAAGCCATGTATGACTTTGTTAAACTGAAACTGCCTGTCATCAAGGATCGTATTGTTGAATCGCTTCGCTTCCCGTTCACTCACATCTTTGACGTGGGTTATACCATGAAAACTAAGAAAGCCATTTGCGATTTCTTAGACGTGCGTGACGACTTTGTGTTTATTGCTTCTCCTCAGGTTCTCTATTCAGATGGATCTGGTCGTAGCATTAAGCAAAATGATATGGCTGTTGATGAAGCTAATACTGAAGCTCTTCGTGCATATTCTCTGCTTATGCGTGAATCCGTACTCTATGGCACAGATTGCATGAGAGTTTCTATCTACGAACATTCTGGTCACCTTGTTGATAGTGTGTATCAGGGTGTTGTCCCACATACTTATTGGGCTGCTGTCCAGTATTCTCAGTATGGTAATCTTACCTACATGAGTGCTACTGAACCGCGTGGTCTGCCTTATAGCTACAACCTGCTCTTCAAGGATCAGAACTGGACCAACTATCGTGCAGATAGTCAGTCTCGTGTCTGGGACGAAGGTGGTAACTATGTTCAGTTTGCAGACATGACCCGTCTGTTCTATCCTGCACTCCGTACAGTATATCGTGCAGCAACATCTGTTCTTATTGATGAATGGGTTGTTGCATCTGTCGTGTATACGAAGTATGTTGCACGTCGTGCTTGGGCTCGTTTCTCAGGTCGCAATGATTCTGCTACGACATTACAAGATATGATTAAGAAGTATATTGATACAGAATTAACTCTTCTGTTCAATGGAAAATACTCCTTCAATGTATCTGTTTATCAGACAGCAGAAGAACGCGAACTTGGTTACATCCAGCACGTAAAGATTTCGATTACTTATGGTGCGACCATGAGAGTGCTCGATGTGGACATCGAAGTTAACCGTGAAGGTTTCGTACCAGAGGAGTAATGAATTATGGCATTTAACGGAATTTATAATGATACTGGATGGACTGATTTAGGTGCTCCTAATCTGACTGACAATAATACACAGTCTTACATGCAGACAAGTAAGGATATTGCATGGGGCGTTGGTGTACATCCTGTCGGAACATATCCTATTACACAGGCTATCGGTAATGGTCAACTTGGTGTTGGTATTAAGGCTCCTGCTCTTGATGTTGCTACACCGTTAGTTCTTCCTCCTGCCGTTATCGTTGTCCTTCAGATCCCTGCTATGTATGATATTGCTGCTGCTCCTGAACAAGGTGGCGTAGCTCAGCCTTATCTCACTGCTATGGGTGCTGCACTTAAAGATATGTTTGAATCACATGCTAAAGCTGTGTCAGGCATCGATATTGATTACTCACTTGAAGCAGTTGCTGATCAGCCTCTTCATGATGGTCAGAATTTCCAGGCTCCTGGAAAAACAAAACGTGCTCAGCAGAGTCCTTCCTTTACCTTTGGTGAAGTGACTGGAAATCTTTATTGGAATATCATCAAGAAATGGATCACGGATATCAACTATCCTGATACCTATGCTATTGGTGCAAACGTCCACGTGAGTGGTGGTTGGACTATGAGTGCATATTCCATGACGATTGCTGTTATTCAGCCTGATGTGACAGGACGTCCTGATCGTATCATCGATGCTTCTATCATCTGCAATATGTTCCCACAAGGAACTGGTGGACTTGGTATGGAACGCAACGTTGGACAAATGAGAGCCGGTAACGATCGTCAGATCAACTTTACAGGTATTGTTCAGCACAACGCTTATACCAAGGAACTTGGTAAACTGATTATGGACAAACTGTCTATGCATCAGCTCGACTTCGACTGGGCTCCGCCGCAGCGTGATATTTGGACTAAGTCCATTGACACGATTGGTCTTGCTCAGGATGTCATCCATCGTCATAATCTGTATCCGCGTGCTGAGGAAAGCGCTGCTGACCACAACACGATTGATAAGACAGCTTATGCTTCGAATGGCGTCCCGATGGAAAACATCACACAAGGTGCTTCAGCTAGTCTGAATAATGAATATTCTGGTCTTTGATAAATAAAAAAGAAAACTCACCTACCCATATGGGTAGGTGAGTTATTTTTATTCAGCAATTCTTTCCAAGAGTTTCCGATATGCCTCACATACAAGAGCATAATCTGAAACAATAATGTTGTAAATACCAATGAATCTTGAATATTGAACCACTGTCATGTTATCAGAAAATTCTTTTTCAAGTTCCGTGTATTCCTGTTTTACTTTTTCTAATGTGGTAGAGATACAAGAAAAATGATCGTTGCAATCAAGTTGCTGCTCAAGATCAATTGTATCACTAGTGAGATGTTTTATAAAATCTCCAAATTTCTCGCATGCTGCTTTAAGCATGCTTACAATATCATCGGTATAGCAAACTGCTGATGTGAGAAGAGGCTGTGCCATCTCACTAAATTGAAAAGCTGTATGCTTCTTTTCTGTATTGTTATTAGTGTGGTTGCTCATAATTATTTTCCAGTTTTGTTAAATTTGAATTCTTTTTGGTAAGATTCAAGTGCAGCATATTTTGCAATAACAATGCTAGCACATTTAGAATAACTTACCACTTTCTGTATATCTGAATAAAACGTTTCTTTCTCGTTTGTATCAGTGATTTGTTGAGCTTCTGTGATATCTTTATTGATGTTTTCAATAACAGACATTGCCTTGTTGAGCTCTGGCCTGGTTAATGTATTTTCGGAAATATAATTAGTAATTTCCTTCTTAAGTTCCGAACCTTTTTCCTTTAAAAGCTTAAGAGTATTAGGAATTAATTCATATAAAATTCCCATATATTCTTTTGTATTCAGAGGAAGAGGATACTTATCCATGGGATTACTTTCCATGGATTCTACTACTTTACTTTTGTGAGCTTCTGCCATAAATAAATCTCCTGTTTAAATTGGTTAAGGGCTAACTAGTATAGTAATATATACCTTAAATAAAAAAGAACATCCTGGATCCTAATGGATCCAGGATGTAAGATTTAAATATTGATATCTGGCATACCACCATTTTCAGCATTGTTGGCAGCAGCACCCGGTTCAGCAGGAGCATTAGCTCCAACATCTGTACCACTTTCCATGTTCATGTCAGAAGACAGATCTGGTAATCCTCCAAGAGTATTCTCTCCTCCTGTAGTTCCCATGTCTCCACCCATTCCCATATCACTACCCATGTCCATGCCCATACCACCAGAGGTATCCATCATACCTTCATTCTGAACACGACTACCAAGGTTAATCTTATTTGAAACTTGTTCTTTAAGATTATCCATACCTTTCTTCTGGTTGATTACGAACATAGCAACATCGTAAAGGTTCGTTGTATCAAGCTGATCAAGAGGCGGAAGATCAAATGTGCTATTGAATCCAACTCTCTTGACAAAGTCTCTAACAAGTCTGCTTTTCTCTCTTGCTCTGAACATACGAAGAACATTAGCAAAAGCTGAATAATCATCAGGTAATAAATCATCACTATAAATAGTAGTTAAAATCTGATCAATACAACTAGAGAAAGAATTGATTTCTTCGATTTGAGCTTTATCAACAACAATATGAGGTTCAGGTAATTTTACATAAACATGATCCAGTACAGACTGTAACTGTTCTTTAATTGTTGTTTTATTCGTTTCGATTTCCTCTTTTGATTTTGGAGGATGTGTATCTTCTTTACGAATCTTCTTAGCTTCTTTTTCGAATTTATCAATTTGTTTTTCAGAGAAAGCTTGCGTTTCAGTAGAGATCTTTAATGCCTCAGAGCCTTCTTCTTTCTTTTCTTCTTTCTTCTTTTTATCTTTATCATCAATATCTTCTTCAACCACAGCAAGATCTGCTTCTTGCTGAGAATCATAGTAATCTTTTTCAGATACTGTTAATTCTTTTAAGATTTTTTCTTGAAGAGGAGTACTATATTTGATATAAGTACGAATTAATTTCGTACTTTTTTCATTTACAAATCTTTGATAGATCTTAACACGATTATTAAAGAACAAGTTTGTAGTTACAACAGAACGCGCAAATTCTTCTTCACCAGTTTTTGTTAAGATAGATTTTGGAACTTTCAATCCTTGAATCAGCCAATCACTTAACTGTGTCAGGAGAGTTTCATCAGCTCCAATAGCATCTGCTCTTTTATGACTTGTTTGCACATTAAGCGCATCACCTAATCCTTTAATTCCTTTTGGAACAATCGTAAGAGATTTTTGAATAAGATCTCTTTGTACATTTAAAGGATTATTATCATATCTCATAATTCTCTTTTCAGTTAATGCATTTTTAACTTGTTCCATTAACTGCTGAGCACTTGCATTCATTTCACCTACATTTAGTTCTACAACTTTTTGGTCAATACTGTTTTCAGTAGCAGCCATAATGTTAGCAGTAACTAAGGTAGTACGTAAACCTGTAATGGTGCGTAAATCTTCAATTAAAGACTTTCCTGTACCATCCTGGTGAACATCGAAGCAATAATAAACCATCATTGGTTCTGGCACGAAGATTAAGCCAATTCTTCTGCTATCTAACATATTTCTCATTAAACATGTCGTAATAGCTTCATGCTGTTGAATCTGTGTTCCACCAAGACCATATTCTTCTAGTTTACGTTCCATGAAGTGACGAAGAATATTACCAAAGATAGCAGATGTAATTTTGAAATGTTGTAAAGGAGAACGATCCCCAACAATAAGAGAACTAGGAACACCAAACATGGCATGCATATTAGATTCCATTAATCTACCATTTGCATTCATGTCATTCATGTCTCTATTGTCAGGATTAATCGGTTCACCCCATTGATTTACAAGAACAAAATATCCGATATGTTGATCAGGTGCTCCTGGAACAATAACAGGAACAACTGCCTGATAAGGTAATTCAATAAGAGTAGGAGCTTCTACTTCACCTTCTTTTGCTGATTCTGAATTTAGAACATAAAGAGGTGTTGGCTTATTTAAAATGAATTCCTTATCAATATCTCTTTGCATATTTTCGAGTTTTGATCTAATATCGTTTCTATGCTTTGTTAATGTACTAATATTTGTAGAGAAACGAATAAAGTTTTTACTCTTATCAATAACTTCTTTTAAATCTTTTTTAAATGTCTCTTTATCTTTAAAGATCGTATTAACATTATCTTTACTAATGAAATCCAATGCTTCTATACTAGAGAGACAATCATTTGCCATTCTATCTACAAAACCATTAAACTCCTCTGTGTCAGGTTTAATTGATAATGTTTCAAATGAAGCTAGAGGATTTAATGATTCACCAGAAGTTACTTCTTTTGCTTTACCTGGTCTTGTTGTTGCACGGATAGTATCCAGGTCACTGCGTTCAAACATACCAGCGTATTCTAAGTCGTTAAGATTCTGTAATGTTTTAATATTAGATTGAGGGAGAATCATGATTGGAGTAGCACCTGTTTGATACATTGCGTTGCCAATCCATTT
>Ga0247608_10008642_pt1 | contig 10241 bp, 9 predicted proteins | sample 176DNAGHGlowgp2_FD_193490 | JGI IMG/M metagenome (GOLD analysis project Ga0247608, IMG submission 193490) | Sheep rumen microbial communities from Palmerston North, Manawatu-Wanganui, New Zealand - 1766 DNA GHGlow gp2 | ecosystem: Host-associated > Mammals > Digestive system > Stomach > Rumen ... | reverse complement strand
TGCTTGTCGCCCAGATTCATAAGTCGTTCTACAACTACCTTGATGCCCGCGTGTTCCAGCTCAACACGGCTGAACTCCGGTCCACCATCACGACAGACCTCCAGGCTAAGATTGACGCAATCGTCGGTGAACGCCCGGCCGGCCTTGAAGTGGGTAGCTATGTCAAGTGCGATAACGAGAACAACCCGCCGGAAGTTGTTGAGGCCCATAAGCTTATGGTCGACCTCTATCTCTACCCGACTACGAGCACTCGTTACATCTTCTTGAGGACGAATGTCTTGAGCCGCTCCAGTGGCAACACGATTACCACGGACATCACCACGGGTAGCCGCTAATAAAGGAGGACTGAATTATGGCTAAACCTTATGAAGTAGAACTCTCTGATAAGAAGAAGATTTTCTATGCTTCGATGGTGGACACTTTGCCGGACCCGGTGCGAAGCACCCGCTGGCACCTCCTCGTTAGCAATGAAATCTTCAAGGCGGTCGGTATCCAGCCGACTAACGGTACCGATTTCGGCATCAGCCCGGAAACGGCAAAGGAATTCAGCATCCACATTTCTGATGGTGCGAAGATTCCGGATGCTGCAATCAAGTGGGAAAGCATTTGGTACATGGGCTACGAAAAGCGCTACCCGGTTCAGCAGCAGAACCTTGCGGGTGATACCACTCTCAATGCTTTGCTTCTTGAAGACGGTAGGGGTTATGAAGCGATGATGGCTTGGAACCAGTGCTGCTTGAACTCCGGTATCCTCAACAAGACTGGTATCGGCGACACGAACAGCGAATCTAACCGTATCGAGGATGGCACCAACAAGCTGTACCTCGGTCTCGGCCAGCAGGAGAACTACCTGAACTCCACGGCGGTTCTCCTCCGTAACTCCCATGTTACGCTGGTTCTCTACGATTGGATGTACGGCAATGTCATTATGGGTATTCGTTATATCAATGCCTGGCCGTCAAAGGTCGGTGTTGGTACTCAGTTGACTTACCAGAATGCAACGCTTATGAAGTTCAACTTTACGCTTACCTATGACCGGTGGAACATTTGGTTCAACCCGGACTACAAGGTAATCAAGGCTGGACAGGCTTAACGCGGAAGGTACTTCCGTAATTCCCAGGGGGCGGTCCGCCCCCTTTTATGTTGCACACCGGATAAAAAATTTCTAGTTTCCTTATACAGAAATAGAGGAACCTATGTCATTATTTTCGCTTGACCCCGATGCAATACAGGAGATGATTGGCGACGAGAACTCGCCGGTCGAGATGCAGATGAAGCGCCTTAGGGCGTGGCTTCGTAATGCTCTGCAGACTTGCGATGAATCCGGAAAGCCGAATGCTAATGTGATTTATCATCAGGGTACCTATAATATGGGTGAAAACGCCATCCATATAGGTATGCTCGCGTTCAAGAACCAACTTAAGCTGAGTGCGCTCAACAGTGAGTATCGCCAGGCAAAAAAGAAGGTGTATGAGAATATACATAACACAAAGATGAAGTGGATTCCGAGCGCACAGGGCGAATCGATTATGGTCGAGGGTGACCCTGATTTGAGTGCGTTGAAGGAACGGTGCGAATGCCAGGAGCAATTCGTGAAGTTCCTTGAGAGTATGCAGGATTTGATTAGGTATTATCCGAGGAATGCGGACGCCTTGGTGCGTGTGCATAACTTTGGGCAGGAAATAGGACAGATAATTGTTGGTATCAGAGACAAAAATAAGTACTGATGTCGATGCTGATGTGGCAGTCGACGATGAGCGTCAGGTCGATGTTTCGCCTGAACGCCCTGAAGAAACTACCCGGAAACTCGCGAGGGGAAAGAAAGCGGTATTCGGGCCATCGCCGTGTGTAAAGGCAAAGGCGTTGCTAGGATGAAGGAAGAGGAAATACCAGAAGATGTTACGGATGCCGATGACTTGTTCGGTGATGTCGATTTTAATGATAACCCGGTCAAGATAAAATCGGTGGAGTCACTTGACGACCCGTCGATTAAGGTCAAGGCTACCCAGGAAAATCCGTTCGCCGGAGTCGAGCAGGTTCTCGGACTCCCGAATGGTTCTACAAAGCAGGGCCTTGCGCTTGCCAAGGAGGAAGTCAAGAAGGTTAAGGACGAGGCCAAGAATCTCAGTATTCGCGCAAGGAGCGTCTCTCAGAAGACGAAGCTTGCTAAGGATATGGACGAAGCCGGCCTTGACGAGGAACTTGGGGAAGCGTTCAACATGGATACTCTTGCGCGTGACCGCAAGATGCTCCGCGACGAGTACATCGACTTGTTCAGGCGTGGCAAGAAGATGCTTGACGCTATAGAGAAGGAGATGGAAAACCTCGTAAATCCGGGTCCGGACGACTACGGGAATTTCCAGAGGCAGTATGCCGTTCTTCTCAGTACGCTCAATGGGGTCAAGGATGCCTTGGTGATGCTCCGCAAGGAAGAGGAGATATATTCTCAGCGTACGGGAGGCGTCGGTGGAAAGCCGGGTGGATTCGGCGGTGCTCCGGGTGGCGCCACTGGTGTTCCTGCTGAACCAGGTCTGGACCCGAACGAGGAATCTATGGAGATGACTACCCGGGATACGAATGCCGCCATCGAAAAGTGGGTGGCCGAGCTCGACGAGGATATCCATGCCGAGATTCAGCGCGAGTACGACGAACGGCAACAAAAGCAGGCGGAATCGGGGGAATCTCCGCAGCTGCCGTCTCCATAAATTTGCTATATTTGAATGCGGGGAATCTTCCCCGCATTTTTTGTAGAGGTAGAATTTATGGCTATTGCAGTGGTGGGAGACATTCATCTTGGTCCTAAGTGTGAGCGTGACGGTATCCGTACGGCTCTTTTGCCGGGTATGTTCAAGTATCACCAGCAGATGATTTCCGAATGGAAAGCGCGTGGTATCAAGACAGTATTGTTCAGTGGTGACATTTTCAGCAATCGCTCTTTCATCACGAATGAAGTCCTCAATTACGCAATCAAGCTGTTCTCTGTAGACCTCAAGGATTTTGAAGTCCATGTGATTCCGGGCAACCACGACTTCCTCTATGACAACAAGGAATCGATATCCTATATGGCTGTCCTCCAGCTTATGCCCAATGTTAAGGTGCATATGGGAATTGAGAAGGTGCCTCTCGTCGGTCGCGACTGGTATATGGTTCCCTGGATTTTCCCGGACAAGATGCCCGCGGTGGAGCAGTGGCTGCAGAAGCTCGCGAAGAAATCCGAGGAGCAGAAGGAAAAGACTGTCCTGTTTGGTCATTTCGATATCATGGGATGCCTTATGGAAGCTGGTCAGCTTTCTGAAAACGGTCTATCGCAGGAAATGCTCTATAATGCGGCCAACTATGTATTCAGCGGTCACTACCATTGCCGTTCCTATAACAAGGGTCCAAATCCTAACTCCTCCATCCTTTACATGGGTACCCCGTATCAGCTGAGCTTTGCCCACGTCGGTACCGACTGCGGTTATTACATCGTTGACGAGGGCGAGAACGGGAAGCTCTCGGTCGAATTTATCGAGAATACCTCTAGCCCGCGCTTTGTCGATGTCGATGACGAGCATCTCGAGGGTCTTGGTGACCTTTCCAACTGTTTCGTTCGCTACTGCTACTTGAACAGCCGTTCCGCCGATGAAACCCGTGACCGCCGCAAGAAGCTCAACGACGCTAACCCGATTTATGTAAAGCCGGTTCCGTATAGTGATGATGTGGGTATCAAGAAGGCTCTCGAACTCGATGATGAGGAAACTCGCCGCCTTTTGAGCGCCGACAGCCTTACTCTTGCAGAAATGTATATGGACAAGCACCCCGAAGGACTCCCTACATTCTGGTCAAAAGAGGACCCGAAGAAAAAAATTTTGGGAATTTTGCAATCTTATCGCATCAAAACCTGATTTGAATCCAAAAAAGCATTAGTTTCCTGAGCAAAGAGCAAGGAAACTAAGTATGGATTTCAAAGCAAAAATTGAAGCTAGACTCAAACAGATTCTTGAAACGAAGCGTTCGTTCAACGTACTCTACGTGTCTGACAACACATCCAGGCTTTCCTGTGTGCGCGGTCTGAACGCAATGCAGGAGTTCAAGACTTTCTACAGCAGTATTACCGATGTTACGCTGACCACGATGGACAGCAAGACATTTACCCGGATGAAGCCGGACCTTTCCGCATTCAATGTGGTCTGGGTTGATAATGTCATCAGCTGCTCGTTCAACGACACGCTCATGGAATCCATGCGCGAAGCCTTCGATAAGTTTGAACCGGGTTGGCGCGACGAAGCTGAAAGCCTTAAGGGTAACAAGGCTGCCTATGACGAATATATGAAGCAGGCCAACGAATACCGTTCGTTGACTCTCCGCGTCGTCTATGCGCTCGACGAATTCTACTGGGATGCTCCGGGCGGCCGCAACCGTACAATTATCGATGCCAAGATGGTTTCTGACTGCCTCAGCTATGCGGATACGATTGTTGTCCCGAACACCGAGCTTATGGTTGCTATCCAGCAGACACAGCTTGTTGACGAAGACAAGGAAGTCGTCGTGATTCCTTCCTTCGTATCCAATTTCTAGCCGGTCCATAAGGTATTCCTCCGGTCTTCCGGCAGCAGCACGGTTATCCGCCGCCCGAAAATCCTCGTGAAGGGTACAGTGATTCCGTCGAATGTGCAGAACTTCATCATCCACTCCACGGATGATTACGACTTTACGATTTCCACCGTTGGTGAACTCGACCCGAAACTCGAAAAGCTTCTTATTGCCCCGAGCAAGAAGGAATCTCCGGTCGTTCGCCATATCTATCACTGGGCAAACCCGTATGTCAACGGCAAGAATGTTACCGAGACGATGGCTATGGAACGCGATGCCGCTTTCGATTTTGTCATTCTCACTTCCCCGATGGATATCGAAAATGATATCTACTTGATTTCAGACACCGACACTGACGCAATCATCGCTGTTGCTTCCGGTTCCGTTGTGTTCGCCCAGATTGCGGAAGCTCAGTTCGGCAAGGGTATCCACCTCTGTAACGAATGTGGCAACGGCTTTGCGTTCAGCGTGAAGTCTCCGGTGCAGAAGATTCGCGAAATGGTCGAACAGCGCCGCTCTGTTGCCAAGTGGGATGAAGCCTACATTGCCCAGCGTACTCTTCTTGAACACCGTCTTGTGTCTGACCCGAAGATTCTTGCAGGGTTCTTCCATGCAATGCTCGGCCAGCGCGTCAGCAAGGAACTCAAGACGAAGTTCGACGAAGGTATGGCAAAGCTAAGAAGGCTGACGCCCCGCTTAAGGAAGGATTGTCCGTTGTTCCGGGTGCAGGTGAAGCTGCCAAGGAATAATCTATGGGAAGGGAACTTAAGTACAATGTCATCAAGTATGACAACCTGAGTTTCGAAGGTGACCCGGAGCGTCCGGGTCATTCCCGTTCTTACGACAACCCTGATATAAACGCGCCGTTGGCATCGGAAAAGTATTTTGATGATAAGGCTGAAGTTGAAGGTATTGTCGCGGCGCTGAATGCCGATTTGAGTAAACGGGGTGAAACGATTGATATAACGCTGGCTAATGGTCAGCACTATGTCGGTCCAAGATTTACCTATGTGGTAGGGGAGGTTATGGCAAATGAGCCAGACGAGTAATATGAGTGCCGGGCTTGATGACGAAAGCCGTGCGCTTCTGGCCAAGGGTCTCAGCACTGCGGCGGTTACGCAGTCTATCGGGATGGTTTCCGCTGACCCGGAACTGACGAAGACCCGTATGCGTGAGCAGGCGCAGCTGAATGAGGATATGGTCGAGCTGAACAAGGAGCTTCAGCAGAAACGCGCGGCATTTGTCGCAGGTCAAGGGCAGGTTCCTGGTACACCTGGTACGGCAGGCGCGCAGAAGCCGTTTACCGGCCGCAAGAGACGGGGTAAGCAGGCACAGATGCCTGAAGTCGCTAATGTAAATGCACCGGCTACAGTAAACATTCCTGGGCAGCCGGAACAGGCTCCGATTGCTCCGGTAAACCCGCTCCCGCCGAATCTTACTGCGGCTGATATGGCACTTATCGAGGAAGTCAAGAAGTCCCGCATGCGTTCCCGCGAGAAGTTCTTTGAACAGCACGACTCGGTGCATCCGGGTGCGGTCGATGCGCGTCCGGAATACGCTAACGATACCTATCGTAATCCAATAAAGATGCTCAATGGCAACGGTGAATGGGAAGAACCGGTCGCTAAGTTTACGCCTCCACCGGAATATCCGCTTCCTCCTGAAAGACCTACGGAGGAACAGCTGATGTCGTCGATGGAACAAACGGCAATGCAGCAGGTTGCTCCGGCTCCGGCTGCACCGGTATCGCGGCCACAATCTCCTTCACTTGAAAGCCTTGGACTCGATGCGGTTAATTACCACACGATGCGCCAGGAGCTCGCAAAGGTAGCCCCTCCGGTAGCTCCGCAGGTTGCCGCCCCGGTTCCTCCCGTGCAGCCGCAGTTTGCTCCGGGTGCAATTCCGTCTTGGGATGAGGTGAATCGGGCTTCCCGTGGGTATGCCCAGCAGGCAAAGCTGGTGAATCCGCTTCCGCCTGAACCGAGCCCGGCCCCGGTACCGCCTCCAGTTGTCGAGCAGCCGTCATTTGCGCGCGCTCCGCTCCGTGATGAACCGCAGTTGCCTCCGTTTGCACAGCCTCAGGTGCGGCAGACTCCTGTTGTGCGTCCGCCGGTTGCAGACCCGAGCCGTCCTAATAGGGACTACGGGGAATTTGGCCTTATTTCCGGGTGGCCTTCCCGCTCGGTGTTCTATCCGAACAAGATATATGGCCAGTCATTGTTTACGGTCGATGCAATCCAGCTTGGACTTGCCGAGGATGACGAAATCTCCGATATCCTCGACGATGTGCTGTCACGCCGTATCAAGGGAATCGACCCGGGAGATATACTTACTGCTGACGAGGAATACCTGATGTACTGGCTGCGCGCATCGTCATATCCGTCACAGGCCGGGCATGGCTTGCCGAAGGTGAAGTTCAAGTGCTCGCATTGCGAACAGCGTTTCAACGATGCGCAGTCGTTGTCTATGATTCAGCCGATTACATTCATGGACCTTGACTTCAAGCTCGATAGCGACCCGCTTGAGGTAGCCGCGAAGCATTCCCGTAATGGCTATGCTGAGTTCACCGCGTACGACGGTCGTGAAGTCCATATCTATCTCCGCCGTCGCAAGCACGATGCGGTAATCCGGGAATACGAGGAGAAGTGGGAAGAGATTACCCATACATACCTCCCGAAGCACCGTACGGTGGAACTAGCTGCAGCCGCGGTTATCGAGATTGAGGATTGCAAGGATATGAACGCCAAGCTGGACTACATCGAGAACTATCCTCTCGAGGAGCGTATCTCATTCTTCCAGGCTATTGGCGATGCACAGGTGGTTTCCCATACTATAGCCAACATCAGGTGTCCATTCTGCGGAGGTACGGCATCTGTGCCGTATCCGTTTCATTATCGCCGGTTTGTGGCCTCGCTATAGCCGTAAGGAGATACTGAAGGACAAGTGCATCATCTCGGAGATTACATCGCATACATTTGCCGACTGCGACCGGATGTTCTTCCCGGACTTCCTCGAGCTGGCGCAGTATGCGTGTGACCGCTTTGTCGACCTTTACGGACGAAAGGAAGACAATATGGTTGACGTGGAAAACCTGTGATTGCTATATTTGGTATGATATGAGTAAGGTAACCAGACTTTATCTTGATATGGATGGCGTACTTGTCGATTTCGATTCTCGGGTCGACGAGTTCGGCGCGCGGAAGGCGCCCGGGAAGAACCCGGATGCTATCGACTGGAATATCGCAAGGGAAATCGGTCCTGACTTTTGGGCGAACATGAAGTGGATGCCGGGTGCGGACAAGTTCTACGAGGACTGCCGCGACCTTTGCCATACTGCAGGTATCGAGATGGGTATCCTGACTGCCATGGAGATTCCGGCGGGTATCCGCGGGAAATGCCTCTGGGTTCACTGGAATACCGACCTGGACAACGAACACCTTATCATCGTCCGGAAGGGAGAGGATAAGATGCGGTTTGCTGCTCCCGGGCGTATCCTCGTGGATGATACACCTAAAAATATCGAGAAATTCCGCGCGGCCGGCGGTTTAGGGGTGCTTTACAAGAATCCCCAGCAGGCGCTGGAAGACATACTGAAGCTTCTCTGATGGCACACGGCCTCCCCCTTCGGGAGGCCGTTGCTGTATAAACTGTGTAATTGAGGTTTGAAGCGCTATGGCCGACAAAACACAGACATATGGGAGCACGGGCGGATATGACAAGGTTACCGCCGCACTGCAGGAACTTAACGGTAAGCTGCAGGGCATTTCCGGTACAGCATCGACGCTGAGCAAGGGGTTATCGGATATCGAGGATACCCTTACCAATCCGCAGAGCCAGTTCTTTGCCGGCATGGTGGGCGCGTTGTCGTCTTCGATGGAGAACGCGCTGAAGAAAGCCGAATCGGACCGTCGCGTCTATGAAAACGCCAAGGAACAGAATGCCGAAGCGATGCGGCGTAGCGGTGCCGAACCTGTCAGGGGGCAGGCCGATTTCTGGTCACAGGCATTTTCCCCGGTAAGCAAGTCGCCTATAGAGGTACAGACCGAAGCTCTCAAGGCTACATTCAATGATGCCGGTGTGCGGACGTTGTTGAAGGACTCGCTTTCTTCGGCAACTATCCGTAGTGCAGTCAACAGTGATGTAGATGAGCGGACTACAGGTCAGAAGGTTCTCGATACCCTTACTTTGGGTGTTAGCAAGGATGTTCGCGGGATACTGGATAGGTTCTCCTCGGGTACCCGTGCGCAGAAGGCCGAGGAAAAGGCTATCCAGAAGGACCAGGGGACTATCAAGCGCGAAAAGAAGCAGGTCGACCAGCTGTCGGCACAGTATCGCGCATTGAAGGCTAAAAATACCGATGGCCAGAACGACGAGAAGATGCAGAGGATTCTCGCCGAGCTCCAGGAGCGCACCCAGATAATCAAGGATGCCGAGAAGCGTATTGACGAGCGCAAGGCGGACCCTTTTGCTGACCTTGTTGAAGTCGGGCAGGGTAATGAAAAGGTACCGGTTCCCGGTGGCAAGCCGGGGCAACCGAATGCGGGGCCTGCTCAGGGTGGTTCATGGATGCCACAGGGATTGCAGTTGCCATTGCCGGTGAAGATAATGGATTCCCTTGAAAGTAAGGTGTCAAAGAAGCCGGAAGAATCTGCCCCGGGCATTACTGGGCGTAAGGATTCGACAACGCCTGCTTCGAATCGTTCTACGCAGAGTGTAATAGGTGATGACCGCATAAGAACACAGGATGTTACCGGTGACCTTAACGAGCCGGTGGAAATGTCCCGTCCTTCTGAAGGTGGTGCCGTTAAGGAAGTTCGGGATAATGAGGAAGCTCAGGATATTCAACGATATCTTGACACGCGGTTGCGCCCTGAATTTTATATGGAAGGTACCAAGTTCTTTAAGAAAGTCAATGGTGGTGAATTGATTGAAGATTTGAAATCTTCTATTGGAACAAGCGGTACCGGTATGTCTATGGGTAAGGGCGGCGTTTATGCTGCTCTAGGTGCAGCTACTTTGGCGGCCGGTACAAAAATTGTACAGGCTAGTATGCTGGCCAAAGAGTGGATAGCTTCGGCCGAAGAAGCTGAGAAAGTTCGCCAACAGATTTATGCTGATGGAATTGCCGCTAATGAGAAAAAGAAGGTCGGCTGGAATGACGAAGCGCGCGATGCCACTACAAAGAGCATGAAGGCTGACCAGGAGTTGGATGAGGCAAAAAATAGCTGGTGGGTAGGGTTTAAAAATGCGGTAGGCCATGCGGTTGGTGTGAAGACTGAACTTGATGAGAAGAAGGAGGCCGCCGAGGCTGCCAATTTGGACCGTCAATTAGCTAATCGTAAGCTGAAGCGTATGACCGATGCTGCTAGAGAGGCTGGGGTGGATACTAATGATACCGTCAAGATGAACCGCTTCAGCAAGGAATACGAGGAACGGAAGCGCCAGAAGGTAATGTCAAACGCAAATCCTGAATCCCAGACTCCGCAGGATACGGTAGCTACTCCGGCGGCAAATGTAGACACAAGCAAGGTGATTACTAACGAGGAACAGACTAAGCGTCTTGAAGAAGCTATGTACAATGGTTCAAAGCGAGCGTTGATGGACCGTGAAGTACAGGACCAGAACGAACAGAATGCAAGAAAGCAGGGCGAGATGATAAATGAGTCTCT
>Ga0247608_10008638_pt1 | contig 10242 bp, 10 predicted proteins | sample 176DNAGHGlowgp2_FD_193490 | JGI IMG/M metagenome (GOLD analysis project Ga0247608, IMG submission 193490) | Sheep rumen microbial communities from Palmerston North, Manawatu-Wanganui, New Zealand - 1766 DNA GHGlow gp2 | ecosystem: Host-associated > Mammals > Digestive system > Stomach > Rumen ... | reverse complement strand
TTTGTTACCCTCGATGATTTTGTAACCTACGGTGATAGTGTCACCAGGACCGAAGCTTTCAAACTTCTTGCCGGCTTCCTTGGCTTTGTCTGCTGAATTGGTGGCAAATGCCTGCTCAGCAATCTTAATTAAATCCATTTTATTGATTCTTTATGGGTTGTTGTTGTCCGACGCAACATAGCTAATGACTCTTCCACTGCCAGCGGTTACGACGAAAGTGGGTGCAAAGGTACGGAATAATTCATAATTCATAATTCATAATTCATAATTATTTTTTCGAGCATTGGTGTTTTTAAGCATTTTTAAGGATTTCCATCCTAAGCTTCTTAGGGTCTTTAAGGTCTTTATTCTCAAAAAATAAAAAAAACGGGCGAAGTCATCTGACTCGCCCGCTTGTCTTGTTCGCTGTATGTGCTTATGGAAGGCTGATAGCTTCGTTGGGACATACATCAGCGCATGTTCCGCACTCTGTGCATACATCAGGATCAATAGAATAGATGTCGCCCTCAGAGATTGCGCCAGCTGGACACTCATCAATACATGTACCACATGCAATACAGTCGTTGCTAATTACGTAAGCCATAATGTTTTTTATTTAAATGTTAATACTAATGTTTCAATTGAAGCAGGTCAATACCTACTTTTGAGTGATGCAAAGATATATATTTATTTTGAAATACCTACAAATGATGACTTTTTTTTTCTTTATTTATACTGAATCGAAATTACTTTCGAATTTTCAATTTTCAGATTTACAATGTACTATTTATTTTGTAAATCGATTTATTTTTAATTTTGCATAAAATTGACAAATAGTCAAATTGTAAATCAATTGTAAATTGTAAATAGTCAAATTGTAAATACTGTGGTGTACAATATTGCTGCTAAAACAGCGTTATTGTATGTAGATGAAACGTTTCTTATATATTATATTATGTACGTGTGCATGTACGATGACGCTACATGCACAGGATAGAACGGTGCAGAACAGGCCTTATACGGATTTGCGACGGTTCCATTTCGGTGTGTTGGTAGGAGGTCATTTGCAGGACTTGGAGTTTGTCAATGGTGGTCCGCAGCTCATTACGAATGATGACGGATCGATAGTAGAGAAGATTGTTACCTGTGATCAGGATCGTTGGGACGCAGGTTTCACGGTGGGTGTGCTGGGTGAGTTTCGTATCAACCAGACTTTCCAGTTCCGTGTTGCGCCGACAATGTATTTCGGCACCCGTCACCTGACCTTTCATAATTTCTCGGACGTGGATGCTACGGGTGCTCCTATCGAACAGCATCAGGAACTGAAGTCGGCATATATTTCATTGGCTTGTGACTTGATTGTTGCAGCGCCGCGATTCAACAATCACCGTCCATATCTGATAGCTGGTGTCAATCCGATGATGAACCTGTCTGGGCGCGATAACGACTTTCTGAAGCTCAAAGGAATGGACACATTCTTGGAAGTGGGTGTTGGCTGTGATTTCTACTTGCCGTTTTTCAAACTGCGTCCTGAGTTGAAGTTTATGTTTGGTCTTTCGAATTGTCTGGACTTAAAACATGCTGACCATCTTCGTGACAAGAATATGCTGATGTACACAAACTCTGTGACAGAGGCGCACAGCAAAATGATTGCCCTCACGTTCTATTTCGAATAATCAAGATAAATTGCATAAAAAAACGAGAGCAAGCGCTCTCGTTTTTTTTAGGTAATTCTAGTTGAACTAGTTGAACTAGATTTACTAGGTTCTATAGAATTAATTAATATTGCTTACCTGCTTAGCTGCTTCGTGTTCTGGGTCAAGGGCCAGGATCTTGGCAGCATAGCTCTTAGCAGTTGCTGTGTCCTTCTGGATAATCAGGGCATACGACATATTGTAGTGGTAAGCCTGAATCAGACGGTTCTTAGAGATGTTGTCGTAGTTGGAGTTAGCTGTAATCAACTCAATGACCTTGTCATAGAAAGGTTTAGCAAGACCCTGCTGGCTTGTTGGGTCGAGCTGACCGGCAATACGTGCACGTTGATAGTTAGCATACTCTGCTGCACTTGGCTTCTTGGCTGCGAGATCAGCAAAAACCTTATCACTTTCTTTCAATGTATTGGTCTTCGCATCACCGCTGAGGGTCTGTGAATAGTACATGTAGGCAGTACCCAGACTTGCGATATCAGTAGCAGAAGCCAAATCGCCTGCTACACTGTGGTATTTCTTCCAAGCATCGATAGACTTTGCGTAGTCTTCCTGCTCACCAAATGTCTCAGCAATTCTCTTCAGGGCATCGAGTTTGGCATCTTTGTTTGCATCGGGATGCTCAGCCAGTTTGTTAAAGGTCTCGATAGCCTTTGCGTAATCCTTGTTGCCCAATGCAGCGTGACCATAGTACTGGAGGTCATAAGGCAGGATTTTTACAGAGTCTGAGATGTGGAACAGTTTCTCTGCATACTCCATTGCTTTCGAATAGTTCTGCTTCTCGGTAAAGCTATAGAAGGTGAGACGTGGAATGGCTGGAGCAGCAGGGAATTTCGTAACACCCCATTCACCCTGCTCAATAAGTTTGTCATAGTTCTTGGTAAAGAACAAACAGGTCAGATAATTGACAAACTGGTTGTCTTTCATCTTGTTGCGGTCAACCTTCTCATAATAGGCGATAGCGTTCTTTTTGTCGCCTGCATTGTCGTAAATCTCTGCTGCGATGATGTCAACAGGGTAGGAGGGATCAGCCAGACGCAATTGTTCGAGTGCATTGGCAGACTCCTTCGGACTTACCTTTGCCATGATGTAGGCATAGCGGCGATAGCCTTCTGGATTTGTCTTGTCGAAATACATCGCCTGCTGATAGTAGTTTGCAGCCTCACCAGGTTTGTCATTCAGGGTCTCAACGTCACCCATGAGGATATAAGCCTCACCATAGTTCTTGTTCTTGCCTGAGATAGCCATATTGCCATATTCCATTGCCTTTTCTTTGTTGCCTGCATTGAAATAGGCACGACCAATAGCGGTCAATGTCTTCGGATCTTTCTTGAATCCTTTGGCAATAGCTGCTACCTGCTTATCTTTGTCAGGTGCGTTAGACTTGATGATGTTTGTTGCGTTCTTAACAGCCTCGTCTGCTTCAGACTGAGCCATTGCAGGAGCTGCGACTGATAACATCAGTGCTCCAATGAATAAATATTTGATCGTTTTCATAATGTAGAATATTGTTATCTTGTTAATACTATCTGTTGCTTGTTCCGTGATTGCTGTTTTTTCCGTTTGACGTATCAAACTTCAAAAAGTAAAATCAGCTCCTTCTCTTCTTACTCCTTACCCCTTCTCTCCTTATTTCACATGAACCTCCCGCAAGGTGATTTCACCATAGGCAGGTAACAGGCCAGCCTTAAGGATTACCAATTGTCCCTGATTCTGTGAGATAATGAAGTTCTTGAAGGTTGTTGCCACACCGCGTCGCGGATCGCTGACGAGCGCATAGACGGTGCGTACCAGTGGATAATCGCCTGAATAGAAGTAATACTGGAACGGCTGATAGCTGTTGCCGATTGTTGCTTTCTGTGCTGAAGAAACGTACATCGGGCGCACCTCTTTCTTAAAAGTAAGGTTGGTGCTGTCGCGTTTGTCGTTCAGCCAGTTGCTGCCGATGATACCAATTGCATTCTTGTTATTCTCTACAAATGCTACAACGTCGGCGGGTTTGTTGACAGCAGTAGCATTTTCCTTGCTGATTGCTTTGCCGCCCAGGATACTATCCTCAGCAAAATGTACGGTGCTGGCCTTTGGATTATCAAAGACGAGTTGGATTTTACCGAGTTTAGAGTTGGGGTAGATATCGCTCCAGTTTTTGACTTCACCGAGCAGGATACGCTTTATATCATTGACACTGATACATGAATCAGTGTTCTGGGTATTCTGAATGAGGGTGAGACCATCGTAACCAATCTTGAATGAGCCAGGATTGGTACCCTTTGCTTCAAGATATTCACGTTCTTGGGGTGTAAAGTTACGTGATGTGATCACCAGGTACACATCGCCATCCATAAGCATTTTTATGGCATCGGTCTCATTGGTGTACAAGGTGTCTAACTTTGCTTCTGGATAGCGGTGCACAAACAAGTCGCGTTCCTCTTCTATGACAGGTCGGAAACTTTCGTCGCAGGCATATTTAGCATTTCCCTTAGCATAGTTAGAGCCACTCTCTGTACACGAGGTACAAAGAGTGGCAGTAAATGTTAATCCTACTATCAAGTAAGATATGAGTTTTTTCATGTTACTTTTGCAGTTTGAATGTTACTGGTACATTGAACTTTACACGTACTGGTGAACCGTTCTGCATACCAGGAATCCATTTCGGCATACGCTTTACAACGCTGAGAGCCTCACGGTCGAGTGACGGGTCAACACCACGTGCAATTCTCACGTCAGAAACGCTACCGTCAGTCTCAACGACGAATGCTACGATGACACGACCTTCAACACCGTTCTCTGCTGCTGCAGCAGGGTAGGTGATGTTGGATGAGAGCCACCTTTGCAGAGCACCGTTACCACCAGGATAAGAAGGCATCTTCTCAACCACGTCGAAGACTTTACGAGAAAGATCTTCTTTGGGTTTCTCTTCAACCTTTTCTTCCTTCAGCTGTTGCTCTACTTTCAATGTTGCACCTTTGTCGCTGTTTCCTTCCACGTTGAAAGAACCGATGGCTTCTTTCTTCTCCATCACCTCGTCCTGAGAAACAACCTGGTTCTTCACCTCGTTGTCTTTCTTAATCTCTGGAACTTGGAAAGCGGTAGAAGACTTCACCTCTTCGATAACTTCTTTCTTTTCCTGGATGATTTCCTGGCGTTCTACCTTCGGCTCGTCCTTCTTCTTCTCTGCTTCAGCTTCGAGGGCTGAGAGTTCGGCAGCTTGCTCTTGACGCAATCTTGCCTCTCTGTCAGCATCGATCTTATTCTTGAGTTGGAGACCGCCGTACATCAGAACACCTAACAACAATACTGCAAGCATTGACCAAACGTTACGCTTTCCTGTCTGCTGTCGAATGGCATAAGCTCCGTATGCCTTGTTTCGGCTATCGAAAACAAGATCGCTCCATTTGCCGGATATCAAATCAATTTTTGACATAATCTTACATTTTAATTGTTAATAACTTGCTTAATAGGCTACACCCTTAGCTTTGAGAAGTTTCTCATCGTCGGGTTTGATGTTATCAAGCATATATGTTCCAATGCAGCAAATCTGCATTTCATCAAGAACATCAATCAGATTCGAGTAGGACGCTTTGTCTGAAACCTTGATGATGATGGTCAAAGGCTGGACGGTTCCATCCTTCAGTTTACCAGACTTGATAGCTTTCAGCTCACTCTTGTAGATACTGTCGGGAATGGCAGCGCTGTTCTCAGCTTTCTTCTGGTCAAGAGCTGCTTTTTCTTTCATCATCTTTAAAACCTGACCTTCGTCATACATCTGGAGTACCTTGCGGATACCATCCTTACCCCAAGTGGTCTCAACCAACTTGGTCGGATCGTTGTAATCGGGAATACCGTCCATGTGGAAAATCTTGTCGTTAGCAAGAACGTACAGGGTCATAGAGCTTGACTCCTTGGCATCCTGACGGTCTTTCTGATCCACATTATCAGAGTCCTTACTTGGCATCGCCAACTCCATAGACTGTGGTTTAGACAGTGAGGTACAGAGCATGAAGAAGGTAATAAGAAGCATCATCATATCCACCATAGGCGTAAAGTCTACGCGGGTCTGCATCTTTTTCTGTTTGCTAGTGCTTTTCTTTGCCATGCTTAGTCCTCCTTATTCTTCTTGAGGTTCGTAATCAGATAATAACGGCTTTCATCCAGGTCCTGAAGTTCAGAAATGACTTTCTTCACGTTCTTGTAGGGAGCATCTGCAGAACACTTGATGGCAATTTTCATACCATCCTCTGAGCCAATCTCATCGTATGCGTCCTTACATGCTCTTACCCACTCCTGGAATTCGCTGGTCTTATCACCTGTAGTGGTACTGTCGGTAGGAATACCTGTACTCTTCTTGAGAGCTTCTGGCATCTTCTCCTGGTCAAGACTCAGGTAGGCGCTCAGCTTGCTCATTGGCATACCCCACATAGGGTCGATCTTGAACTTCTGCATCTGCTCACCTGTGAGCTTGATACCACTATAGTTTCCTATCATTGTTTGCAGAGCCTTCAACTGTACCTTCTGGTCGGAAGTTGTCATGAAGACGTGCCCGACACTGTCAACGTGTACAGTGAGCAGCATCTGCTCAGGAATGGCAATCTCCGAAATAGACTTTGGTGCGATGACCTTCACAGGCTCGTTCTTCACGAATGTAGAAGTGAGCATGAAGAAGGTAAGCAGGAGCACCATGACGTCCGACATCGGTGTCATGTCAATCCATACGTCCGATTTCTTAATTTTTAACTTACCCATAACTGAATAATTTTTAAAGGGTTAGCAAAAATTAAGCCTCGTCTGCGTGCTTGACCTCGTATGTCTGAGCGATAGTGTAACCAATCTCGTCAATGGCGTATGTCAACTTGTCGATTCTGTTGGTGAAGTAGTTGTAAGCAACTACGGCTACCCATGATGTAGCGATACCAGATGCAGTGTTGACAAGTGCCTCAGAAATACCAGTAGAAAGAGCTGAAGAGTCAGCACCACCATCAGAAGCCAAGGCAGCGAATGAACGAATCATACCAAGCACAGTTCCGAACAGAGCGGTCAAGGTACCGAGGGTAACGATTGTAGCAATAATCGGGAGGTTCATGGTCATGGTAGGCATCTCAAGCTGAGTAGCTTCTTCGTGTGCCTGCTGGATACGAGCAATCTTTTCCTTTTTCTTCATGCCTGTAGCAGCTTCCATTTCCTTGTAAGACTTCAGAGTTGCACCAACAACGTTGCCGATAGAGCCACCCTGCTTGTCGCACAGCTGCTGAGCTTTTGCGAAGTCGTCAGCCTTGATAGCGGCTTTAACGTTCTGAACGAACTTGGTTACATTGCCCTTACCTGCGCATGCGCTGATACCCATGAGGCGCTCAACAGAAAGTGCGATAACAGAGAACAACAGACCGAAGATGATAGGCACAACGAATCCACCTTTGTAGATAGTACCGAGCATGTTGCCCTGCTTGGGTACTTCGCGTGTTTCATCAGTAAAGTTGTTTACGTTACCAAGTACAAGCTCATAGAACAGTGCTGCTACGATGAACGCAAAGATAAGAATAATGATCGCATTCTTTACACCCTGGAAGCCTTGCTTTTTGGGTGTGGCTTTTTGTGTAGTTGCCATAATTTGTAATTTTAATTTTTAGTTATTAATAAGAATAAGTTGTTTGTATGTATTTCTTGTTTGTTATTTTATTGATTTAACGTTCGGTAGTTTTTAAATATCCTCGCAAAGATAGCAATTTATCGTTAACCACCGCCTCATTTAAGAAGTTTTAACGAAGATTTCTCGTAAAAAACTCCTTTTGATGATTGATAAACGTCTTCTGCCGCGATTTATTATGCTTTTTCATGTAATTTATTTCAGTTGTCCCAACACTTCCTTGATTCTGCGCATCGCTTCACGGATGTTGTCGTCACTGGTGGCATAACTCATGCGGAAGCACTCTGGATCGCCGAATGCGTCACCTCCTACAGTAGCTACATGTCCTTTGTCCAATAAGTACATCGCAAGGTCATTGGAATTGTTGATGGTATGCTCACCATCGCTCTTCCCATAGAAACTGCTGCACTTCGGAAACAGATAGAAGGCTCCTTGCGGCACATTGACTTCCAGTCCTGGAATGTCTTTCGCGAGTTTTACAATCAGGTCGCGACGACGCTCAAAAGCCAGGCGCATCTCTTCCACACAGTCTTGTGGAAGGTTGTAGGCAGCTTCGGCAGCTTTCTGACTAACGGAGCATGGTCCGCTGGTATATTGTCCTTGCAGTTTGTTGCAGCCCTTGACAATCCATTCTGGTGCAGCGATGTATCCAATGCGCCAACCAGTCATTGCGTATGCCTTCGATACACCGTTGACGATGATCGCACGTTCCTTCATGCCTGGGAACTGGGCAATGCTCTCGTGATGACCGATATAGTTAATGTGCTCGTAGATTTCATCTGCAAGGACAAACAGGTCGTCGTGGCGCAAGATGACTTCTGCCAGTCCTGCCAGCTCATCTTTGGAATAGACGCTGCCAGTAGGGTTACTTGGTGAGCAGAGTATCAGCATCCGTGTTTTCGGTGTGATAGCAGCTTCGAGTTGCTGTGGTGTCATCTTGAAGTTCTGGTCGAAACCGGCATTTACAATGACGGGTTCACCACCAGCCAGTTTCACCATTTGCGGATAGCTCACCCAGTAGGGTGCAGGGATAATCACCTCTTCACCGTCATTGACCAATGCCATGATGGTGTTGCATACGCTCTGCTTGGCACCGTTGGAAACCAGAATCTCGTTGGGTTGATAGTGCAAGTGGTTTTCACGTTCCAACTTGCGCGCGATAGCCTGGCGCAGTACGGCATAACCAGGAACAGGTGAATATCTGGAGTAGTTCTCCTCGATAGCTAACTTTGCAGCCTGTTTGATATGGTCGGGCGTGTTGAAGTCGGGTTCTCCGACACTCATATTGATTACATCGATACCCTGTGCTGTCATTTCGCTGCTCTTCTGTGACATTGCCAATGTAGCAGACGGTGCTAACCTGTTCAATCGGTTTGATAACTGTGCCATTTTTTATTTTGTTTTGTTTCGCTCTGCAAATGTAAGCAATTTATTCGTTTTAACGAAGATATTACGACATTATTTCAGTAATTTTATTATTTCGGAGTTAAAACGGAAGTTAAAGTTGCCTTTATAGGTGCAAAGTATGTCCCATGCGCTCCTTTTTCGTCTTCAGGTATTTCAGGTTGTGCTCGTTGGGCTGTATTTCAATAGGCACATTCTCCACGATTTCCAGTCCGTAAGCTTCCAGCCCTACACGCTTCACAGGGTTGTTGGTCATCAGACGCATCTTCTGAACACCAAGTGTACGGAGGATCTGTGCCCCACAGCCATAGTCGCGTTCATCAGCTTTGAATCCTAAACAGAGGTTGGCATCAACGGTATCGTAGCCTTCTTCCTGAAGTTTGTAGGCTGCCAGTTTGTTCATCAGACCGATGCCGCGTCCTTCCTGTTGCATATAGACGATGACGCCTTTGCCTTCCTGTTCAATCATCTCCATCGCCTTATGTAGCTGTTCACCACAGTCACAACGCTCGCTGCCGAGGATATCGCCTGTAGCACAGGAAGAGTGGACGCGCACCAGGATAGGTTCGTCTTTCTCCCACGACCCTTTGATCAGGGCGAAATGTTCTTGTCCATTGCTTTTCTGTCGGAAGGGGATGATGCGGAACTGTCCGTATTTGGTAGGCATATCAGCTTCAACACCTTTCTCTACGATGGATTCCTGTTGCAGGCGATAGGCAATGAGGTCTTTGATGGTGATGATCTTCATATCCCACTCTGCAGCTTTCTCCTGCAGTTGTGGCATACGCGCCATGGTGCCGTCCTCATTCATAATCTCTATGAGGGCACCAGCAGGGTAGAGGCCTGCCAGCTTACACAAGTCGATGGCAGCTTCTGTATGACCAGAGCGGCGCAATACGCCATTGTCTTGTGCGTAGAGCGGACTCACGTGTCCTGGTCGTCCGAAAGTATGGGGTGTTGATGAGGGGTCGGCGAGTGCCTTGATGGTCTCGGCACGGTCGTGAGCAGAGACGCCTGTGGCACATCCTTCCATCTTGTCGATGGTGACAGTAAACGGTGTTCCTAACAAGGAGGTGTTGTCTGATACTTGATGGGGCAGGTCGAGTTCTTTGCACCGTTCGATGGTGATAGGTGCACAGAGCACGCCGCGTGCGTTTTTCAGCATGAAGTTCACCTTTTCTGGTGTAATCTTCTCTGCTGCAATAATCAAGTCGCCTTCGTTCTCGCGGTCTTCATCATCGACCACAATGACAAACTTTCCTTCTTTGAAATCTTTTACAGCTTCTTCAATGCTGTTCAGTTTGAATTCCGTCATATCTTATACCTTATTATATATTATATTAAAGGAGTTAATTCCTAACATTTATAGCTCTCCTCCCTTTGGGAGGGGTTGGGGGTGGGCTATTCTTTCTACTATCGTCTCGTTCGCCTGTACGATAATCTTCAGGTCGTGCCACAGACGTAATCTGAAACGCCACATGCGACAGTAGAAGAAGATGCCCAGCGGTACGA
>Ga0247608_10008637_pt1 | contig 10243 bp, 5 predicted proteins | sample 176DNAGHGlowgp2_FD_193490 | JGI IMG/M metagenome (GOLD analysis project Ga0247608, IMG submission 193490) | Sheep rumen microbial communities from Palmerston North, Manawatu-Wanganui, New Zealand - 1766 DNA GHGlow gp2 | ecosystem: Host-associated > Mammals > Digestive system > Stomach > Rumen ... | reverse complement strand
TTCTTGTCCCCCTTTGAAATCGAGGAACCAACATATATATACATACGCCCGCAGGATACGGAAGACAGCGTGAAGCAGATGTTGCGTACGGATGCCCACGCCTCGAACCTGCGCGGATGGAGCGTGGCTCGGATGGTTACCGACTACACGCCACGAACAGGACGATATGAGATTCTACCGGGAGAGTCAATGTGGAATGTCTATCGTAAACTGCAACGCGGACGGCAGACACCTGTGCGTCTCGTCCTGCCATCGCTGCGCTCCATGGACCGTCTGGCCTCGCTCATCGGGAGAACTCTGATGCCCGATTCGGCAGAGGTCGCCGCCTCGCTTCAAGACTCGCTCTTCACCTCCAGATACGGTTACACACCCGCCACGATTCCCGCTTTGTTTATCCCGAACACATACGAATTCTACTGGGACGTGACTCTCGATCAGCTGGCTGAACGCATGGTCAAGGAGAACAAACGCTTCTGGGAAGCTGAAGACCGCAACGCGAAAGCCCAACGCATGGGGATGTCGCACGAAGAGGTAGTGACTCTGGCCAGTATCGTGGATGAAGAGACAGCCAACAACGGCGAGAAGCCAATGATTGCAGGCATGTATCTGAACCGTCTTCGCATTGGGATGCTCCTGCAGGCCGACCCGACGGTGAAGTTCGCCGTGGGCGACCCGACCCTGCGCCGCATCCGGGGCAGTCATCTGAAAGTGGAGAGCCCGTATAACACATACCTCAACAAAGGTCTGCCCCCCGGGCCCATCCGCATCGCGTCTGTGGCTGGAATAGATGCCGTGCTGAACCACGCAAACCACGACTACATCTATATGTGTGCCAAAGAGGATTTCTCCGGCACTCATAACTTCGCTGCCACCTATTCCGAGCACCAAAAGAACGCTGCTCGCTACGTGAAAGCGCTGAATGAGAGAGGAATAAAATAATAAATTCATAATTTATAATTCATAATGCATAATTAGGCTGCGCGCAGCATTTTACATTTTACATTTTACATTCTACATTATACATTTTTTCTACCGTGTCTTCAACCCTAAGATTTCAAGTTGTCGGGGAGGCGTTCAAGAAACACCCCATCGACGTGCCAACGCCCAAGGAGCGCCCTTCGGAGTTCTTTGCTAAATATGTGTTCAACCGCCAGAAAATGATGCAGTATCTGCCCGTTGAGGTCTATCACAAGATGATTGACGTAATGGACAATAAGGCGACATTGGACATGGAGACTGCCGACGTCGTGGCGGATGCCATGAAACGCTGGGCTATGAGCCTCGGCGTCACACATATAACCCATTGGTTTCAGCCTCTTACCGAAGGTACAGCCGAGAAACACGACGGTTTCGTAGAGCACGACGGCAAGGGGGGGATGGTGGAAGAGTTCACCGGCAAGCAACTGGTGCAGCAGGAGCCGGATGCCAGTTCGTTTCCCAGCGGAGGCATCCGCTCTACATTCGAGGCCCGTGGCTACTCGGCCTGGGATCCTGCGTCGCCGGTGTTCGTTATGGGTGACACTCTGATGATTCCTACCGTTTTCATCGCTTATACGGGTGAGGCTCTGGATTACAAGGCTCCGCTGAAGAAGGCCTTGCACGCCGTGGATAAGGCTGCGACCGAAGTGGCACGCTATTTCTACCCCGATGTGAGGAAGGTGAGCTCGAATCTCGGGTGGGAACAGGAGTATTTCCTTGTTGACGAAGACCTATACGCCGCCCGTCCTGACCTGCTTATGACAGGTCGAACTCTTATGGGTCACGACTCCGCCAAGAACCAGCAGATGGACGACCACTACTTTGGTTCTATACCCGAGCGTGTCGTTGCGTTCATGAGAGACTTGGAGATAAAGGCGCTGGAGCTGGGAATACCTTGTAAGACACGCCACAACGAGGTGGCGCCAAATCAGTTCGAGCTGGCTCCTATTTTTGAGGAGACGAACCTCGCCGTGGATCACAACATGCTGATGATGTCGCTGATGAAGAAGGTGGCACGCAAGCACGGCTTCCGCTGTCTGCTCCATGAGAAGCCCTTCGCCGGAGTCAACGGTTCTGGCAAGCACAACAACTGGAGTTTGACCACCGATACCGGTATTCTGCTTCACGCGCCGGGCAAGACACAACTGGACAACCTGCGTTTCATCACGTTCATCGTGGAGACGCTGATGGCGGTGTGGAAACACAACGGTCTGCTGAAAGCCAGCATCGTAAGTGCAACAAACGCTCATCGACTTGGGGCCAACGAAGCACCGCCTGCCATCATATCCAGTTTCCTGGGCAAGCAACTGAGTGATGTACTGGAACATCTCGAACAGGCCGACGACAACGAGATATTGCTTTCCGGCAAACAGGAGATGCATCTCGGCATACCGCAGATTCCAGAGATTTTAGTGGACAACACCGACCGCAACCGCACTTCGCCCTTTGCCTTCACCGGTAACCGCTTCGAGTTCCGCGCCGTGGGTTCAGAAGCGAACTGCGCCAGCGCTATGATTGCGCTGAATGCTGCTGTGGCAGAAGCTCTCATCAGCTTCAAGGAGCGTGTGGATAAGAAGATTGCAGAGTTCTCAGGCAAGGCTGAGTTCACCAAAGGCGGGCACAGCGCCGTCTATCACGCCATCATCGAGGTGCTTCGCGAGGATATCAAGACCTGCAAGCCCATTCATTTCGACGGCAACGGATACAGCGAGGAGTGGAAACAGGAGGCTGCACGCCGCGGTCTGGATGTAGAGGCTTCCTGTCCTCTGGTTATAGACCGTTATCTGGACGATGCCAGCGTGAAGATGTTCGCTCTGACAAAGGTGTTCAACCGCGCTGAACTGGAAGCCCGCAATGAAATCAAATGGGAGACTTATACGAAGAAGATTCAGATTGAGGCCCGCATCTTCGGCGACCTCTGCCTGAACCATATAATTCCCGTGGCCACACGTTATCAGAGCACTCTGATTGACAATGTCCACAAGTTGCATGAGATATTCGATGACGATACTGCGAAGTCGCTTTCGTGTGACAACATATCGCTCATAAAGCAGATCTCTGAACACACCAGATACATAACCACTCACGTGAACAAACTTATCGACGCACGCCGCGTGGCTAACCGTATTGAGAGCGAGCGCGAGAAGGCTATAGCATACCACGATACGGTGGCTCCTTTACTTGAGAATATTCGCTATCATGTTGATAAGCTGGAACTTATCGTTGACGACGAACTCTGGCCTCTGCCTAAGTATCGCGAGATCCTTTTCATCAGATAATACGAATCCCCGCTGCGAGGCGGGGATTTCTGTTATTATGGAATAAGGACTTTGGGAAGTCTTGTTTACGGCACGAGAACTTTTTTGCCGTTGACGATGTAGATACCGGGGGCAAGGCCGCTACGCCAGTTGTCGTATGTGGCATCGCGTTTGAGCATCACACCGCGCAGGTCGAAGACCGTAAAGGAAGAACGACGGGTTTGGGCTGTCTCTATACCGACGGGAATAATAGGCACTTCGGGCAATTCCTCAGGCACCCATTCGGGGTCTTCTTCCTCCTCGTCGGAGATGTCGTATGGCGTTAGCGTGGCAAAGATGTATTCGGCACGCTGGCGCAGCCACAGTTTGGCGTTCTCGGCTGTAGTGTCATAATAGCGTCCGTCGCTCCACTTCGTTGCATTGTTCTCCAAGGAGGGCTTCGCATAATTGTAGTAGTCGCCGCAGTACTCGACGACCTCGTCGAGACTGTTATCCATGAATCGCTTCCACGCTTTGTAGTAAGCTCTGTCAAGAGGCTCGCCGCAACGGCGCAGGTCGCGCCAGAACTGGTTCTTTTCCATACTCCGCACCTCGGTATATGAGGCCTCTATGTCTCCTTGGAAATAGCTGCGATTAACCTCGTAGCCAAACGCCCAGTCGAGATCCCACACGGGGCCGAATATGTACTTGCTCGACGAGTCTCGGTAGTCAGCCTTGTAGAGGAACGTGCTCTTCGGGTGCATTAACTCGAGGTTGTCTATCAGCTCGTTGGTAAGATAGAAGGCGGCATAGGCATCCACATCTATCAGGCTGGAAACGTCCGATTTGCTCTTTACAAATGCGGTCATCAGGTTAAAGTCGCTGGAAATCTCGTTTTGCGTCAGTAAGGTGCTGGTGGGATCGCTGAAGTCCGGATCCTTGATGTTCACAGGCAGACTGTAATAGGAGTCGCGGAATTTGTATGTCTCGTCGTAGTAGGAATCCAGTTCTAACAGGGCGGCGACACTCTCGTCATCAACATCGATGCTGTTGCCGGCCAGTCCGACTTTCTCGGTGAAGATATAGCTGCCGCGATAACCGCCGTTGATGTACAACTCCACGGGGATTACGTGGTTCGCGCCTGCTGCTCCTGCCATCCGCGCCACTTTCATCCCGACGGCATTCGCCATCATCGAACCGCCGATGGCATTGGCCTGCAATACCCAGTTCTTGCCTTTGGTCAGACCGAACGGCTTCACCTTACTCTTGAATTTCAGACGATAGGGGTTCTTGGCGTAGGGGTCAGAACCGTTCCAGCTGCTGTTGCCGCGCCCTTTTATCTGCACGCTGTCTTGAAGGCTGGGGAAGACATCTGCGCCGTCAATACTGATAGCGGCATTCAGGTAATAAGACTTGCTGCTTACCATTGCCCCGCCTTCAATGTTTATGTCTATGCGCGGCGTGGTGACAGCCCGGTCGGTAGGCCAGTCAATCACAACGGAATAGCGGTTACCGAAAGGTTCCCATTTCAGAGTGAGGTCGGGGTCTATTGGGTTGGTCGGATCTGAAGGATCTGTTGGGTTTGTTGGGTCGTCGGGTTCCTCTGAGGACAAAATCACCCGCCACAAGGCGAACTCAGCCCATTGGATATAGTTAGATCTGTAATAGTTGGACAGCTGCTCAAATCGGAGATAGGTGTAATCGTCGCCGAGGTCGATAGTAGGGGAGCGGTAAGTGCCGGCTGCAGTGGTGGGGAGTCCGTCTTCATCAACGTGGAAGTCGCGAATAGCCTGCCATGTCGTGCCGTCAGTTCCGGCATAAAGCCGCAGGGCCGTGGTGTGGCGACCGTCGGTGTCGGAACGGTTTGTGTAGCTGAACTGGATATGATGCAGAGCTTCTGGCAGATGGACGTCGAGATACGGACAACTGTCTGCCGGAAGTTTCTCGTAGGCTCCGCTGCCCCAAGTGCTGTGAAAGATGGTGCTGAGATTGCCGTCGAGCAGGTTCGCTGGATCCTCCTCGTAATTGCTGGGGGCGTTGGTTGAGAGCATCTCGGCCGTGAGGGCTACGGGTTCACATTTTTCTCCGGGCTGAGGCTCTGGCTCTACTGGCTCTGGCTCTTCCTCCTCTTCTTCCGGCTGGTCAATGGTCAGAACCCGATGTCCGGGATGACAAACCATATAGGTTATAGTTTTGTCGAAGCGGTGGCGGCTACGTTTGCTATGTTGGCGCACTCCGTTCACATAGACAACAGCCACGGAGTCGGACACTTGGAACGAGGGCGTGAGCCTTTTACCGATGCTCGGAACGGTGGCAGTGATGAGGCTGTCGCCAATGATTTCACATTGTACATCCGTATAGACGTCGTCGTTAAACTTGTTGTTGAACTTGAATGATGTAAATGCTGGGGTTTTAGGCCTTTCTTGATTGTGTTTTTCTATGTGGGCGAGCGGGTATTCATAGGCCTGCCCGTCGATTGTGGTGATAAATAAGCCGTTGGAACTCGTCTCTATGGATGAAATCAATGCCGACGGAAATGCATCCACACATCCGTTTATTAGGGTCACGAAAAGAGTGTCTTTAGGACTCGGATTCTCCTCTTCTTTAGCTGTCGCCGAGAGGCAAAAGGAGAATGTCATAAAAAACAGCAAAGAGAAGCGTATTAGTTGTTTCATAAGATGTCTGATTAAGGTTTTGTGCAGCAAAGGTACGGTTTTTACATTAAATAGTATAAAAAAGAAGGTAAAAAGTTTGCTTTTCAGATAGATAAGGTGTATTTTTGCGGGCTAATTGCCAAAAGGAGATGGAAAAAACCATGTTCGATACGCTGCTGAGCCTGCCTTTGTTCCAAGGACTTGGGCGCGCAGACCTCAATCGTATCCTAGAATCCACCCACCTGGAATTCGAGAAACGAGCCGGCGGCAGCGTCATTGTTCGTGAAGGAGACCTCTGCGAGGGTGTCACCTTCGTACTGGACGGGAAAGTGGCCATCGAGAATGTGGCAGCCGACGGCTCGTGGCTTGTGGAGGAGGAGCTCCCCACACCTACAGCCATCGGGATAGAGAGCCTCTACGGAAGCAGACGCACTTATACCAGCACCAGCAAGACCCGCTCGCAGACTCGGTTGTTGTGGGTCGATAAGCGCACTATTGCGGCTCTGACTGCCTACTTCGAGGTGTTCCGCATTAACCTGCTCAATCACCTGTCGGCCTCTCTCTCGCGCGCTCAGCAACCCCAGTGGCTGCCTGCGCCGGACACTTTGGAAGGACGCATTGTGGCGTGGTTTCGTGCTCACGTGGCACGTCCCGCCGGACAGAAACAGTTTCGTCTGACCATGAGTCTCTTGGGCAAATATCTGGGCGAGGATTACCGCTATATTTCTCGCGCCCTTCACAACTTGGAACATCAAGGCTTGCTCTCTCTGAGCCGTAACACCATAACGATTCCAGCCTTCGAGCAGCTAATTATGCACTACGCATTATGACGCCTGCTTCGCGCAGCCTAATTATGACGTATTGATGAGCAAAGTCGAATAATTATGAATTAAGAATTATGAATTCAATAAATCCCTTCTTCACAAAGCATTACCCCACGCCGCACGAAACCGCGCCGTTTGATGCCATCCGTCTGGAACATTACGAACCAGCCGTTATGGAGGGTATCCGTCAGGACGAGGCCTTCATTGACAGCATCGTAAACAACCCAGAGCCGCCTACATTCGACAACACAATAGGTATTACGGCTCCCGACGATATGCTGGAACGCGTGACCAAGGTGTTCTTCAATCTTCTCTCGGCCGAGACCAACGATGAGATGGACGCTCTGGCTCAGAAACTGTCGCCCATCCTGACTGAACACGCCAACAATATAATTTTCAACCATCGCTACTTCGAGCGGGTGAAGGCTGTCCACGACAACCCCGACCGCGAACTGACGCCCGAAGAGCAGATGCTGCTGCAGAAAGCCTACGACGGTTTCATTCGCAGCGGCGCTGCACTCAACGACGAGCAGCAGGCACGTCTGCGCGAGATAAACAACGAGATGACTCTGCTCACGTTGCAATTCTCGCAGAACAACCTGAAAGAGACCAACGCCTTTCAGCTGCATCTCACAAAGAAAACGGACCTGACCGGGCTGCCACTCTCAGCACGTGAGGCTGCCGCCTTGGCCGCAAAGGAAGCGGGGTTAGAGGGGTGGCTGTTCACCCTGCACGCTCCTTCTTACGGGCCGTTTATCACCTATTCTAACCGCCGCGACCTCCGCAAACAGATGTATATCGCTAAGAACACGATATGCACGCACGACAACGAGCAGAACAACTTTGACATTGTCAGACGTCTGGTCAATCTGCGGCTTGAACGTGCTCAGATGTTGGGCTACAAGAACTTCGCCGATTACGTTCTCGTTCATCGTATGGCTGAGAATGCCGACAATGTGAACAAACTGATCAATGACCTGCTCGAAGCCTATCTTGAGCCTGCACGTCAGGAACTGGCAGAGATAGAGCAGAAAGCACGCAGCATCGAGGGCGAGGACTTTGTTCTGGAACCTTGGGACTTCGCCTATTATTCACATAAACTGAAGAAAGAACGCTACAACATCGATGCCGAGATGTTGCGTCCCTATCTGGAGCTGTCGCGAGTGAAGGAGGGTGTGTTCGGTCTGGCAACCCGACTCTATGGCATCACTTTCAAAGAGAATCCCGATATTCCGGTCTATCACCCCGATGTGACAGCCTACGACGTTCTGGACCGAGACGGGTCCTTCCTGGCTGTCCTTTACACCGACTTCCACCCGCGCAAGGGCAAACAGAGCGGAGCGTGGATGACAAGCTACAAAGACCAGTGGATTTCGGAGGAGGACGGCAACAGTCGGCCGCACGTGAGCGTGACGATGAACTTCACGAAACCCACGGAGACCAAGCCGTCGCTGCTTACTCTGGGCGAGGTGGAGACTTTCCTTCACGAGTTCGGGCACGCGCTCCACGGCATATTCGCGAACACACGCTTTGCGGGCCTTTCCGGAACGAGCGTATATTGGGATTTCGTGGAACTGCCATCGCAGATAATGGAGAACTACGCCATTGAGCCGGAGTTCCTGAACACCTTTGCCCGACACTATAAGAACGGGCGCCGCATCCCGCAGAAACTCATCGACCGCATTATCTCCAGCCGCAACTACAATGTAGCATACGCCTGCATCCGTCAGGTCAGCTTCTGCCTGCTGGATATGGCCTATTACACTATCACCGAGCCGTTTACAGCCGACGTGCAAGAGTTTGAGCGCGATGCGTGGAGTCGAGCACGCCTCTTTTCCGAGGTGGAAGGCACATGCATGAGCGTTCAGTTCGGACATATCATGTCGGGCGGTTATGCCGCCGGCTATTACAGCTATAAGTGGGCTGAGGTCCTGGATGCAGATGCCTTCTCTGTGTTCAAGCAGAACGGCATATTCGACCGCACCACAGCCCAGCGCTTCCGCGATGAGATCCTCTCACGTGGCGGCACAGAGCACCCGATGACCCTCTACCGCCGCTTCCGTGGCCAGGAGCCGACCATAGATGCTCTGCTTGAGAGAAACGGAATAAAGCCCCCTGTAATCCCCCGGCGAGGGATAAAAGGGGAGAGAAAAGAGAAAAAAGAAAAGAGAAAAAATTAAAAGGGCGTTATAACGATATACTGAAAAAGCAAAGAAAATGGGAAATAGAGGAAAAGACGGGTCCGCACTTGATCTCCGTTATTTGCGGATGGCCCGCATCTGGAGTGAGAACAGCTACTGCACGCGCAGGCAGGTAGGTGCTCTCGTGGTGAAGGACAAGATGATAATCAGCGACGGATACAACGGCACTCCGTCCGGGTTCGAGAACATCTGCGAGGACGAGAATGATGTTACCAAACCTTACGTGTTGCATGCCGAGGCCAACGCCATCACCAAGATAGCCCGCTCGGGCAACAACTCCGAGGGCGCAACTCTCTATGTTACCGACTCACCTTGCATAGAGTGCTCCAAACTCATCATTCAGGCTGGTATCCGCCGTGTTATATATGCCCGCGAGTATCGTCTGAGTGAAGGGGTGGATTTGTTGCGCCGCGCCGGAATCGAAGTTAAATGTTTACCTATTGAAGGATATGAATAACCAGAACAAGAACCGTTTTGTTCCCATACTGCTCGCTCTGAGCGTCATAGTCGGTATTCTGATAGGCACGTTCTATGCTAATCATTTCTCCGGTAACCGCCTGAGTATCATCAACACAGGGAGCAGCAAACTGAACTATCTGTTGCAGATTATTGACAACAGTTACGTTGATACTGTGGATATGAACGACATCGTGGAGGAGGCTATGCCGCAAATCCTCTCCGAATTGGATCCTCATTCGAGCTATATTAGCGCCAAGGATGCCGAGGAGAGTGTGGAAGAGCTGCGTGGCAGTTTTTCCGGAATCGGCATCCGCTTTACGGTCCAGCACGATACCGTTCATATCATGAATATCATCAAGGGCGGCCCGTCTGAGAAGGTGGGTCTGCTGGCTGGAGACCGTATTATCGCGGCCGACGGCAAGAGCCTTATAGGAATGGAGAATCAGGAGATCATGAAGCATCTGCGCGGCGCGAAGGACTCGAAGGTGCGTCTGACCATTATCCGCTATGGGCAGAAGAAACCGATGAACTTCACCGTAGTGCGCGGCGACGTGCCTGTGGAGAGCGTCGATGCCTATTTCATGATTAACCAGAACACGGGTTATATCGCTATTCAGTCGTTCGGAGAGAACACCTACGCCGAGATGCTTGTGGCGCTTGCCGAGATGAATATCCAGGGCATGAAGAACCTCATCGTCGATTTGCGCGGCAATCGCGGCGGATACATGCAAACCGCTATTCAGATGGTCAACGAATTCCTGCCAGCGAACCAGCTTGTGGTATATACCGAAGGGCGGAAATCGCCTCGTGAAGACTATCTGACAGACGGGCGTGGCTCGTTCCAGCATCTGCCAATTATCGTATTGGTAGATGAGGGCTCCGCATCCGCA
>Ga0247608_10008633_pt1 | contig 10245 bp, 6 predicted proteins | sample 176DNAGHGlowgp2_FD_193490 | JGI IMG/M metagenome (GOLD analysis project Ga0247608, IMG submission 193490) | Sheep rumen microbial communities from Palmerston North, Manawatu-Wanganui, New Zealand - 1766 DNA GHGlow gp2 | ecosystem: Host-associated > Mammals > Digestive system > Stomach > Rumen ... | reverse complement strand
ATTCGTATGCCACAGACCACCCAGGAGCATTCCCGCCGCAAGAATACTGCTCAATATTTTTATTTCCTTTTTCATCTTTAACCTCCTTCTTCCGGCTATTTGATAACCCTGTTATCCTTGTGCTGCTTTGCCATATAAAGATCCTGATCCGCCATTCCCATGGCATCATCAAGAGTTCTTTCGGTATCATCCTTTGTCATACGGTAAAAACCGCAGGATACCGTAACATTATACGGCACATCCGTGGTTTTGTTAAACTCCGCAAAACGTTTTCTGACTTCTTCCTTCAGCTGTTTCTCATTCTTATCCCCATAATATACAAAGGCATATTCATCGCCGCCGATACGGCCTACAACTCCGAGGTCTCCTATGATGTCCGTGAGCAGCGTACTCACTGCCTTCAGGGCAAAATCGCCGTCATCATGTCCGAAGCGGTCATTTATTACCTTAAGGTTGTTCATATCAACGTAGGAAACTATGGTATCCCTGCCAAGCTCACGGTTATCCTTTATCACACTCTCCGCCAGCGCATTAAAGCCCCTCCTGTTGAGGATACCCGTCAGCACATCGTTTCTTGAAAGCTTGTCCAGCTCTATATTATTCTTTGACATCAGTGCCAGGTTATCCTCAAGCTGTTTCTGGATCTCATTGTTCTGCTTAAGGATATGGATCATATGCGCAGCCGAACCGAACTGGTTTGTAAGGAAATCTCCGTTACGGAAGGTAAGATCCGTGGCGTCATACAATATGGCGCCGAAAAGCGTATCCCCGCAGAAAAGCGAATTCAGGATAAGCGTATACTTCTTATCCGTCATCTTCGGATTACAGAACATATCCTTAAGCTTGGTATGCTGTACACTGTAGGGTATCTCTACAAGCCTTCCGTCCCGCAGCGCAGCCTTCATCCTGATGGACTTCGGTATCTCCACCGGTTCATCCTGCAGATGTACATCCGGTTTGCCAAAAATATAGATATATGCGTTCTTTATCCCCAGCCATCCCACATTTGATATCAGTGCGCAATAGCTGTGATCATTTCCGTAAACAAAATTCAGGCTCTCCCTGACAAGATTCTTCAGGTCGATCATCATCTTATTGGTTTCCAGAGTCATTTCCATATTTCTGTTCCGCATGATCTTGATGATCTGCTTCATGAATCTGTACATGACATCTGCTGAATGTGTTTTTGCGTCCTGGATCACATCTTCGCTTATAACTGCCGAATGAAAATGCTCAATGAAGGTCACAAACTCATCTACATCCGTGTACCTTAGGGCGCCGGCCTTTAATAATTCATCCACATCCGCTGACATCTGCCTAAGGAACGCTGCCGACTTTTCCTCATCATACCGCGATACACCGTCGGCACTGCTGTATCCCAGCACCTCATTCAGATGGTTTGCGGTATTGACCATGAGATTACAGAACAGTTTTCGTATCCTGGAGCCGTCCCTTTTCTCCACCTCATCGGTATATCTGTAGAAGAGCCTGTTGAAAAAGCTGTCAGCCATGGAAGGATCCAGATAGTTTTCCTTTTCCTTCAGTTTTCTGGATGCGATGCCGCCGAAGGAATCTCTCCGGATAAAACGTGTCGGAATGGTTTCTTCCTGAACCTCATCCCCGTCCAGCATACGCTTTACCATATTATATGCATGTCGTCCCAGTTCCACCGGATCCGCGGCAACGGTTGACAGCGAAGGGTTTATCAGTGCACTGTCTTCCTCGTTGTCAAAACCCATTATGTATATATCCTTCCCCGGATCAAGGCCCCGGGATTTCATCTCCGCATAAAGCCCGTATGCCACCTTGTCATTTGCACAGAAAACAGCCTCGGTATCCGGATTCTGGTCCAGCAGTATTGCTGCTTTCTCACGGACATCGTGGCCGAGTGGTGATTCTACATAATAGCTGTCATAAAAGGGGATATCATGATCCTTAAGAGCATCCCTGTAAACACTGAAACGTTCCTCGGAATCCGAATTGCCGGCAAAGCCTCCGAGCATGCAGATCTTACGCACGCCCATCTGCTCTATAAGGAAATCAAGGCCTTCCCTGATACCGGTTTTATTGTCGAAATTGACACTGGGATAACCATCGATCCTTGATGCCACAAGAAGTGTAGGCACATCCTCCAGATCCGCTACGAATTTCAATGTATTCTCACGGGTCGTAAGGCAGCCTATACACTCTGCGGCAACGATAAAAGCATCTACATTATCCTTCTTTAGAAATGCCGTTGCGGTCTGATACTGGTATTCGTAAGGATCCCCATCCTCCGTACGTTCACGGTTAATATATTTCAGCGGAACCAGAAGAATATTCACATCATCATCCGCTGAAGCACTCATGATCCCATGGGAAATAAGCACGGAGAACACATCTCCGATCCCGCTTGTAAGGAATGCTATCGTTCTTCTTCGCTTCATGGCCGGCCCTCCCCCTGGAATCCCGATGGATGGATCTTCCCGAAATGTTACACCCCTATATCATTTCCTGACCTATATACTCACGAGCCTGTATCTGTATGATCATATTTCATTCTTTCCGTTGACACGCGCCTGTGTCATTACGGAACATCATGCGGAGGAAGCTCCTCAGCTCTATGATCACTCTTCATCCAGATTATCCACATTATGATAAACTGCCTGAACATCATCATCCTCATCCAGAAGGTCGATGATCCTTTGGAACTTCTTCAGGTCCTCCTCTGAAGAAAGTGTCACATAATTCTGCGGGATCATGGTAACCTCCGCAGAGATCATGGGCACGCCTTCCTTCTCCAGTGCTTCCCTGACTGCGGAGAAATCTTCGGGTGATGTAAGGATCTCATAGCTGTCCTCTTCCTCGGAGAAATCTTCAGCTCCCGCATCCAGGGCCATCATCATGAAATCATCGGATGTCGTTTCATAATCTTCCTTCGCAACGATGATCTGGCCCTTCTCATCAAACATATAGGACACACACCCTGTAGTTCCCACATTTCCGCCGCCCTTTGTGAAGGCGTTACGTACATTTGACGCTGTACGGTTCTTGTTGTCCGTAAGGCAGTTAACGATGATGGCTGTACCCGAAGGGCCATAGCCTTCATAGGTATTCACAACGTAGTTCACGCTGTTTGCGTCGCCTGCAGCCTTTTTAATACCGCGGTCAATGGTATCATTGGGCATATTATTGGCCTTTGCCTTGGCAATAACATCCCGGAGCTTGGAGTTGTTGGCAGGATCCGGTCCGCCCTCCTTAACCGCTACGGCGATCTCACGGCCGATGATGGTAAATATCTTACCCTTGGCTGCATCGTTTTTTTCCTTCTTGTGTTTGATGTTTGCAAATTTGGAATGTCCTGACATATATATTCTCCTTAAAATTTAGTATCATGTTCATCCGGATGTCAGCATCCGGCCGGAAAAAGATCCGTCACTTCTCCTTCGACCGGGGATTCTTTATAACCTTAACCGTCTTTATCATCTGGTTTTCTATCCTCAACGGCCGGAATATATAACCCCCGTATTCTATCTCTATCTTCTCACCCGCCCTGGGCAGATGCCCCAGCCGGTAAAGCAGAAAGCCATTGAGCGTCTCCATCTCCGCATCCCCGGGAAGTTCGAAATCCGGAAGCACATTCTCCAGATCGTTCAGTGATATGAACCCGTCCATCACATAGCCTTCATCGGCGGTACGGTGAGCCTCTTCCTTCTCATCATCATGCTCATCCTGGATCTTTCCGACGATCTCCTCGATGATATCCTCCAGCGTGACCAGTCCGTCTGTCTGGCCGTACTCATCCACAACTATCGCGATATGCACCTTCTCCTTCTGCATGCGGCGGAGGAGCTTGGTTATATCATATGTAGGATGGATGAATATAGGTTCTTCCATCACTATGCCGCAATTTTCATCTCCTTTACCGGACAGATATGCTTCCATAAGATCCTTTAAATGCAGGACCCCGATTATATTATCCAGATCCCCGTCGATCACCGGATAGCGGGAAAAGCTGCTGGCAAGGCCGTCACGCAGCGCTTTCTCAACGGTTATACCCCTGTCCAGCACGAACATCCTGCTTCTGGCGGTCATAATGTCATGGGCTGCCTTATCATCAAAGTCGAGTATGTTCGAGATCATTTCAGCCTCGTCCTCATGGATCAGGCCCTGATCCTGGCCTTCCTCCACCATTGAGAGTATCTCTTCCTCGACCTCTGCCTCGTCTTTTCTTTTAAACATAAAACTCCTTTATCTGAGATAATTTACTTCACCGATTGCTTCCTCTCCGCGGACATAAACCCTGGGAACCCGGTGACCTACATTACAGACAAGCTCGTAGTTAAAGCTTGCGGCAGGCGCTGCCACCTCTTCAACGGAAATGCGTTTCTCACCCTCCGCGCCGAACAGTATCACGGTATCGCCCACCTCAGCTTCGGGAATATGTGATACATCCACCATAAACTGATCCATGCAGACCCTTCCGAGTATCGGTGCATATTCACCACGGATCAGCACTCTTCCCCTGCCCGACTGTGCCCTGGGATAACCGTCCGCGTAGCCGGCGGAAACCGTTGCGACCCGGGTCTCACGTTCAGTTACGAAGGTATGTCCGTAGCTTATGCCCCTTCCGGCAGGGAGTGTCTTGATATGTGTTATATGGCTCTGAAGCTGCATCGCAGGCTCGATCCTGATACTGTGATCAACTTCTTCGGACGGATATAATCCATATATTACAATGCCCAGGCGCATCATGTCAAATCCGCGTGAATGCAGCTCCATTGCTCCGGCGCTGTTATCCATATGACGAACGCCCAGCTTATAGCCCTTTTTCTCAAGTGTATGCACAAAGCCCGAAAAAAGCCTGTACTGTTCCAGGGCCGAGGTCTTATCGGTCTCATCCGCCCTGGCAAAATGTGTGAATATCCCTTCCACGGAAATGCCCGGCATATTAAGGATCTCCTCCGCCATGCGTATACCCTCATCGTCTGCCTGAAGACCTATGCGGCCCATTCCCGAATCCACCTTGATATGAACCTTCGCCTTCTTCCCCTGCCTTTCGGCGAGCATGGAAAGAACCCTGCATTTCTCAACGTCATAAACAGCCTGGTTTATATCATATTCCAGAAGATCCCCATATTCAGTCTCGTCCGTATATCCGAGGATCAGTATCGGCTTATCTATCCCGCTTTTTCTAAGCTCGACAGCCTCATCGATCTCCGCCACTCCAAAATAATCCGCAAGATCCTCCATCTCTGCCGCAATGGGAACCGCGCCATGTCCGTAGGCATCTGCCTTGATAACCAGCAGCACCTTCTCCTCCGGCGGATTCAGTGCCTTTACTGTCTCTATATTTTTACGGATCGCCGAAAGATCGATCCTCGCCTCTATCCTGTGATATGCTCTTACTGCCTGCATACTTCCTCCTTATATCAGGGCCCGGAGCGGCCCGCATATACTAAGTATATTGGATTTTCCCATGAATTTCAATCTTATTCTGCCACGATATTCCGTACCCAGACGCCTTTTTTCAGCAGTATATACCCTATTATGCACTTAAGCAGATCCGCCACATGCACCAGTCCGAAGATCCATACTACGGAAAGATCCGTATACCGGCTCAGCACATACGCCACAGGCACCGATACCACCAGCATGAAGACACTGTCGAAGAGAAATGTAATGATGGTCTTTCCTCCCGAACGAAGCGTAAAATAACTGCCGTGCAGGAAGGCATCCTTGATCATTGCCACCGACTGTATCATGATAAATGCCGTGGCTATCGATCTCACCTGCTCATTTGTATTATATAGCTTAGGGAAAAGTCCCGCGGTGGCAAACATGATGCTTCCCATGATAAGGGAACTGATCATACCCGCAACTATCATCTTGCGGGCCCAATCCTTTGCCTTTTCCAGCTCACCGGCTCCCAGGGCCTGTCCCACCAGGATAGCCACGGCATCTCCCATGGCAATAAAGACGATATTGAATATATTATTGATGGTGGATGAGATATTCTGTCCGGCAACCACGTTCAGGCCACGGATACTCATGGCCTGCGCCAGCATTGCAACCCCCACGGACCAGAGTCCTTCATTTATAAGGATCGGCATACCTGTTTTGAAGAATTTTACCACAAGATAAGCCGGTACCCTGAGAGTCCTGATCAGTCCGCGGAAGTAGGTTTCCGTATTCCTGTGGCGTATGCACCAGGTCATTACGATGATCATTTCCACATAACGTGAAACAACAGTGGCTATGGCAGCACCAACCACGCCAAGCTCCGGGAAACCAAGATTACCGAAGATCAGCAGCCAGTTCAGAATAAGGTTCACGAATACCGCCGCAACTCCCGCCATCATGGGGATCCTGGTCTTTCCGCATTCCCTGAGAGTACTGGAGAAGAGCTGCCCCACATAAATGGGAGGAAGTCCGATCAGCATGACCTTCAGATAGTCAAGGCCGTACTGCAGCGCAGCCTCAAGATCCCCGCCGTCCTCATTTCCCGACAGATAAAGCTCTATAAGGTCGGATCCGAAGAAAAGAAATATGCTTACAGTGGCGATCACGATAATAAGACCCAGCCACAGCTTATAACGGAAGGTGTTCCTGATACCTTCATCATCTTTATAGCCGTAGTACTGGGCAGTGAATATGCCGACGCCCGAAAGTCCACCGAACATGCAGAGATAGAAAATGAACATCAGCTGGTTCACTATGGCGACGCCGGACATCTGCTCCGTTCCTATCTGACCTACCATGATATTATCAAGCAGGCTCACAAAATTTGTTATACCGTTCTGCACCATTATAGGGACAGCAACGCCGAGTACCATTTTATAAAATGCCCTGTCACCGAAATAACGGTTTCTGAATGACTGCTTCTGTAACATTTAAGTATTCCTCTGAATAAAAAACATGTCAGACCATTCTACTACAATATGATGATAGGGTCAAATGGTCCGTGCGATGCGCATGCTGTTACTTCAGCACCTCAGGTATCGCATCCAGCAGATCACCGGCAAGTACCGAACGGTCCCCAAGCCTCTTCCGGGCCGCATCTCCCGCAAGACCGTGAATGAATACCCCCAGCTTTGCAGCGCTTACAGCATTCATTCCCTGTGCGATCAGTCCGGCTATAACGCCTGTCAGTACATCTCCGCTTCCGCCCTTTGCCATGGCGGAATTACCCGATGTATTGAAATATCCCCCTTTACCCTCCGTAACAAAAGTACAGGCATCCTTCAGAACAAGGACCGCCCCCAGCTTATCAGCCGTATTCTGCGCGATCCCTATCCTGTTGCGCTTCAGCTCGGCCACCGCCTCTTTTGAGGGACGTAAACTTTCCTCAATGAGCCTTGCCATCTCCAGCATATGGGGCGTAAGTATAACAGGCCTTTCTCCGGCCTTCAGCAGTTCTCTGTGCCCAGCAAGTATATTGATGCCGTCAGCATCGATGACCAGAGGGCAACGTGCATTCCGCAGAGTATACTCCATCAGAAAATGTGCCATATCATTCTGCCCGAGTCCGGGACCGATGATGATCACCGAAGCATGGGCTATGGCATCCGCCCCCTTAAACTCCTTGTCGGGCGTGATCTCATCTCCGTATGTCATCAGAATGGCCTCCGGCAGCTGCTGTTGGAGTGTCTGTCTGTTATTCTCATGAGTAAGTATCCTTACCAGTCCGCAGCCTGTACGATAAGCCGCCGCTGCCGCAAGATATGCCGCGCCGTATATTTCCCCGGAACCTGCTATCACCAGTACATTTCCGAAGGTCCCTTTATTTCCGTTCCACGGCCGTACAGGCAGCCTGTATATATCCTTCTTTTCATACGCTTCAAAAAGCTCCGCATCCTTAAAAGGATAAAAACCTATCTCACTTATCTCCACTCTGCCGCAGTGATCCTTTGCAAAAAGCATCCCGATCTTTTCAAAACCGAAGGTCACAGTGATATCCGCATATACCGCTTCCTCCCCCAGTACCTCCCCCGTTTCGGCGGAAATGCCCGTGGGAATATCCACGGAAATAACGATATTTCCGGTCTCATGCCTTAAGGTATTGATCCATTTCACAACCTCCAGCTGGACGCCCCGGAGTTCACGGTTGAGACCCGCTCCAAAAATGGCATCTATCACGACACAAGGAGGCTCCTGCTCTTCACCATGCATATCCGGAAGCTTATATCCGTCAAAAGGTACTCCGGCCTTTTCCGCCAGCTCCACCTGTTTTTGGTATGCGGATGTGGGCTTTGATATTCCGTTCAGAAGCCACAGCCGGACGCTGTATCCCCGTAAGGCAAGTATCCTCGCCGCTGCAACACCGTCACCGCCGTTATTCCCTCCTTCGGCTATAACAAGGATCCATCCGTGCTTCTTATCCGCAATCACCCGTTCCGCCTGCTCCGCCACGGAAAGAGCCGCCCGTTCCATCAGCACAGACTGGGGGACTCCCACTTCTTCTATAGTATATCGATCGATCCGGGCAGCCTCCTTCCCGGTCACCAGATATCTCATACCTTCTTCCTCCTGCAGCTTTTACAGGGCTTCCAGCAGCCCGTCCAGCCCTTTTTCGTCATATATCCGCTTGTAATATGCAACCTCCTCGCGGATGATCTCATCGATGACCTGCATTCCAAGCAGCTCCACAGGAGCCTTGTCATCAGTCATCAGATGCTCCCCTGCTATATAATCCGTAAGTCCATGATCTACGATCCCCATCATCGCAGAAAGATCCGCATCCTTTTCCAATGCGGTATTGCTCCGGAAGCGTTCATAAAGGCCTTCTGTCATTCCCGCGAAAAGCTCCCGGTTGGTGGATCCCGTGACCTCCACCGACATAACCTCCGGAAAGACCGAGGCTATGGTATCCGCCAGATAATCCGTAAGATTTGCTTCACGGCTGCCGTCACCGGAACCAAAGCCCGAAGTATCGATACCCCGCATATTCATATTTACGACCATCACGCCGTCTTCCCTGAGATGATCCCTTACCATTGTAAAGAATTCCACCGTTGACATCTGGAACGGAATGGTAATATCCTGGTAAGCATCCACCATGATCACATCATACCTGCCATCCTCTGTACCGAAATCCGAATCCTTCTTCCAGCGTTCCGAAGAAAGCGCATTTAAATATGCCCTGCCGTCATAGGTAGCAACGGGTATATTTTCATCCAGTTCAAAATACTCATGGGCCAGATCCGTGATCTTCCGGTCGATCTCAACTCCTTCTATATTCATTTCACCGAAATATCTTCGGCACTGAGTAGCAAAGGTACCCGTGCCCATACCAAGTATCAGTACATCCAGCGGTCTGTCCTTATCGTAGATCCCCGCCATATACGGTGCAGCCATGGCATAATCATAATACATTCCGGTAAGCTCCCGTTCCTTCCTGTACACCGACTGCACACCGAACAGCACATTTGTGGAAAGGACCACTTCCCTGTCATTCTCGGAAACCTGAAGATAATTATAGACCGACTCATCCTCCACCGTAAGATGCTTCTGCCAGAAGGCGAAGCTTCCGCTGTGGCCGAATACACAGCACAGGATGAAGAGTACCATGGCCACCGGCACCTTTTTTACGAACACTTTACTGCTGACAAAATAAACGACCGCAAGAATAAGCAGTATTCCCGCAAAGATCAGGAAGGTTATGGACGTTCCCACTGCCGGAATGCTTATAAATGTAGGAACAAATGTCCCGATGATGCTTCCTATGGTATTGGATGCATTCAGCATTCCCACTACCTTCCCGCTGTCGTCCAGGCTGTCAACGGTGTATTTCACCAGCGAAGGAGTTACTGTTCCCAACAGGAACAGAGGGAAAACAAAAATCAGCATACATGCCGCAAAAGCCGCTATCACAAGGAAATTCGTACTGATGGTAAAAACCAGCAGTCCCGATATTCCAAGAATGATGTACTTCCCCACCACAGGTATCAGCGCTATCCATATGGCAGCAAAAATGATCCTGCCGTAAAGCCTGTCGGGATTCGGGTTTTTATCCACCTTACGTCCACCGTAGATATTTCCCAGCGCCATAGCGATCATGATGGTTCCGATGATGATGGTCCACACGATCTGCGAAGAGCTGAAATACGGAGCCAGAAGCCTGCTTGCCCCCAGTTCCACCGCCATCACGGACATTCCCGCGAAAAACTCCGTTAGATACAGATACAGTTTGTTCTTTAATATGGGCCGGTCCGCCGCAGTGATTTCCTTTTTTATCTTTTCATTTTCCATCTTTCGTTCCCGCCG
>Ga0247608_10008631_pt1 | contig 10246 bp, 11 predicted proteins | sample 176DNAGHGlowgp2_FD_193490 | JGI IMG/M metagenome (GOLD analysis project Ga0247608, IMG submission 193490) | Sheep rumen microbial communities from Palmerston North, Manawatu-Wanganui, New Zealand - 1766 DNA GHGlow gp2 | ecosystem: Host-associated > Mammals > Digestive system > Stomach > Rumen ... | reverse complement strand
GTACCAACAGGCGGTAGCAAGTCTCCTGCTTCTACCAATTCCCATTTCCCAACAATCTCTTTCTGAGCATCAGAGAAGCCAAATTCATCATCGCTACATGAAAGAAACGTAATTCCTAATAAGGACAACAAGAAAATATTTATAAAAGTTTTCATTTTTTCTGCAAAGATAAATATTATTATTGAATTAACAAACCTTTTATATAATTTCTCTGCAAGAAATTTCTTGCAGAGAAAAGAGGTTTTTACCTTCTGCATCTTTTCTTACAACGGTGTTCCCTATTTCTTGAGGAAAAGAAGTAAGTGCAGAAAGAAGTGTTAATAATATCGTTACTATTTTTTTCATAATAAATACGTTTTATAGATTAATAATTCTATAGAAATACCAATTGTCCCAAAGGAGTCTGATTTCATAGATGCCACTCGCCGAGATAACATAGAAGTACCTGTAACCGTGTGATGAGTAAATTGGTAATGATTCCCTTTCTTCTCATCACTTAATTTCATAAATTAATATACCCCCAAAAGCAGATACTGCCTTGAATAATCTGAATCTCATACTCGCCAGAGAGGTAAGAGGGCAGAACAAGGCTCACGGCGCTGTCGGGAATGACAGTGGAATAGACCACATCCCTATTTTCATCCAATAGACGTAACACACAGCCATCACAGGGTGTCATAAAGAACAAGGTATAATCATCAATCTCTAGTTCTGGAACGAGTGCCTGAGATCGATGATACTCCTCTCCCTCTTTTGGATCAATATGACCTCCTGTCAAAGGAATAGGTGTTGATGCTGCACTCACTCTTACACTTGACAATAGGAGCATCGCCATCATCAATGCCATTAATAATAGACTTTTCTTTGCCATATTTTCTTGTTTGTTTGTTGAATACGATGGCAAAGGTACAAAAGAATGTTTCACACAGCTAATTTAAGTCACCATATAAAATACACAGGAATACACTTTTATACGTTAATGGCTTTTAATATATCGGTGTAATCAGAACTGTATCAACAGGTTACGCTTCAGCCAATTGAGAGAAAATATCGTAACGATGTGATAGGTTCTTGTATAGTGAGCGGGCAGAACTGTCGCCAAACAGTTTCTTATTAAGGGCAGATTTGATGTTAGTGACACGTTGATTGGAAACTCCCATCATGCGGGCAACATCGCTCTCCCTGATAGACATTGCGACTAAAATACACAGGCGGATTTCCTGAACGGATATACCATGAAGCTTGTCCATATCACGAATGAGTTCGGGATAATAGTCGCTTGTGGTATTGACCAGTTCTTCCCATTCATCGTCTTCTGGCATCATCAAGGGACTTTCGGCAATCAGCATGAAACGGTCTACGATAGCTGTATCTTTAAACCTTTTTGACTTGTCGATATATTTACTGATGACCTCTTCTTTTTGCAGTTTGGCAATCTTCTCCTTCAGAGATTCATTCTCGTTTTCGAGTTCCTCCTTAGTTGTTTCATATTGAGCAATCTGCTCTTCCAGCTGTTGTCTGAAAGAAATATTCTCGTCCTGAGTATGGGTTAGTTCTTTAAGCATCTCAGATATGGTAGACTTGTGAGTCTCTTCTAAGAGTTTCAGGGTGTGGAGGTTTTTGTTGTACTCGTCAGTAGCGTTGGAGTAATCTGACTTCAGTATCTCCAGTTCCCGTTGCTTTTTATGCTTTTCTGACTGATACAGATTCCAAAGAATAAGAGCGATGATGATAACGAGACCAACAATTATAATCAGAATCATCCTGTTCTTGTTTGCTCTTTTCTCATTGTCTTGTGCCAGTTTCTGGAATCGGTTGTAGTTATAGCTGGCAGACATCTTGGCAGTCAGTTCTTGATCCTTTTTGGCAATAGAAGAGTCGTTAGCTTCGCAAAATAATAAGGCATATTTGGCAATTGAATCTGAAAGATGGTGCTTTTGAAACACACTTAACAGACCTCTATACATGGCATCCCTAATCGAGAAAGACATACCTGGGTAATAGACCTTTCTGTAATAAAACTCTGCAGAATCAAGTATGTTCAATTGATCATAATACCTTCCCTTGTAATAGAAGTATTGCCTCTGGGCTGGAGGCAAATTTCCTTCGTAATCAAACAGATTGCACTCAGCCTCATATTTGTTCATTAACACTCTTGCTTCGGATAGTTTTTCGGGCTTTTCCACATATAGGTACATGAGTGTAGTAGAGCCCTGTAATGCTTTCTGAACATAACCATTATTTCTATATAATTGTATAGCTTGCTTTTGAATCAGTTCACCACTATCTACCTTGTTTAATAAAATATACGCTCCAGATGCCAAATCCATATTGTGAATCATATACAAGGTATCTTTGGCTAAACATGAATAATGACTGGCCTGCCAAAGTGCCTCTATCTCATATGACAATAGCAACTGTTTATGATATTGTTCTGCCATCTGCGAATAGACACTGCTAAGCGTATAGAAGTCGCAGTCTTTGGCAGTAGTGTCGGCACATGCAGCGGCATCGAGGAAACAGTCAACGGCATGGGGCGACTCGCCCAGGTCGCGATAGACGCAGCCTAGGAGATAATGGGCAAGGATACGGTCGTTGGCTGTGCCGTGATTGTCGTAGTATTCCACGACATCCTTGGCAAGGGAGTCGGAGGTGAAGTCGACGTAGGCTTTGTTCTGGGCTTTCATCGTCAGCAGGTGGTAGCGCATGCGTTGGGCTTTGCTCCAGCCTTGTGCCTCACCTTTCAGACTGTCGAGCATCGCCAGAGCTACGCTCGGGCTGTCGTTCATCAACGAATCGGCCGTCCGCAAAGCTGGGGTGTAACCGTCGCCTGCACACCCGATCAGCATGCAGAGCGCCCACAGGCAAAGGAGAATATGTGGCAATCGTCTCATATAGGCTGCAAAGGTACAAAAAACTTTTGAAACAAAAGAAATCCGCAGAAAAGTTTGGAGGACACTATAAGTAAAAAGAGTGCCACCTCGCGGCAGGCGGCACTCGTTAATAATGATCAATTCATGTGAATACCTATTTTATGTTAAATGCTTGTTTACAGACTATATCCTCGTTCCCCAGTTTAATGTTGAACTCGGAATAATATTCACCCGTTGAGAGTCTTGTGTTTGCTCCGTTCTTGATAAATAGACCTGAATATGTATTCTCATTATTGGTGTCGGTCAACCCCGAAGTGTTCATCCATGGACATTCGGCAATGCGTGTCTGGTGCGCCGAAAGAAGAAAAGCGCCTAAGAAGTCGTCAATGAAGGCATCCCATGGAGTACCCATGTCCTTTCCGTCTATGGTATAGACTCGAAAAGCATTATGACCCAAAATATCCGCAATGTTCGTATGAGCCAACACGACATCATCATCACTGCTATTCTTGATTTCCAGTCTGAAGATGATATTCTCTCCCTCGGAGAACTCGTTAGTCTTTTCGCCTTTTTCATTCATAAGAGAAAATTCAACATCAAGAGCGCCTGTTAATTCACTCTCTTTATTGCTGCATCCCATCAACGACAAGAGCATTACACCCACTAATAATACAAAACTACTTTTCATTGGATATTTCATATAAGTTAATCTCTTTTTTTATAAATAGCAGGACGATTCTGAAACACCCCTCCCGTGTATGTCATCACTTCATCCAGCACATATAGCTTCATTGTCTTCTCTTTTATGATACAACCGTATTCTTCAGAGATACCTGTAAGAACTGAAGTCCTGCAAAGTAAATAATTGAAGTGAACTATTTTGCCATCAGAATAGGTCCACACATCATTTTCGGCTTTTCTCAAAATATAAGAATTGCCAGATTCCTCAAGCTCTTGATCATCACCTTTATAATAGGTATTATATGTACCATCAATGTTATAAACCTCATACCGCATAGATGTACCAACAGGCGGTAGCAAGTCTCCTGCTTCTACCAATTCCCATTTCCCAACAATCTCTTTCTGAGCATCAGAGAAGCCAAATTCATCATCGCTACATGAAAGAAACGTAATTCCTAATAAGGACACAAGAATAATAAAGAGTTGTTTCATTGTTGAGTTGCTTTTTTAATCATTTTTATATCAATTAGGTATTCCGCGTAACCAACTGGCCTTAGTTCTCTTCTGTTGGAATAAGACCTTCATAAAGTTGCTTCCCTGTGGTTTCCCACCACTCCAGAATCTCTTCTTCAGTGGGATTAGCATATATGATTTCCCAATCTATCCGCAAAAGATTGTAAGTATCATTATCTTCGGTCAACACTTTGCTATCCATGAACCAATTACCTTCTGAGTCATAAAGGTCACATCCTGGACAACTACTATTGTATATGACTAACCAAAAGAACGTCTCACCTTTATAAATACCACGCTTAACCTGGTAACCTTCATTAATAGATTCCAGGTTATCAATCTTCTCAATCAGCCACAATGGCAAAGAGGCCTTTGGGGATAATTGAACTCTTGTATTGCCAATGTACTTTACTCCCTGTTCATCATTGTCTTCACTACTGCTACAGCCACAGAAGCAACCTCCTATTATTAGTGCAGCAAAAACCATAAATAACATTTTCTTTTTCATACACTTATACTGTTTCGTTATTATTGTGCAAATATATGATAATATTCTGATACTATACCCATGTACTTGTCCCTGTGACTGTCCACAAGGGCGCAAAGGTGCCCCTCTGCGCCCATTTCAGACTATATACCTTGGCGTTTCAGCACTATTGGCGTCAAAGGAAACTCATAAATAATTCCACTACTCTCTGAATCAAGAAGAACGTCGTACAAGAACATTCTATCCGAATCGATATTCATCCAAGATTGATGCCCCTCCTCAATGCCGTTCTTCCTGTCATAGACAATTTGCAACATATATGTGTAGTTACCATTTGAAGCTTCCGTAATGACATAGTGTATGGGAATGACATCTGTTCCTTTTTCGCTTTTAACCATATAGTTACCGCTGCCATCCGATTTAAACTCATATACATATTCTGATGAAGAAACCGACGATTCTTCAGCCCAACGGCCAATTATTGCCTCATTGATGTTGTCATCACTACTGCCACAACTGATACTTCCTACCAGAAGAAGCATCGAAGCAAATACAAAATAAATAATCTTTTTCATAACTGTAATTATTGGTTTAGTTTGACAATGATGTTTGATTTCTCTGATGCAAAGATAAGGGTTAATTACAATCACCCAAATAGCTGCCTATGAAGAAGATGGCTCCAGATGTCATTTCACTAATGATATAAACAAATGGATGATCGGCATGGAAATCGGCCTCTTTTAATTCAATTGTGCCCTCTCCGCCAACCAACATCGCTGCTGTGGCGCCGCTTGCTTCAGCACCCTCTTCATTCACGTCGATGGCGGCCTTATGTTTCATCAGTCCTACCCACAGATTCTTTTCGTTCTTGCTAATCAGTGAGAAATCGGCATCCGCAGCACTAAACATGGATGGTGCTCCCATGTCACTAATAATCTTATTCAGATCAATATCACTCTCCGTCTTGAAACGAGGCAGTTTAATGTCTACTGTCGTTGTCCGATAGAAACCAGACGGATTCCATGTGCTGACGCTCAGGTTGTTGATAACGTCACTAACACTCTTGCCTTCATTGGGTAACAGGATGTCCATATTCCACAAGCCAGTACTAAATGGCAAGTGAATGGCTGAATAGATATCATTCTTGCCATAAATGACGCGTGCTTTACGATGCATCATCGGCACATTGGCCTTGCTGCCGTTTTCCAGTGTGAATGATTCATCACGTGTGTTCTTCTTTTCAAAATAATACTGCCAGGCGGCCTGGAAATAGATAGCATTCATCAGCACCATCTTGTCCTCCGAACTGAGGCCATCGATAATTTTGGGTATCATGCCGTTGGTCTTCTCGTTACACCAGCCATTCAGGTAGTCCAATGATGACATTTGTCCGAAGTCGAGTGATGCCACTTCCGCATCGTAGTAATTCTGCATGTCCTGTTGAAAGGCCTCTTCCAGTTCAATACCTTGATTAGCCGCCACGATATTGGCAATTTGCAGTTTTACGCGCGGGTCTTGTACAGGAGCCTGCTCGATTAGTGCCTTGCAATAGGAGTTAATGGCGGTCTTATCACCATTGCCGAAGCCAAGCACATTAGCAATCTCCTCTGCCGTTTTCCCGTTGGCACCGTCATTGAGCATGCCCATCAGAAAAGTGACGCTCAACGGAGAAGCAACGACACTCTTGCCAGCCTCTTCAGCATTACATATAGCACGGAAAAGATTGAAGGAGAAATCATTATTCTTTTGCGTGAATGCACGTTGTTCCGGTGTCAATTGAATTGTCTGAGCAGATACCGTCAGATCAAGAATGGCATCATCGGCAGTATCCACAGGGCTATTGTTATCATCACTGTTACTGCTGCTACAAGCGGTAAATTGACCTACTGCAAGTAACATTAATCCGACCTTTAGTATTACCTTTTTCATATTATATGAGTTTAAATGTTCTATAGATATAACTGCAATATCTCCAAAACCTTGCATGAATTAGGAAACTATTGTGATTATTTAACATTTCCGCATTTTCATTCAGCATTTCAGAATACATCGAGACAAGCATCTGGGCTATAACCAACTACCTCTGTCCTTGTAACTATCAATTAGTTCCGTAATACGTATAGTCTTTCACAGTTGTACTCTGCTTTTTTGCTGTTATCCCGTATCTACTTGGGTCTTGGGCCAGTTGACGAGGTAGAGTTTCTCGGTGGCGCGGGTGAAGGCAGTGTAGAGCCAGTGGATATAGTCGGGGGTGAGCATATCGTCCGTCATATAGCCCTGATCGAGATAGACGTGCGCCCACTGTCCGCCCTGCGCTTTATGGCAGGTGACGGCATAGGCAAACTTTACCTGAAGGGCATTGTAATAGCGATCGCTCTTCATCTTCTTGATGCGCTCTACCTTTTGGGGGATGTCTGCATAATCTTCGATCACGGCATTGTAGAGCTGTTCCTGTTGCTCATGAGTGAGAGCCGGCGCCTCGGTGGTCAGCGAATCTAGGATAACCGTAGCCGTCAGTTCGTAATTGTCATAGTCAGGAAACTGCATCGTGACTTCGGCAAAACGGAAGCCGTAGAGTTCATGGACATTCCTGACGCGCTGCACGACGGCGATGTCTCCATTGGCGATAAAAGGTATGTCTTTTGAGCCTTCCGTCCAGAAGTAGTTGTTCTTCACGATCATCAGCTGATCGCCACGACAGAGTTCGTCCTCACGGTCGAGCACCGTATTGCGGATACCCTGATTGTAGATGTTCGCCCGCTTATTGCTGCGGGTGATCACGATCGTCTCGTCCAGTCCTACGTGACTGTAACTGGATGCGAGCGTCTCAATCAACTCATCGCCTGGCACCGACTGTATATCGGCAAAGCCCTCGAACCTGATACGAGGCAGTCCGGTAATCTCATCATGCGTAATCATCTGCCGGATCATCGTGGCATTCCAGAGGATACCCGATCCTTGCCCGCCTTCCAGTGGCCTTTGGCGGAGCACCTGGTTCAGGTCACACTCATAGACCTTCATCCCATAGCAGCGCAGCACATCGGCCATCAGCGCCGGACTCTCATCCTCGCCCACAGGAGGCAACTGGGCCTTATCGCCGATGAGCAGCATCCGACAGTTATTGGACGAGGCAAGCGGCGAGGCCGAGCGCTGGCCGTTATACACAAACTGCATGAGGTCATCGAGCAGACAGCCACTCCCGAAAGCGGAGTCGCCAAAGCCCTGATTCGAGATCATCGAGGCCTCATCAATAATAAATAAGGTGTCACGGTTCAGATTTTCGTTGAGGTTGAAGGCAGAGAGGTCGCCTGCCGACTTCTGGCGGTAGATACGCCGATGGATGGTGTAGGCGGCATGCCCCGCATTCAGCGAGAACACCTTGGCTGCCCTGCCCGTAGGCGCCAGCAGGATCATCTTCTGCTTCAGAGCCGCCATGGCCCTGACGATCGCACCTGCCAGCGTCGTCTTACCCGTACCAGCCGAACCGCGCATGATCATCACCACATTCTCCATGCGGTCTGTCAAGAAGAGCGAGAACACGTCGAGCGCATGCTCCTGCTCAGGCGTTGGCGTGAAGCCTAACGACTGCCTGATGCGGTATTTCAATTCGTCGTTTACCATAATCGTCTGCAAAGATACAAATTAAATCTCAAATAACATTTGGTTTTTCTCGCATTTATTCGTACCTTTGCAGCCAGATATGCAAATCAGCAATAGACTCATCAATATCATACTGGCCATCATCGCGGCAGGACTGTTCGCTCTCTGTGTGGCCAGCATAACTAGTGCCCGATAATGGATAAGAGAAAGATGATCATTCGCATCGGAAGAAACACGCTCTCTTTTACGATGCCCAACCTCTCCGACAATGAGAGGCCGTATATACATGAGCCCTATACTGTAAAAGGCGGCATTTCGATGGCAGCCAATCTGCGGGAGGCCTTCAAGACTGCCGACCTGATGGCCATTGACACCCGCAGGGCACAGGTGCTCATCGACACCCCCTCCATGCTCGTACCCGTCGAACAGTTCGAAGAGGATTCTATCGTAACGATCTTCAACCACACATTTCCTTCCGGCGATGAGCAGCGCACCATCCTATACAATGTGCTGCCCAATCTGAAGTCCGTCTGTCTCTTTGCCATCAACAGAGACCTCCGCGGAGTTCTCTGCGACAAGTTCGACGATGTGGTCTTCATCCAGGCCATGACACCAGTCTGGCGCTATCTCCACCAGCGTAGTTTCACGGGCCATCGCAACAAGCTCTATGCCTACTTCCACGAGCGCCAGCTCGACATATTCTGCTTCCAGCAGAACCGTTTCAAGTTCTGCAATTCGTTTGAAGTCGACCATGGCAGCGATGCTCTCTATTTCCTCATGTATGTGTGGAAGCAGCTCCGCTTGGAAAGCGAGCACGACGAGTTGCATATCGTGGGCGACATCCCTGAGCAAGAATGGCTCCTTCAGGAATTGAAGCAGTATGTGCATAATGCCTATGTGATGAATCCTGCTGCCGATTTCCAGCGCCACTCTGCTACTAAGATCAACGGATTGCCTTTCGATCTGCTGACGCTATTGGTGAAAGGGATATAAGCATGAGAATCATTACTGGTAAATACAAAGGAAGGCACTTCGATATTCCGAAGACTTTCAAGGCAAGGCCCACAACCGACTTTGCCAAGGAGAACATCTTCAATGTGCTCACAGGCTATATCGACCTTGAAGATGCCAGTGCCCTCGATCTCTTCTCCGGCACGGGTAGCATCACCCTGGAATTACTGTCGCGCGGCTGTGCCCACGTCATCAGCATCGAAGCAGACAAAGACCATCACCGCTTCATCCAGCAGTGTCTGCAGAAACTTGACACAACTCAAAAGAATGCGATACCTCTCCGAGCTGATGTCTTTCGCTTCATCAAATCGTGCAAGCAGCAGTTTGACTTTATCTTCGCCGATCCTCCATACGCTTTGAGAGAACTCCCTACAATCCCCAGTCTCATCTTCGAGCGCGACCTCCTGAAGCCTGAAGGCATCTTCGTTTTCGAGCATGGCAAGGATCACGATTTCTCTGCCGATCCTCATTTCATAGATCATCGGAGTTACGGCAGTGTCAACTTCTCGCTATTCAGAACAACGGGGAAAGCATCCTTGTAACACTCTCCCACAATCTCATCAGGAAGCTGCCATGCATGCGGCTTGGTATCTGTACCAAAGGCACCGACTGTTTCAGATCATTCAGGAACACCTTTTTCATACGCAAGGCAATACCTTCGTCATAGAAGAAGATATTCGCCTCGAAATTATTCTCAAAGCTGCGGAAATCCAGATTCGTCGAACCACAGGTCGTGATAGAATCGTCACAGACCATCAACTTTGAATGCAGGAACCCAGCCTTATACAGACTGACCTGCACGCCAGCCTCCACCACCTCTCTGAGGTAACTGCGGCTCGCCCACTCCACAAACCGTGCATCACTGTACATCGGACAGAGCACCCTGACATCCACACCAGCCAGAGCAGCCGTCTTCAGGGCAAACAGGATTGAGTCGTTAGGCATGAAATAAGGTGTTTCAAGATACAGATAGCGCCGTGCCCCAAGAATCACCCGCACAAATCCCTGCATAATCTCGGGATAAGGTGTCACGGGTCCACTCGTCACGACCTGGGCCAGACAGTTGTTCACCGTCTGGTGT
>Ga0247608_10008626_pt1 | contig 10255 bp, 7 predicted proteins | sample 176DNAGHGlowgp2_FD_193490 | JGI IMG/M metagenome (GOLD analysis project Ga0247608, IMG submission 193490) | Sheep rumen microbial communities from Palmerston North, Manawatu-Wanganui, New Zealand - 1766 DNA GHGlow gp2 | ecosystem: Host-associated > Mammals > Digestive system > Stomach > Rumen ... | reverse complement strand
CACGGCTTCTGCGAACACTTCTTTCATTGCATCGTAGTCGAACTCCATTTGGTTGGTTTGGAAATTCGGGGTACTCAAAGTCTGCACCAATCCGCCTTCGGCAAAGTGGAGTTTTGGTAAAGTGAACGACAAACCTTTTTTCTTTCCAATCAGTTCATCAAAGAAACCAACGCCCTTTTCCTTGACTACCTCGCTCGGAATCACATACTCACCCAAACTCAACTTCGCGTCAACGGTGTCATCCTTGCGGCGCGTTGTCTTGTTGCCGACCAAACCGCCTTCGGAAAAACGTGGTGCGCTCTGCTTTGCTTGTTTGGCTTTCAGCAATGTGGTCGTAGCGGAAGCCATTGCACCAACGACAATCGCTATCATTTCCGCAATAAACGCAGGCGCGGTAAACGGTGCAGCCAATCCCGTTTGCGAGGCGGCTACCATAGCACTCTGAACGGCTGTAGCGATTGAGACGGCAGTACTCACCAAAATCTGCATCAAAGCCATCGCAGTTGCGAAATCTGAATATTTCTCGTCACTTTCAGCCAAAGTCTCGAACAAGCCTTGGAAAGAACCCAAAATGTCGTTCACTGATGACATAACCGAAGCGGCTGTCTGCAAGTGTTGGATTTTTTCAGCCATAAGAGCAGCATCCACGTCCTTGATGGCTGTTTTAACGGCGTTTTCAGCCTCAACAACCTTCAGTTCACTCTCGGCTACTTTCGTATTGTATTCATCGACCGAACCGAACATTTCGGTCAGTTCCTCGTCAGTCTTGGTCAAACGCAAATCCTTCAGCCTTTGAGCCTCCTCCTGCGCAATTCTCAAACGCTCTTGGCTCTGTGCAAGCAATATCTTTGTCTTTTCAACCTCGTTGCGACCGTAGGCATCGTATGACAAACCGAGTTCGATTTGTCTCAATATTTCATCGTGCTTGCGCTTGATGTTGAGCCTTCTGTCTTCCTCGTTCTTGACATCCCTTGTGTAGTTGGCTTCAATCCTCTTGCGCTCCAAAGCGGTCTGCTTATCAATGATAAGCACTTCTTTGTCGTATATTTCCTGCTTTTTGAGCATTTCCGCGTTGTATTGGTCTTGCAGTTCCTCCAAAGCCTTGTGATAGCCCTCGGCAACGCTTATGCCGCGTCTTGCGAATGCCTCGCCGTACTTGGCGGCTATGTCCTGCTCGGACAGCGTGGTCAAGTCCCTTGTGACGGTTTCAACGATTCTTTTAGCCTCTTCGAGCGGTGCAGCCAACGACTGTTTCAGAGCCTCGCCGTCCAATTCGTTGAGTTGCAGGTCAATCTTCATAACCATTTCGAGGTCGTTCTGCGATTCGGCGAGTTTGCGTTCCAACTCAAGGCTCTTGCGGCGCATATCCTCAATCTTTTGGTTGGTCTCTTTTTCCTGCCTCTCGCGCATTTCGGAGAGTTGCACAGCCATATCAGCCTCTTTCAAAGTGATTTGGCGTTGTATGTCCGAACGGGCTTTGAGAGTGAGGTTTTCCTCCTCTTTCAGCCTGCGTTTGAGAGCGTCAATCTCGCGTTGGTAGGCGACAGCGGTCTCGGTGTACTCGCGGTCGTACATATCGCGGATTGACTTGATGAAAGCGTCTTCGAGAGCCTGCTGCGCGGTGAGTTCGTTCTTGGCTCTTTCCTTTGCGCGTTGAGCAGCCGCCTTTGCCTGCTGCTTTCTCTCGTTCTCCTCCTGCTCTCGGAACGAAGCCATTGTTGAACGGATTCTCCTTGTGCCGTCAGAATACTCCTTGTCGGCGTTTATCATAGCCACCTTCAGTTCGGTGATGTGGTTTTTTATGGATTCGTCAAGGCTGTCCCAAACCTCCTGCGTTATCACCTTCACCTGCTTGTCATTCTTGATTTTTTTGACAGCCAAGTTGTATTCCTCAACGGCTATTTTCTTCTTTTCCTTCAACTCCTGCTTCTCCAAGTCCAACGCTTTTTGGAGGAATCCTTCTCGTTCTTTGTAGGTGTACTTGTCGGATTCAGCAGATTTTGCGCGAAGTTCCGAAATTTCAGCCTCGCGTTTCGCGGAGTTCACGGCGAACTCACGCTGTGAATCCTCAAGACGCTCGTTGGCTTCGACCATTTGGTCAGCCTGCTCAACGTAGTCTTTCATCCCAGGTATGGCGGAGACGATTTTCTGCGCGAAGTTCGCTATTCCGTTCACAGCCTTGGCGAGAACATTGACGAGCGAATCGAACAGTTTGTTTATCGCTGCAAGGATAGGCTCGAATGCGGCGAACACACGGTGCAGAGCCGTCATTGCCACGTCATTGCGCTTAAACGCATCGACCAACTTCATCACCACCAACACAATGGCTGATATGACGGCAACAATCGGAATCTTCATCAAAGCCCACAGTTGCTTGCCGAAGTTCTTTACAATGCCTATGCCGTTCTTGAACGCAACGCCTGCGTTCATTGTGCCGTTTGAAAGGGTCTTGAAGAAATTTACAGCCTTTGTGACGGGAAGGTCTTCGACTGCTTTCTTGTAGTTGCCCACTTGACGCGAAAAGTCAAGTTGAAGTTGTTCGAGGTCGTTCAGTTCGGTTGTGAGTTCTTGGATGTGTTCGAGTAAGTCGTTACCCTGCGCGGATTCGCGTTCCGCCTTGGTCATATTTTCAAACTCTTGGCGGGCGAGTTTCAACTGGGCTCTCAAAGCGTTTATTGAGTCGCCATTAGCCTGCATCTGCTTCAAATCCTCTTGAAGCGTCTTCTGATTCGCCTTGACCGAACTCTGAAGGTCTTTAAGCACGGCTGACATTTTGATATACTGCTCGGAGTTTTCCAAACCTGCCTGCTTCATACCCTCCATCGTCTTTTTGAGGTTGGCGATTTTTGTATTAAGTTCTTGAATATTGCGGACTGCATCCGATGATAGGAGTTTGAAATCTACCACGATTGATTTAGTGCCGCTTGTACCCATTCCAGAGGATGCCATAGTATAGAATATTTTATTTTTAGGTTTATATATGCGTTATTTATAAGTTACCAATTGAACAGATTGTCGTTGATGTAGTACATAACACGCGATTCCAATATGTCACCGAGTTTAGGGTACATTTCGTTCATAACGGGGGCGACAACATCAGCGGGCGACTGTGTTCTGTAACGGAGCGAACCATATCTTTTGATTTTCCAAGCGATAGCCGAGGCGAATTTCCTTGCCGTCAAGCCGCTCGGAACTGTGATACCCTTGTCGGCGACCCATTCTTCGAGAATATCCACGAAATTGTAGGGGATTTTCCCTGCACGTCTTCCGTGTTCAGAGTAGAAGAAATATGGGTCTGCGAGTATCTGTATGTGTGTGCCGTCACCCTCGTTGGTTATCACATACTCCAACGAGTTCGAGAGGTTGCCCGAAGCGTTGATGCCTTGGTTCTGCATTTCGACTTGCAGACGCTTGACGAAGGTGTCTCCCCAAGCGTCCAACGCGGCTAATGTCTGTTGGTCTCCTATGAATTTCATTTTTTCTTCTTTTGTTTTGATTTTTTCTCGTAGATTTCGTGAATCCGTCTTGTGTATAGCGCGTTTGCCGCATCGTTTTGGAAAACGGCGAGCCATTCGTTCACTTTCTTGTGTTCAGCCTCCTCAAACGAGGAAAGTCCGAAAAACCTAACACAGTCGCTCATCATACGCATAGACATATTCGGAAAGACTATGCCTTTCTTCGCCTGCTCCTCCTCGTTGCTCTCCTTGAAGTCGTAGAGTTTTATGAAGTCTGCAAATTGTTTGATTTCTTTGCGGTACTGCTTCAAGCGACCGAATGCAACCAAAGCGTGTTTCTCGTTGAGTAACTGTGAGATGAACGATTCCTCGTCCTCAAGTATGGCTGCAAAATCCTTTATTTCAAGGGAAAGTATTGCAGTTTCAAGAGGGTGTTCGGGTACGGCATCAAGCAAACGCTCAATGTTTTCTGTGTTTAGCAGCGGCAATATATCCCGCGTCTTCGTTCTCTTTGTGATTCTAATGTTTGCCATCAGTCTTCAAATTTATAGTCGTTAAGTCTGTTCAGCCAACCTTTGAGGAATACCTTGTTGTTGCCTTTCTGCGCTATGTTAGTGAGCCACAAACGCCGCATTTCCCACAGTTTGTCGAACACCTCCTTATGGTAAAGCCAAGCGTGCTTGCCGTCACCGTTGAGGGCTGCAAGTGTTTTCGCGCCAACAATGCCGTCAACCGTGAGACCGAGGCAGGACTGAATCTTCTTTATGGCTGTTATTGAGCCGCTGCCCCAACACATCTGAACACAGAGGTTGGCTACGGATTGGGATTGGATTTGGTCAGCCTTCATCTTGTCCCAATAGCCCGTTTTGAGTATGGTTTTCCACTGCTCGTTGGTTATCTTCTTCAAGTCGGAGCAGGTCTTGTCAGCCCCGTAGTATTTTCTGAACACGGCTATCGTTATGCCCATCATAGTGCAGCCGCCCGTGTCGTTTGGGTTGTTGGCATAACCGCCCTCCCATTTCTTGATTTTCGGTATGAGTTTGTCTATGTTTGCCATAGTATATTTATAAAAAACCGAGGGAGCGACCCCCCTCGGAAAAACAACGTAAATTACAAAGAATGAAGGAAAAACTTCAATATATTTATACAGTTACAAACACTGACCTTGTTTCTCGGTCAGTTTGAGTTGAAGCGAGTAGCCGCAGACATTGCAGTCGAACTTTCCGTATGCCGCGCTCGCCTTGATTTCGGACACCTCCCAAGACCTTTCGGACAGAACGAGCGATATGAACTCGTCACAAATCGGTTCAACGGTGTCAAGCACCTGCTGAATGACCTCGCCCTTGGCGTTCAGTTGGTATCTCTCGCAGAAGAACACCTCAATGTCAACACTCTTGCGCTTGAACGCTGTCGAAACGTCAACGCTCCAACCATCTATCATATAGAGAATGGCTGCGGGTGTCTCGTTTCTGTCCAAACGGACATTGCTGTCAAACGCATTGGCGTGGATAACGGTCTTGACGAGCGGGTCGTTGCCGCTCGTCAAGGCGTTGAGTATTTCTAATATTTTGTCTGTGATAGTCATAGTCTTATTCTCCAGTCATAGTTATATTTGGGTTGGTTAGCAACTGACCGCTCACCATATCGAAGATTCCGTAAACACCGTTCACAAGTGCCGCACGACCGTCAAAAACGAGGGTGTCAACACCGTTCACGGGCTTCCAAATCCTCAATCTCTTGAACTTGACGGAAGTTGTGTCTATGACGCAGTTTAGATTCGCCGAATCATCGTAGTTTCCGTCATTGTCATCCCAAAGGTAGGTTTCATTGATATTGTCGTAGCAGGAAGTCTTGTCAACCGTCAAGTCTATTTCCGAGCCTTCGCTGTAGTCGAAACTGTGAGTGATGCGGTTGGAAGCACCCCAATCGCAGTAGAGTACCCCAAGGAAGAAGATTCGGAGTTCCTCTGACGGCGTGTAGTTTCCAACAGCCACATAGCCGTTTGAAAGCCCCGCTCCGTACAGTTCGGCTCTGAACTTGATGTCGTTGGTAAGCAGGATTCCCGTGTCAACGCAGTTTTCAAGCGGGAAACTTCCGCTCATTTCAACATTGTAAACGCAGTCAAGGAACTGACCGTTTATGACAGTCAACATATCCACCTCGGAATGAGCGTACCAAGTCGTGTTTGCAGGAACTGATATAGCCTTCACGGTTGTTCCGTAATTTACAGTGAACGGGGCTGTGTAAGGGGTTGAACTTGAAGTAGGGGTAGAGCCGTCAGTCGTGTAGTAAATTGAAGCGTTTGCGTAGGAATCGTTTGCAGCCGTTATGGTTACGGTTGTACCGCTGTTGGTTATCGTAGGTGTAGTGCAGTTTTGGACTGTCAGCGTAAGCGTTGCCTGCGCATATTCAGAACCATCGTGCATTTCTCTGAACGTGACTGTGTTGTTCACACCTATCGAATCCCAAGTGAGAGGTGTAGAATAGGTGTTCCAAGAGCCGCTGTTCACCTTGTATTCCAATGTGTCTCCTTGGATAAGAGGAGTAGCCGTCACATATCCGTTTGCCGATACAACAGTAACGGGTGTGTTGAGCCATTTCACGCTCCAACCGCTCGGAACGATGTGCGTGTTGTCCATAGGAATCAGACCGTTCCAAGAGTAGTCGGCGACAAGTTCGCCGCTGCTGTATGTGCCGTCAAGGAAATCCCCAAATATACTCCACCAATCAACATCCGTCTTTCCGTCCAAGTTTGGCAGCACAGCCTTGTCCAACTGCGAGCAGCCGCTGTACATCCCGAAGCAGCCGCGCCAATGAACCATATCCACATTGCCCAAGTCAACACCTTCGGAAAGACACTTGCAGTTTTGGAACATTTGGTCGCAGCATTGGTTGTCAAGCATTGTGTAGAACATACTCATATCGGGCGCGTGAAGCAGGTGTGTGCAACTGTAGAACATAGTTTGACAGCACATCCAAGAAAGTTCATTGTATGCGCCCATATAGAGGGTGGAAGCGTCAATGAGCCTGCCCCTGCCGCTGTCCTCGTTGAACAGACCGCTGAAAGCGACATTCGGCATTTCAAGTCCGCTTTGCGCGAAGTTGTCCCCGTGTGTGAGGGAGGATATGTTGCCGCTGACGCTGTGCGGGTATCTTACACTGAATTTCAGACCTTCCATCGAACCCGTGTGGCGGACTTTGAACGAATCCCCGACATTGGATGCAATGAAAAGCGAAACCCTGCCGCTGCTGTCAACAGTCTTGGTCTCCCAAGTAGTGCCTCCGTCAGTTGAGATGTCAACGCTGTTGCCCTCGCTTCCATAGAGATATGCAGTGCTGTAGCCCGAAGTGTACTTGAATTGGCAGGTGATTGTGAAGTAGTCGTCTTCATCGCTTCCCGCTATGTCCTGCGTAGCCTCCCAACCCGATGGGAGTGCGCTTCCGCTCACCGAAGGCTCTGTTACGGTAGCCTTGGTGTGGACTACACCGTATGAAGCGCAGTTGTTCACAAAATTCGATGGAAGTGCTGAATTGTCCGCTATGAACGGAGTCCAAGCCTCGAACAGTTTGGTGCATCCCGTGTACATATTAGCCAATTGGCTTGCAACAGTCTGTGAACCGCCCGAAGACGTTGTTATTCCGCTCAAGTCAACGCCCCTGCGCAGGCTTGTGCATCCGCTGAATGCCGATTGGAACACACCACCCTCCAAACGGATACTTGTCGCACCGCTCAAATCGCCGCAATCAACCAATGACGTGCAGTTCTTGTAAGCCTCGTAAAACGCGGAATATCCTACATTCGTCACCAAAGGAATCTCAACACCCTTTGTCAGCGATGTGCAGCCTTCAAAGCAGTTTTGGAACTCTCTCTGACCTATCGCGGTTATGTGCTTCAAGTTAGGGGTGTCAGCCAATGAGGTGCAGCCCTTGAAAGTCCTTCTCAAACCTTGGTCGGGAAGAACGGACAGACTCTCGAAACACAAGTTCCCAACGCTCGAAAGGTTGGTGTCGCCCTCGAATATTCCGTAGTAGTAGCCCGTTGAGGCGGTCAAATCACCGCTGAAGTTGTCTCCGTGGGTCAACGAGCAGATGTTGCCGCTCGCGCTGTGAGAACTCGTTGCGGCGAACTTCATACCCTGCATAGAACCCGTGTGGCGGAAAATAATCCTTCCGTTCGCTGGCAGCGCAATCTCCGTACCCGCTGAAGAAGCCGTTACGGTATTCCAAGTCACGCCGTTGTCGGATGAAGCCTCAACGCTGCCGCTGCTGCCTATGAGTTTGATTGTGTTGGCTGAACCGCTCTCATCGTTGATTCCGAAGTATTGGCTGCGCTGACCGTCAGTGTTCACAACGCGCCAACCCGTAGGGATGTGGCTTGTATCCACAATCACAGCCAATGCTGAAGGACACTCGAACACACCGCTCGCCGCGACACCGTTGACCCAACCGTAAGCGTAGAGGTTGTTGGTTGCAGCGTCAGAATCCCAATCCGTGAAAGCGACCTTGATATGTGCGAGGCTTGAACAGTTTCTGAACATATAAGCCAAGCAGCCGTTGTTTTGGTCTCCGTTGCCGTCAGCCAATACAGTGGATTTGATTTCGGGGGCGTATAACAATGATGAGCAACCATCGAACATCTGCTTGAAAGTGCCTAATCCGAGGGCAGACGCTTCGATAACCAATGCCGTTGCGTCAACCAAGGACGTGCAGCCGTAGAACATACTTGCGCAATGGAATCTCTGTGTCGTGTCGAACGAGCCTATTGTCAACGCGGGGGAGGCTGTCAACGAAGTGCATTCTTGGAACATACTGCTCAAGCACTGCACACCGTTGGCGTTGATTGCCGACTGCGTGAATGACGGTGGTGTGACAAGGCTTGAACAGCCTCTGAACATCTCGCCGTATGAATAGTTCAGCAATGTCACCGCGTTCAAATGAACATTGGCTGCGGTTGTCATTGACGAACATCCCGTGAACATACCGTAGCAGCAGGTGTTCTGTGTTGAGGTGACGGTAAGCGGAGGAGCAGCCGTGATTGCCGTGTTTCTGAACATCCAATAGAAGGATGAGTTGCCGATTGTCACGCTTGAAAAGTCAATCAGACTGACATCGGACAGATTGGTGCAACCGTCAAACATACCACGGCAGGCGGCAGTCCCGTAAGTCGTAGCACCTATTTTCGGTGCTTTCGCAAGCGTTGTCATACCCTTGAACATTCCACGGCAGAAATGGTTTGGCAAAGCCGTTGCCGTGCCGTCAGCACTGACCAAAGACATAACGTCACCGCCCGCAGCGACATTGCCGCTTGAACCGAACGTGTAGCGGTTGTCATCGCTGCTTATATTGAACGATTGGTTGTTGCCGCGCAGATAGACAGTCCCGTTTGCGGGGATTGTCAGCGTTCTTGTGGCGTTTTCCTCAACCCAAGTCTGCCAATTGGTTTTGTCAAACGAGTATTCGATGCTGACATCGGGCAGTGATGAAGCCGCTCCTACACGTGAGAGCGCGAATCTGTTCGCCGCGCCGCTCGTGTCGGTGAACGAGAGATAGTCCGTGAACGCGGGCTGTAACTCCCAAAGGGTGTTCACAGTGTCGGTTATGCGGACAACAGTGTCACCGTTCAGTTTCGCTGCTATAATTTGGGAAAAATCTAAAGTTGACATAGTTTATTGTTATTGTTGTGGTTGAATGAACACGTCATAGTTGACTTGTGTTCCACCTTGCAGCGTGAACTGCATTGTGACGGATTGGGTTGAGATTTGGGGGCCAGTAGCACCTTGGATGCCGTCAGCACCTTGGATTCCCATTGCGCCTTGAATACCGTCTGCACCTTGGATTCCGTTTGCACCTTGGATTCCATCAGCACCTTGGATTCCCGTAGTTCCCTGCGCACCGTCTGCACCTTGGATTCCGTCAGCACCTTGGATTCCCATTGTGCCTTGGATACCGTCAGCACCTTGGATGCCCGTAGCACCCTGCGCACCCTGCGCACCTTGCTCGGCGGCTGAACCGTCACGTCCCGCAGTACCTTGGATTCCCATTGCGCCTTGGATACCGTCAGCACCTTGGATGCCCGTTGCACCTTGGATACCCATAGTTCCTTGAATACCCATTGCACCTTGGATTCCGTCCGCGCCTTGGATTCCTACAGAACCCGCAACGCCTTGGATGCCCATAGTTCCTTGTATTCCGTCAGCACCTTGCAATCCTTGTGTTCCTTGCGCTCCCTGCGCACCCTGCGTTCCGCTGCCGCCTCCGCCGTTCATTGGTATAGGTAAAATTCTTGTTGGCATAGTCAGTTAATTTTTTTAATGGTTGTCGTTATCGTTTTCGTTCTCCTCTTGGTTCTCGTTCTCTTGAACGGATTGGAGACCTGCGGGGGTGTGCATACCTGCTTCGGCATAGACATCGCCTACCGCGTTGTTCTTTGGTGTAAATTGGATAGGAAAGTTCATAGTCGTGATTTTTTATATATGAATTATTTATAAGCCGCTTTCTTCTTGGCATTCCACAATCTCGAAATATCCTTTCGGAAATTTCTTGATGAATTTCTTGACCACATCCAACGGTGTGTCTTTGTTGATGAGATGTCCTTCCCAAGTCTGCGCTCTGTCAAGCAGATAACGGTAGCACTTGTCTCCGTCAGAGTTGAACGAGGATTCCTCGGCGGCTGATTCAATGAGTCCCAACTCTTCCCTAACAATGTTGAGCAGGTCTTGGCGGCAGCGTTTGCACGATGTCTTTTTGAACGGGATTCCGAGGAAGTCCAATGCCTCGTAGATTTGCGAAATGTTTGCAGG
>Ga0247608_10008625_pt1 | contig 10256 bp, 24 predicted proteins | sample 176DNAGHGlowgp2_FD_193490 | JGI IMG/M metagenome (GOLD analysis project Ga0247608, IMG submission 193490) | Sheep rumen microbial communities from Palmerston North, Manawatu-Wanganui, New Zealand - 1766 DNA GHGlow gp2 | ecosystem: Host-associated > Mammals > Digestive system > Stomach > Rumen ... | reverse complement strand
GAAAATCAGATAAATCTATATTATCAAAATCTATATCTTCTATTTTATTTTTCATCTAACCACCCTAACTCCTCTACTTGTTTATTTATTGCTTGTAGTTCTTGTAAATCTATTGAAGAAGCAACTTCTTTACCACAAGTTCCTTTTGATTTATATACTGTTTTTTTATTTAATTTGAAGCATATATAATAAAAATAACCCTTTTGTTTTTTATAAGTTATTGTATTTTGCTTAAATATTTCTTCATACCCTAACTTTTCAAACATCTCTCTTGCACTCATTATTACTCACCTTTGCTTTCTATGGCCGCTTCGTACAATTCCTAACTTAATATGTATAAATATTAAATTTAATTCTATAAACCATAATCTACCCAATAAACCATATATAAGTTCTTTAGTACTTCCTATCATAATTCCTAATGATATATCTTTTAAGCTACAATATATTCTTTTTGTAAAATTATATCTAACAAGATCATCATTCATACTTATTCTCCTTTGTTTTCTAAATACTTATTGAAAACATAACCAGGCATTTTCATATCGTCCATACTACTTGACAAAATATGTTGTCTATATTCTTCCCAAGCCTTTTCAAACCATTCTTCTTTACTATATTTTTCAATTAATTCATCTAACATAATACATACCATTCCAGGTAAATCATTATAAAAATCTTTATTCATACTTATTCTCCTTTGCTTTTAATAAAAATCTATTCTTTCTTCTTGTGAAAACAAATCTAATATATCAATATATTTATTTTTTAAAATATCATTATTAAATGTTGGATTTAATTTTACAAGTTCTTTATATATTCCTTTAACATCTTCTTTAGAAATATATCCATCACAATCGCTATGCCATAAAAACTTATCTAAATATTTAGGTGTGGTTTTATCTAAATAATCATTATCTTCTTGTGTTAAATCTTCAATATAAGACCTTTTATATATTTTTCCTATTTTTTCACTAATAGAATTTGCTATACTCATTCTTATATGTCCAAAACTAATATATCCAAGTGATACTTCTTTCTTGCCATTTGTTAATAATAAGCCCATATCTATTTATCTCCTTTGCTTTTAAGATAATCTATTATCTTCATTTTTATCCCTCACTTTTATTTTTAACTGTTCTTCATAGTCTTTAATGATTTCTTTTGTATCTCCATACTTATCTCCATATTCTTCTCTTGTTTGTAATGCAAATAAGTAATTTCTATACAATTCTAATAAGTTCTTTTTCATATTTAATCACACCAACCAAGCTCTTCGATTTGCTTACCAATCGCTTTATATAAATCCATGTCTATATATCCCGCCGATTCATCTTCTCCAAAATATGCTGTGTACATTTTATTTTCTAAATCAAATCTAACTTTTGTACTGAAATTATAATCATTTATATAACTAATAGACACAAGCTCACCATGATATCTACATTCTTTATATTCAAGCCCTAATTTTTTAAATAACTCTCTCGCGCTCATCTGATACCTCACAATTACTTTCAATATCACTTATTTTATATTTATAATCACTTTGAAAAAATAAAAAATCTTTATATGGCAATTGTGAATAATCGGAATCACTATAATCACCAAATTCAAACTCTACACTATCTTGTCTTAAAATTATATCGTCAAGATCAACACTTTTTGACCATTTCCCCGTTTCTTTATCCATTATACTCATTACTCGCATAACTTTGTCCCTCCAAACCTAAATTATTACTTAATTCTTTTAATTTATACTTAATCTTATCATATTGCTCATGCGTAATTATCGTATTAATATCTTTTTCTGTAAATTCTTTTATATGTGCTTGATCATATGCACATTTAATCACTACTGTTCGTACTCTTTCACCTTTTTCATAATCAATAAGATATTGTATCGCAGTACTCGTAACTTTCTCACCATTTACATAATCGCCATACTCAACTAAATCAGATACATCTTTACTAATTTTCTTGATTTGCAACCTTGTGTATATATTCCTATCTGTACCTATCATTTCCGTATCATTATATTTTCCCACAAAAGTTACTCTTGCTATATCTCCATTGTGCGTTCTTACATAATCTTTTACATTAATCTCATTTTCCATATCGTATAATCTCCATTCTAACACTTTGCGTACCTAACTGACTCGATCTCGATTCACTCTCAACTAACAAATCAATTACACCATTTCCTACACCCCTATCAAGTACTATCGCTGTTATATCTCCACCTTTATATCCATATATCTTTACTATCGAATACAAAGGTACATTCCTTGACATGGCTATGATTCTTACCGTACCATAAGCGCTATCGTTATAATATATCGTATTACTTACATTATATCCTGCCGCTGTTTGCCCACTGCACCCACTACAATCAGGTCCATAATGTGTTAACCTATATGTTCCGATACTATCTTGCCTAACCACCGGCTTGACAACTGGCTTAGGTTTTCCTTTCATTTCTATCTCTCCACCCATGCCTAAAACAATAGGCTCAGGTTTCTCTTTTACTATCGTTACTGTAAAATACATGTACGCAAGTATTATTATCTCCAACCCTATGATTATTTTTATTCTTTTCACAACTATTATTCTCCTTTTACTTTTTTGACAACTGCTACGCAATCATTTAATGTGATCTTGCCGTTGTTATCTAAATCGTATAATTCGAAATCTCTTGCTGTTGGTTCCATTTTCTCCAAATATAAGTCCAAACACTTATCTATATCAGCTTGTGTGTACTTATAGTCTTCCTTTCCTTTCATTAACCCTATTAATAGTACTAATACTACTCCTGATACTATTAAGGCAATTGTTATACTTTTTTTCATTCTCATTTCTCTCCTTTTCTAACACAATTTTCCTTGTGTTGAATATAATATATCATATTGTATCATATTTGTCAATATCTTTTCGCCATTTTCTTTTAAGTTTTTTTCGTAAGTGACGGGAGATTCTTTTATCTTTTCTTTTCCCAACTATGTCCTCACTATACAACGACAACTCTTTCTTGTAGAGGGAGTTCTTGATATATCTCCAGTTCTTTCCTGTGTCTTTATATGTTCTACTCATATTATCACTCCTTGGGGATATTATAACATAAGGTCTTTTTTATAAAAAATTTGCTAGAGCGCTAGCACAAGCCCTGGGGGCTTGTTTTGGTACTAGTGGGATCCCGCCTCCTGGATCGGCAATCGTTTAAAGTGTAAAGCGATAAAAAGATCTATTTTTTTATTGACTTATTTAATATAATATGATACAATTAAGAAAAATAAGGGAGGAGGTTATAACATGGCAAGCTATAAAAAACGCTTAAAATTAAAACAACCTTACAGAACAATCTTAACTGTTCTAATAACATGGATCCTAACAATTGGCGTTGTATTCTTTATATCATGGCGAATAGATCAGATAAGCAAACAACCAGATCAAAAACATGGATCTATAAATTTGGTAAAATAACCAAAAAAAAAATAAAAAAAAAAATAAAAAATATTGACTTATTTAATATAATATGATACAATTAATATAGATAAGAAAAGAAAGATCTTATCTACCAAAAAAATATCGGTTATGCTTCCGAATAAAAAGCAACCGCGGCCACGCGGATGGAGGTAAAATTATGGAAATATTAAACAATAAAAAAGAACTACATGATGCAATAAAAGATCTTGATAGTAAAAACATTAAAAGCGGATCAATTACCGTTACAATTTATACTAAGCCATCAGCATCTTCTGTTCTTTACGATGTAAGTGCAAGTATTTACACGAAAGAATCAGATGAAGGGATCTATTATTATAATGAAGGCGCTAGAATTGGCGGCGGCGGTTATGATAGATGGAGTACTGCATTGTCTGAAGGTTTAAACCTATTCAAAAACATTTATAAAATAAAAACTACATTGAAAAAGAAAACTGTTAACAGCTTAACAGGTTTCAAGGAATTTTATACCAAAAAAGGTAGACGCGTTTACGGACTTTATACAGACGGATCTATTAGTTACGGGATCGGCGTTTCTAGCGTATTAGATGCAGTAAAAGAAGGATTATCAAATGTAAAATTAACATCAGCATACTATGGAAAAAATGAAGATCGTTTCACGTTTGAGATCAAGGAGGTAAAATAACATGATAAAATTTAATGATTGGGAACTTGATCAACTTTATGAAAAAGTAGAAGAACTAAGAAAACAAGTACAAGAAAAAGCGATGAACACTTATAACCATTTAAAAGAAATAAACAAAAACGATCAGTTATACGGATGGATCTTTAATTGTAACGCAATTTTAAACGATACGCCTGAAGATCTTGATCTATATCAAAAACCATATATCCGCGATATATTAACAGTATATAAAAACGAACTAGAAAACATCCTAATAAAGGAGGATCTATAGTATGAAATATAATAAAATAACATATAAAAACAAAAAACTAAAGAGAATCAGCGCCAGAAAAGCGGCGGATATCCTGGATCATCCTTCTAAATATAACGGAGTAACGCTTTACTATTTACCAGTAAACGCCAATCCTGAATCACCATGGATCAACGGATTCCAGGAGTTAACGATGGATCCAAATTATATGGACGCCATCGACAATAGAAGCTGGATCAATGAATATATCTATTATAATTGCATTGAAGATCTTGGATCTTATTTAAAGTACTATATAGAAGAGGTGACAGCATGAAAAAATGTACACTAATAGAAAAAGTATTTTTAATAATTATAATAATCTTAATATTCCCGTTCTGGTTAACAATTGGCCTAGCTATGAAAAGCAAGTAAAAAAACTTGCTTTTTTTTTGGTTATTTTACGCGAAACTGTAAAGCGGTAAAGAATCAAGTACTAACTACCAAACAAAAAAGAACACGCCTTAAAACGTGCGTTTTTTTATTGTCTAGCTGTATTATTTTATAGAATAATGGTTATTTTTGGCCTATTTTTGGCCGTTTTTAGACGTTTTTTAGTGCGTTCTAGTATTATTATACCATAAACAATAAAAAGCGCTTAAATGGCCTAAAAATAGCGTTTTTTTTTTGGTTATTTTTAAGCGTGCGAATATACCAGAACGCGAAAAAACAAAAACATGGCCGCGCGAACTTGTAAAAAATAGTCGCTGGCCGCCGCGAAAATTAAAAAAATAGTCGCTCGCCCGCACGAAAAAAATAGTCGTTAAGCGATTGGAAAAAATAGTCGCTCGGCTGATCAGAAAAAATAGTCGTAATAGTCGCTCTAGTTTTTCTCGACAAAAGTCGCTTCTTGTACTGATTCTTCTTCTAGTTGTTTCTGTAATGCTGACATAGTTTCCTGGTTATTGACTGTTTGATCATTAGTCGCTGGAGCTATGTTGATATTCTTATCATCTCTCATACCAAAATAGTTCTTTGATAGGAACATGTAAAGCACTGGATTTACTGCTCCAGATATTGAGCTACTTTCAAGAGTTCCATGGAACATATTAAGCACATTTTTGAATAAGTCGGAGAACGGAGAGTTGGAATCATTAGCATGAGCATAGATAGTATCCTTATTACAACCCAACCAAACACTAAGATTTATAACAGTAGGTATAGTATTAGTTCTATCACATAAGTCAAAAAACTTAACTATATCATTTTCAACTTCTTCAACACTATCCCACCTATAAGGTCTACCAATTTTAGTAAAAGCTCTAGTACGGAGTTCTTTATTAAATTCTTTAACTTGTGGATTAGCCATATATGATTTAGATTTATCATTATTATAACTTCCATTTTTCTTATTTAATAATTTATTTTCAAAGTCTTTTTCTCTTTCAGACTGAATCAAGTCATTTCTAGCCATAATTTTTCAACTCCTTTTCTATAATATTATAATATATCATAACAAAAATGTCAAGTTTTACCTACAAACAACCTACAAACCTACAAACAAAAAGTCCTTTGTAGGTACCTTTGTAGGCCATTTTCGCCCTTATAAATCAAGGGAAATAGCGATTTTACCTACAAACCTACAGAAAAAGTTGTACATATTATATATATAATATATATCCTTTTTCTCACGTAGTATAATATACTATTGTAGGTTTTGTAGGTAAATAGTATAAAACCCTTATAGAATAAGGCCAATAACTACCTACAAACATACCTACAGACTACCTACAGAAAAATTCTTTGTAGGCAAAATACAATTACAGTTATTTTAACTATATAACAAAAGGGTATTTTACATTGATATAAAATTTTTTTAAAAAAAGTATTGCATTGTTAAAAAAATAGTGCTATAGTTGAATTACGTTATGAGAAATTAGAAAGGATTTGGGTGAGCAATATGGTGTATTATTTTAGGAAAGAAAAGAGAAACGAGTTTTTGGAAAAGCATAGCATGAAAGAATATGCAGAATACTTTGAGATTACCGTTTCTTTTTTATGTCAAGTTTTAAATAATAATAAACATACGACAAAGTATATGGCTTATGCACTTAGTCGTTATGCGGGGCGTTCGGTTGATTATTTTTTTAAAGGAGTTGAATAGTTATGGAAAAGAAAGCTGCTTTAGTAAAAAATAATGAAATATTTACGCTTTCAGATCAGGAAAAAGTTTATGATATGTTAGTTAAAGTTGGTAAGCCTGGTAGTGAAAGGCCGGCGAATACAATAGATAATTTCGAAATCGTTATGGAAAATGATTTGAGTATTGAAAGACATATTAAGTATAACTTATTCAGTAGTCGTGCGGAATATATACCTTATGATAAAAATGGGAATGCGTTAGAGCCTAGGAGTTGGCAGGATAAGGATGATTCACATTTTATTGGGTATATTGAAAAAACATATTTGTTGTCTGATGATAAAAAGTTTAATCATGCGCTTAATAATGTTATGCAAAATCATACTTATAATCCTGTAAAAGATTTGATTGAGTATAAAGAATGGGATGGTAAGCCTAGAATTGATAACTTTCTTAAAGATATCTTAAAGTGTGATCAAGATCCTGAATATTTGACTCAAGTATCACGTATGATATTTTATGGTGGTATATCTCGTGTTTATGAACCTGGTTGTAAGTTCGATTATATGATCGTTTTATCAGGAAAACAAGGTATTGGTAAATCGACGATTATTAAATGGTTGGCACTTAATGAAAAGTTTTATAGAGAGGTTACAACGATAGAAGGTAAAGAAGGGGCTGAATGTATTGAGGGCGGTTGGATGTGTGAGTTCTCTGAGTTAATGGCTATGCAAAGATCAAAAGATATCGAATCAATGAAAGCCTTTGTTACAAGACAAGTTGATAAATATAGACTTGCTTATAATAGGAGAGTGTCTGAAATACCTAGAACTTGTGTCTTTATTGGTACAACGAATGAACCTGATTATTTAAAAGATAATAGTGGTAATCGTAGATATTTACCTTTATATGTTGGTTTATCAGGTGGAGAAATGTTTGATAATGAAAGTTATATAAAAGATTATATTATTAATTGTTGGAGAGAGGCGTTGTATCTTTTTAAAAATGGTAAAACTTATTTAACAATACCTAATAAGTATTACGATAAGTTGGAAAAAGAAAGAGAAAAGGCAACGGTTGAGGATTTGGCTTTTAATAATATTAGAGATTATTTATTAGATAAACCTGTTGGATATCGTGTATGTACAAAAGAAATATGTTTAAATGTCTTTAAGTTAAAAGAAAAAGACTTTAATTATAAGTCTTATTCGAAAACAATATCAGGTTATATGGAAAGATTTAGAAATTGGGAAAAAAGAAATCCTATTGTATTACCTGAATATGGGAATCAAAGATATTGGTTAAAAGTCGCAGAAGATCAGATAGAAGAGGGTGAAGAAGATGGATCTTTGGATTAGAAGTCAAGATAAAAATAATTTAATTAAAGTTTCTGATATATGGATAGATGATACTGATATGATAGACAAAGGTCATGTTTCTATTATGACAAATTCAAATTTTAGTTTTGAATTAGGTATTTATAATTCAAAAGAAAGAGCATTAGAAGTATTAGATGAAATACAAAAAGCATTACAACCACAAATGGTATTATCAAAAGTAGGAAAACCAATTGCAGAAACTTGTGATGGAACAGTTTATAGAGAACCTGATGAATATGATATTAAAGAAATATTAACTTATGTATATGAAATGCCACAAGAATAAAAAAGAAAGAGAGTTGAAATGAGATATGAAAAAAGAAATTAATGTTTGTCCTTATTGTGGTGAACCTATGATAAGTACATTTGCTTTTAGAGGAGCAGAGTTTTATTGTTTAATGTGTGGAAACACATTAGGAATGTTTAGTTGTTCAAGTGTTAAATGGGATGAACGATTAAACGAAAAAAGAAAGTTATATGAAAGAGTTTTTAAGGCGATTTATAAAGACTTGATTCCAACTGGTGCTTATTTATCAAAATGTCCTAAATGTAAAGACATGAACGAAACTCATAGACACCATGCGAGTGAAAAAGAGATATTAAAAGATGAAATCGCCAGAGAATTATTAGATAGAATGAGTGAAATAGTGAAATGGGAGGATAGTATATGAAATTAGTAGCTGCAGTAAATAGATGTATAAAATGTGGAAACATTAGTGAAGGACATTTATGTAAAAATTGCCGTACAATAACAGTAATAGATTTATTAAATAAGATAGCAAATGGCGAAGAATTACCAAAACAAATAATATATAATGGTATTGTGTGGCGATATAATGGTTTTGATGATTATGTTAGTACACATAATTTTGAAAATTTATTAAATGATACAATCAATAACAGTTGGATTATAACACATTTGAATACTGAAATAGAAATAGTAGATGAATTAGAAGAAACCGAAGATTTATCTACAATAAGTGAAGAACAAGCGTTGTTTAATAAATTAAAACGTAAAGATCAAGAGTATATATTAAATTTTATGAGAATGTTACAACCTTGTGAAGATAAAAGGAATGGTGATAAAAATGATTAGAAAATATAAAGAAAATATATCCGAATATTTACATAGTTGTGTAAATTGTAGGGGCGAATTCACGTATCAATATGAAGATATTGAAATAAATTATAATGACAAGATGTATATAGATTGTCCTTATTGTAATACTACAAATTATATTAAAAAGTTACCAAAACCTATGAAAAAGAAATATATCGCAGAAATTAAAGACAAAGAAACTTATGAAAAAATTATTGCTGAATTAAGAGAAGAATTAACTAAAGTTAAAAAAGAGTCACACGATAAACTTGATGAACAATATATAAAAATAGAAAATCAGGCAAAACAATTAAATGCTATCGATAATAGAAATTATCTTTTAAAAAATGTAGCAAATGACATAAAAAGTACAATTATACCGGTTTTAAGAGATATTCAAAATAGAAAAGGTGTAATATCAAAGAAAATGGTAGTTGAACATTTACAATCATTAATAGATTATATTAATGAAAGGAATGATGATAATGACTAAAGAAATGTATGATTATATAAATAAAGAACTAAATTCGCATAACTTTTATGATATAGTAGAATCAGATGATCCAAACATAATATTTTTAAAATGGAAAGGTACTGACAAAGTTTTTGCGACATTATATAAAGATAGTATAGAAAAGGTTATGAAAGATGAAAGATAACTTAAAAAGATATTTATGTAATAAATTAATAAGAGAAAATCTAGTAAAAGAAGGCGACTTTATAAGACATAGTTATACACAAAATAGATTAAATAAAATGTACACACAAAATAGTGTTTGTCCAGATACTTGTCCTACTTTAGATACTAGATGCGATTGTTTAGGTGTTACAGTAAAGGAGAATGAAATGGAAAATAATTTAAGAATAAGAAAACTAACACCAAAAGAGTGTTTTAGACTTATGGGTGTAAAAGATGAAGATAGTGATAAATTAAATCATTTGAGTAATGCGACAAAATATCACCTTGCTGGTGATTCAATAGTTGTAAATGTTTTACAAGCCATTTTCAAATCAATATTAATTGATAATCCAGTTGTAGAACAAAAACCAATAAGACTTATAGAATTTTTCGCCGGTTATGGATCACAAGCTCTAGCATTAAAATATCTAGGAATACCATTTGAACATTGGAAAATATGTGAATGGGCGATTAAAAGTATAAATGCTTATAGATATATACATTTCCCAGAAGATTATTGTTATAGTGGTTTATTAGATCTATCAAAAGAAGAAATCATTGATTATCTGTATAAAAAAGGTATTTC
>Ga0247608_10008624_pt1 | contig 10257 bp, 16 predicted proteins | sample 176DNAGHGlowgp2_FD_193490 | JGI IMG/M metagenome (GOLD analysis project Ga0247608, IMG submission 193490) | Sheep rumen microbial communities from Palmerston North, Manawatu-Wanganui, New Zealand - 1766 DNA GHGlow gp2 | ecosystem: Host-associated > Mammals > Digestive system > Stomach > Rumen ... | reverse complement strand
CACTAGCTGCTAAATTAACTGGTATCGATGAAGAAACCGCATTAGATTATTTCAACATGTATTCCACAAAAATGGAAATACGAAGAATTAATTTGGCTTTATATCATAGAGCATTTGCAACTAAAATGCTAGGATGGGATGAAATTGGAGGATATCTTACTTCAATTGTAATGGGTGAAAATATAGCAGAAGGCGAAAAAATAGGAACTCGTGATAAAATGCAAGCAATTAAATTGCTAATGGAAGTTAATAGAATGAAGCAAGAATCTATTGCGAATCCAGATTCTATTATAGATTATAATATTCAAGAGCAATTAGATGATTTATCAGCAGATACTATTAAATTAATGCTAGAAGCCAAAAAGAAAAACAAAGGTTCTGAAAACGATAACGACAATAGTATTAATGAAGAATTTGCCAAAATATACAATGATACTTCAGAAAACGATATTAAGCAGAAAAGGGTTGCTCAAGAGTTATTAAAGGTTAACGAGTCAAAAAAGAATGACAATAAATTAATGGATAAAATTTCTAGATTCATGCAAGGAAATGAAGAGGGTAATAATTCTAAAGATGAAAATCTTTTCCAAGAAGAAGAGGAAGCATTAAAAGCAAAAGAATTAGAAGAAGATGACGAAGAGGAGGAAGAAGAGAATTATGACGATTAATAAGCAAGCACTTGAATTAGTAGGTGTTACTGTTGACGAGTATTTACAATGGTGTAGTTCAAGTAATTTTCCATCATATCGTGAATCAACAAAAAAGGAATTCTTCAAAAGAATTAACGAAAATAGAATTGTTAGAGACACAAAAACAGGACTTTTAATTAATAAAAATAGTGAGGACAAAAATGAGGAATAAAACAGTGAAAATAGCAGACAGACATTATGTTACTAGATGTATAATAAGAATTTACTTAAAAGGTCATAAGAAATGCATGTTCAAATCGCTTCCGTTAGATGAAGAAGAAATGGATCAATTTTATAAAGAAATGAATTCTGAAGAGCCAATTATGGAATTCGGTAATTTTTATTTCTATAAAAAAGATTTAGATTATGCGATATATGATAAAGTCCAAATAGAAGTAAAATAGAACCAGAAAATCTGGTTCTTTTTTTATCCGATAACTATTCACTTTTAAAATAAAATATGATAGAATGTAAATGAACTTGAAAGAAAAAGGTGATTAATTAATGAAAAAAGATTTAAAAAGAATTGAACAATTAAAGAAGCAAATTAGAGAAACAAAACTTGATTTAATGACTGAGGATGGAACACCAGAAATGGAAAGAGCATTACAAAAGAAATTAGAAAGATTAGAAAAAGAATTAGATAGATTAGAAGGATAATAAAATTAATTTAATGAAAGAAAAGGAAGTAATTAAATATGAAATTTAATGTAAAAGAAGTAAAAGAAAGTATCACAAAATGGACAAAAGATATAGTTGGCGACTGTGCAGTTGTTATCGGAATTAGTGGTGGCACAGATAGTTCAGTTTGCGCCGCACTATGTGTAGAAGCATTAGGTAAAGATAAAGTATTCGGTGTATTAATGCCAGATGGTATACAAAAGGATATTGATAAATCGTTAGAACTAGTTAATCATTTAGGAATTGACTATACTATCATTAATATTGAAAAAATTACTAATGCATTGAGAAATGTGCTTCATAATACTCCATTACCAACTACAATGTCCGCAGAAAGACATTCAAAATTCGCTTTTAATAATTTTAAAACTATCGAATTTGAACGTTTTAATACTGAAGCGTATCATTATAATGGTATGGCATGTTTTAATGATGTTTACGAGACAAATACCCCTGCTAGAATTAGAATGACTATACTTTATGGCGTGGCAGCACTTTTTGGTAATTCAAGAGTTATCAATACTTGTAATTTAAGTGAAGACTGGGTTGGCTATTCAACAAAGTTTGGTGATAGTGCAGGAGATTTCTCACCACTTGCTATGATTACTAAAACTGAGGTTAAGCAATTAGGATATGAATTAGGTTTACCACAAGATTTAGTCGAAAAAATTCCAAGTGATGGAATGAGTGACATGAGTGATGAAGAAAAATTAGGATTTACTTATGAAGAATTAGATAAGTATATCAGAACTGGTGAAATTGAGAATTTAGAGCATAAAGAAAAAATTGATAGAATGCATAGAATGAATTTACATAAAATTGAACCTATGCCAAAGTTTATGCTACCTCTTACAGTTTCTGCAAACCAATTTCTAGATAATGTTAAAGAAATTAAAAATCAATTAAATAATAAAGATTTCGGAACAGTAGTCATTGATTCATATGATAATATAAAAGGAGAAAAGTAATCATAAAATGTTATATTAAAACATTTTATTAGGACTGGCATCAAGCCATTAAAAAAATTAGATAGATTAGAAGGAAAATAGGTGATTTTAATGGAAGAAAAGGAATTTATTTTAGAAACTTTAAAAAGAATTATTCCAGATACTTCTTGGCATGGCGAAACAACTCATGATTATGCCTCAGTTGAAAATATTCCAGTTGTGGAAGAAATGATATATATGTTAGTGGAAAAGTTCATGTATGGTGCAAATTGTGCTAGAGAAGGAAATTATAGTGCAGAGAAAATTTCAAAAGAAAAAGCCAAAGTTATCGAAGGCTTTGTTGAAACAATGATGGATGATTCGTTGTGGATCAAGAAAATATTTGAATATATTAAAGATAATGCAAATTATTTACCTAAGCAATATCATGAATATTTAAATAAAGATTTATTTGAAGAAGAGATTTAAAAAATAAATCTCTTTTTTAATTGTCATTGACAATGACATTGTGATTGTGATAAAATCTAAATGTAAAGGAGATATACAAAATGAAAAATAATTTTATAACAGAAATCTCATTAGAAGATTTTAAAAAATTAAATTTAATTGGTTATCGAAATACTAAGGTTTACTTTAACGAAAAGGGGTTTGAGACTATCGAAGAAAAATCTAATAGTTATAAGTTTTTAATGAGACCTTTAAGTATTAATGATGAATTAGATAAGAATATTAAATATTGCAAAGAAAATAATTGGAATAAGATAGCAATAGCAATTCATGTAGAGCCTTCTGAAGAGGAAATTGAAGAGGGAATGAAGAGTTTTACGTTTGATACTAAAACTTGTAAAAGAAGAAATTTAAATCGTGATGAGGCTTATGAATTCGCATTATTAGATGCTAGTTACTTAGATAAATTTATGAACAGATTTTCTGGACATCAAACTTTTCAAATTGGATGTGGTATTGATCATATTTATTCTAACAGAGATTATTGGTATGCTACCGAAGATTATTGGAAAGTAAAGAAAAAAGAAACTAAGGCTATTTATTTAATTCATTTAGAATAATTAAAAGGTGATTACAATGAGAAATTCATATTATGATAATCCAAATTGGTTTGTTGAAATGATGAAAGAGGAAATCGAATTTTACGATAAATTTCCTAAACTAGCACAATTAACTATAAATGAAATTGCTAAAAGATTAAGAGGTAAAGAAAATGGGAAGAACTTATCTAAAAGAAAAACCTATTTGTAAGAATTGCGGTAAAGAAATGATACTAGATGATATAGATTATGATTTTGAAGGCAAGCAAGACGAATATTGGATATGTGCGGAATGTCCAGAAGGCGTATTCGTAAAGGTTAGATATGGAAAAGTATGCAAAGTTGAATATAGTAAAGGAGAATGAAAATGAAACCATTAGAATTTAAGATAGATGATGAAAATAAAATGATATTTTTCTATGAGGACGGACATACCGAAATAATATATTTACCAACAGAAGACGGAATGGAACAAGGTATTCCTAGTGGATTAGAACGAAACAAACACTATTCAATAGTTGATCTTTACGGATATAAAGTTGTAGATGATAGAAAAGATTTTTAAGTAAAATAGGTAGGTATTAGGAAGATGGAAAAAAGTTTTAAGGAGATTTATGCAACTTTAACCGAAGATCAAAAGTTTGCAATAGATATTTTAATAAAAGGTAAAAATGTGTTTTTAACTGGTGAAGCAGGAACTGGTAAAAGTTATGTTATTAACGCTTATACTAAATATTGTGAAGAAAATGATATTAGTATTGCTAAATGCGCACCTACTGGTATAGCTGCGGTTAATATTGAAGGTTCTACTTTGCATCATCAATTTGGTCTAGATTTAACACCTATGACTAGAATTCCATACACTTATGAGGATTTCCTAGATAACGTAGATGTTGTTTTAATTGATGAAATAAGTATGTGTAGAATTGATATTTTTGAATTTGTTATGATGCAAATTATGCTGGCAAATAAAAACCCTAAAAGACTACAAGAGCAAAAACTTATTCAAATAGTATTAGTCGGAGATTTCTTTCAATTACCACCAGTAATTACTGAAAAGGATAGACTTATTTTAGAACAATATTTTAATGGTTCTATTGGAAAAGGCTTTGCTTTTCAGTCTAATTCATGGCGAGAATTTGGTTTTAGAATGATTAACTTAACCACTATCGTTAGACAATCAGATAAGCAATTTTGTGAGAATTTATCAAAGGCTAGACATGGTGATTATTCATGTGTTAGATATATTGAAGAGCATAGTTCTTCTGAATCAATAAGTATCAAAGAATCAGTGTGTTTGACTGGTAAAAATTCAACCGCATTATCTATAAATCAAAAAGCATTAGAATTAATAGAAGGCGAAGAATATAAATCTACTATCATTTTAACTGGTGAAATAGATAAAAATGACTATCCTTGTGATGATGAATTTATCTATAAAAAGAATTGTAGAGTTATGTCTTTGATAAATGATCCAAGCGGTTTATATTTCAATGGCTCTATCGGAACAATTGTAGCGGTTGCTAAAGACGGAATTACTGTAAAGTTTGATGACGGTGTTATTGCAAAAATAGAAAAGCATACTTTTGAATGTTATCGTTATGAAGAAAGTAAAATAGAAAGTAAAAATCAAATTAAAGGTTTAGAAAATGAAATTGCAGATATACGAGTTAATTTATTAACCGAGCAAGATATAAATAAGATTCATCACATGAAAGATACTATTTCTGCATTGCAAATTCAAATCGACAAAGTTAAGAGAAGTAATAAATTAAATAAAGTCGTTATCGGAACTGCAACACAGTTTCCATTAAAACTTGCTTATGCTATTACAATTCATAAATCGCAAGGACAAACATTTGAAAAAATTAATATAATTCCAGAAATCTTTGACGATGGTCAATTCTATGTGGCCGTATCAAGAGGAAAAAGTATTAATAATATTCATTTCGTTGGTTCTATCAATCCAAACAAAATAAAATCAAATAAAGAAGTAGAAGAATTCTATGCAGATCCTGATAATTATAGTTTCTTTAATAAAAAATATTTAGAAATCAAAATGTTAAAAGAGCAATATACTGAACTAGTAGGAAAAATACTAAATGATCCAAAATGTTATCAAGCTGCACTAGAAGCAGTTAATAAAGTTCAGCAAAATAATAGTAGAGCAGATAAAATATTGGCTTTAAAAATGAAAATGCATCGCTAAACTTATGAATTTAAAAAAGTCTTAATAAATTAAGACTTTTTTATTTACTTTAAAAATCGAAAGTGATAAAATAAAATTAGAAATAGAAAAACGATTATAGAAAGGGAGTATGGAAATGACGATAGAAGAATGTGTAGCAAAGTATATTAAAGATAATAAAGGGAAAAATAAGTCTACAATTGACATCAAGGAAGAGTTATTTGAAATTTTAAAATGTGAATGCAATTATAAATTGGACGTTAGAACAATTAGGGGTAGAGAAATTATAGGAGAAATTAGGGAGAAAATAAATGATGAGCAGATATGAAATAGATCCGAATGAAATGTATAGAACTTGTAGCAAATGTGGAAAATATAAGCCTTTATCTGAATTTAGTTTTTTAAAATCTGGAAGATATTGTGTAAGATGTAAAGAATGTAATTATAATGATTATTTAAAAAAGAGTAAAGAAAAAAGTTATTTTACAGTTTCTAAATACAAAAATCGCATAGACGAAGAAGTGGGAATACCAAAATGGATTTTGCGAAATCTCAGATTATACGGTAATTGTTGTGTGAAAAAGACAACTTATGAAAAATATGCTTCTGAATTAGAAAATTTAGTATATATAGCAGATGTAGATTTAGAGAATTGCTTTAAAATAGTGAAGAGACCAGAATAACTGGTCTTTTTTTATCCGAGAACTATTTACTTTTAAACTAAAAAATGATTTAATAATAGTAGAAAGTGTATAGGAGGATATTTTATATGTCAAAGATTAATGAACATCGTGAGATGACAGAACAAGATATTTTAAGAAAGTTAAGAAAGTATGGTTCATGTATAAGCGTTAGACCTTGCCATTTCGGAAAAACTTATGGTGCGGTTAAACTTGCTACTGAGAACTATAATCACATTTTGTTTTTAACACCTAACAAAAACATTGTTAACATGTGTATTGAGCAAATAGCAGAATATTGTAAATTAGGTGAAGAAGATATTGTTAAAGGAATTAAAAAGAAAAGTATTGGTAAGTTTGATTTTATGACATATATGAAACTTATAAAATTAACTGAAGAAGAAATCGAAAGTATGGATTATGACTTAATTATATTCGATGAAGCACATAGATTAGGTGCAAGATGTACAAGTGTAGCAGTAAATTTATTAAGACAAATGTTACCTAAAACTCATTTTTTAGGCTTGACTGCTACTCCAGATAGATCTGATGCCATTGATATTATTGAAAAGTATTTTGATAATACCTTAGTATATCCATATACTTTACATGATGCAATTAATGATGGTGCAATTTTAAAGCCATATTATATATATTCAACTTATGAACAAGTTGATCAAATAAAAGAGGAAATACTTGAAGAATGGAATAAAAAGAAATGGAAAGCAACTTCTGAAGATATTCAAATTCTTGACAAAGACGTTGTTGAAATTGCAAATTTATACAATATTCCTACAATTATAAAAGGAGTATGCCAAGAAGCAAAAGCAGGAGATTATATTAAATTTATTTGCTTCTTTAGTAATTTTAATCATTTAAAAGAAAAGAAGAGTGATGTAATTAGTTGGTTTAGTCAAGCATTCCCTAATTATTCAATGCAAACTATTACTATTACTAGCGAAAATTCAGAGACAAAAAAGAACGAGGATAGACTTCGTGAATTAGTATATCAACCAAATCATATTGATTTAATATTCTCTATTGATATGCTAAATTTTGGTTATCATGTAGATAGTTTATCTGGAATCCTAATGTATAGATGCACAAATTCAAGTGTTATTTATAATCAACAATTAGGTCGTTCATTATTCAATAAAAAGCATGGTATTATTTTAGATATTGTTAATAATATCGGAAGAAAAGCAGTATATGATAACTATGTAAGAAAAGATGAAATATCATATAAAAAGCGTATTAAAAATGAACAAATTTTAAATGGAACATATGAAGATACCTATACTGTTATTGATAATAATGGTGAGGAAATTGAAATTGGTAAAGATTATTACTATGATAAAGATAGTGGAACAATTATGAAAAAGTGGACTAGATTATGTAGTTCTTTATCAGTAGACGATTATATTGTTACTGGTGTAGAGGCTTCAAGAAAACAATTAGAGCAAAAAGTAATTGCTGAATCATTTGTTCAAGTTGCTCATAAAGTATTATTAAATTACTTTAAACTATGGTGCACTGAAGTTGTTCACATTCCATTCCCTATTTCATTTAAGCAAATGCAAGAAGCATATGGATATAAGCGTGAAGAATTCATTGAATGGTTTGATACAATTTTAAAAACCGAAAATATTACTTTCCCATATCATACTTTAAAATCACTAACTAATGGAGATGCATTATTCTCTAATGTATGTAAAGCATTTAGTAGAACAAGTAGAGTTGATATGAATGAAATATATACTTATTATAATTAAGAGGCAGATTTTATGATTAATCATATTGGAGAAACAAATATTGCTAAAAACGGTCTTAAAATGACTATTATAGGATATCGTAATTATCGTGATATAGATATAGAATTTGAAGATAGTTACATAGCATATCATAAAAATTATCGATGTTTTAAAGAAGGAACAATTAAGAATCCAAATGTAAAAATTAGTAGGCCTAAACAAACTAATAATCGTGTAGGAACTACTGTGATGCAAAACTGTGATATGGAAGCAATTTGTATTGCATATCGAACTACTGATGATTCTGATTTTAAATTTAGTGATGGAACTATTGTTGAACATAGAAAATTCTATCAATTTATGAGAGGAAGTATATTAAATCCTAATTTAAAAAATACAAACATTCTTAAAGCAAATAAGAAAAGACTAGAAATTGTTAATAATAAATACAAAGAAAAAACTTTCAAAACCAAATATGGAATGACTTATAAAGTAATAGAGTTTATTTCAAGTAATGAAGTCTTAATAGAATTTAATGACGGTTATCAAATGACTGTTCAAGCCCAAAGAATTGGTTCTTCTATTAAAAGACCAGATTTATTGATCGTTTCTAAAAATGGTAGAAGCACCATAATTAAAACTGGTGATACCAGATTAATGAAATGTGGTCTAAAAGCAACTATTATTGAAGCAAAATCTTCAAATGACATTACCGTTCAATTTGAAAATGGTGTTATTAAAGAGCATGTTAGGTTTTCACTATTTGAACAAGGAAAATTAACTGATATTAAATCAACCGGAGTAAAAGTATTTGTGGGTGATAAGTTTGTAAATAGTGAAGGGGAAGAATTTGAGGTTATAGAAAAAAAGAAAAATATTTCTATAATTAAGTTTTCTGATGGAACTATTAGAGACGTTGAAACAAAACGTATTAAAAACGGTATGAGTTTATCAAAAATTAAAACTAATTTTCATTCTGATAAAACTATAGGAGCGATTTTTAATACTAATTGTGGCTTAAAATGTAAAGTATTAAGATGGAAAAAGAAAAATACAGTGGACGTTGAATATGAAGACGGAACTTTAAAAGAAGATATTAATATTCAAGCATTAAAAAAAGGGCAAGTTTCTCATCCTAATTTGAATTATGCACATGGACACAATTATTTTCATGGATATAATTGTCAAAGAATCTTTGAAAGAAATGGCAAAGTGTATTATACTGTTTTTAGTGAGGAAAATGAACCAATAGCCATTATGACGCCACAAGAAATGTATATAAATAGAAAGTAGGAGAATAAAATGAGTAAAAAAATCAAAGAATGCACTGTCGAAGAATTAATGACCAGTCAGTCAAAAAACAAAGGAAATGATAATTATACCTATGTATATGAAGTAATATTAATTATGTTTGATAGTATTAAAGATAAACCACAAGTCAAAGGAATTGAAATGGAAGTTCTAAATGATGCGTGGAAGACAGTTAAAACTAAATTCAGTGAAGAAATTTTAAACACAATAGTTAATGTATAGAAAGAAGAGGAAATTAAGATGATTTATTTGGGTGAACCACATATTAAAACTTTAACTAAATTACAAGCAATTGCAGAAAAGTATAACAGTTCAATTTCAATAACTGTTGAGCCAATTTCGGATAACGATGTTGATTTCGATATTATTGTTGAACAAGGAGACATGACCGAAACTGTCAAAAACGATATTCAAGAAAATTTATGGATAAAAGAATGTAGAACCAATGGTTATAAATATACTTTTGAATTAATAGATAGAAGAAATGTTAAAGCGACTAAATATAACACTTTGACATATTTCTCTATTGATACTTCATTTAAATATGATGAGTATGGAATCGATGATTTACTTATAGAAAGTCAAGAATGGCTTTCTGATAATGATGATTATGGAGACGGATATATCTATTATAGCACAACTGATCAAAAAATAGACGGTTGGGAAGGTGTAGATACTTCTTTTGTTAATGTCTACAGAGAAGGCATGCTTCTAAAATTTTTTGGCGATTTAGTATGTGAATATTTTGGTGAAGAAAAAATTCAAGAAGTTTATTAAAAGACTATTTACTTTTAAAAGATAAAGTGATAGAATAAAATTACTACGAAAGAAAGGAGACATAGGTGATGTCAGAAGAGCGAAAAGAAATAGTATGGTCACATAGTAGATTGGAAAAAATTATCCAAAATCCTAAAGAATATTATTTAAGTTATAAGCAAGGCATTAGTCTTAAAGAAGAAAAGAC
>Ga0247608_10008623_pt1 | contig 10258 bp, 21 predicted proteins | sample 176DNAGHGlowgp2_FD_193490 | JGI IMG/M metagenome (GOLD analysis project Ga0247608, IMG submission 193490) | Sheep rumen microbial communities from Palmerston North, Manawatu-Wanganui, New Zealand - 1766 DNA GHGlow gp2 | ecosystem: Host-associated > Mammals > Digestive system > Stomach > Rumen ... | reverse complement strand
AACCAACTGACTGTGGGGCGGTGGATATTCTCTACCGCCTTTTGACTTTCGACTAAGCGATAAGGAGGGCTTTAGCAATGAATAAGATTATATTTACACTGATTGGCATCATAATCGGCGGTGTTGTGAGTGGCGTGTTTGTGGGAACCAGCTGCGCAAAGACCTACAAGAAGAGAATCGACGAGCTGACCGAGGAAAACAACCAGCTCTACAGCGAATTGCATGCAAAGAAGCGTGAGGATATTCGCGAGCGGGAGAAGAAAGTCAGGGAAGCCGAGGCGGAGGTGGACAATTCCATTGAAATGCAGCTGGTGCAGGCGCGGGAGGAGAAACGCAAAACCGCCGAGATGGTAAAGGAACATGGATATTCTGCGGCGGAAGACGAGGAGGACGATTATGACATCGACGAGGATGTGGAATTTGACGACCCCTTCGAAGAGGGGGAATCTGTCGTGGTGAAGAAGCCGGTCGAAAAAAAGATGCCAGCGTTCTCCATGATGAGTCAAGCGGATTATGAGCAGGACTTTGAATATCGAGACGCCGAAAACCTGGTCTATTATCAGGAAGATCACGTACTGGCAGACGAGTTGATGACAGAATCGGAAACGCGGTTGATATTGTCGGGGAAGAGGCTCTGAGACAAGCCCAGGAGACCGACCAAAATTACCTGTATGTACTGGACGAGGCGGAGGAGAAGATGTATGAAATCGAAATCAACCACGAGGATAGCTATTACAGGGATATTGTGAGGGGTGGTGTGGTATGACGAATTCCGAAGTATGTAGTAACATAATATGGAACATGATGAACTGCTGCGACCCATTACCCGTCTTGACGAATATTGACGGTGCACAAAATTGTTGCACAAGCAGAGACGACGAACGCTACAAAAGCTACATGGACTGGGCCGAGTCCAACGTAATCAAGAAAGGATCCACAATACCCAAAGTGGTAGAATTTAAGGAGGAAAAGACAATGATGAACACCAATATGTTTAACGGTATTTTTGGCAGGATCGAGCCCGGTATGTGCAGGATTTCCATGAGCGGCAAGATCGCGATCAAGACGAGCAACGGCTACAAGTCCTTCGACAGCAAGACCGGACGACTGACCAATTGCGACAATTTCGCCTTTGATATTGGCGAGGATTTCTTCTTCGTCATTCCGACCAACAAGGTTGAGCCCGGCGACATTATTCTCGCTGGTGGGAGGCCGAGGTGCGTGCTGGAGGTCGGCAAGAATGAGATCAAAACTTTCTGCTATGAGGACAGCAGCATTTCCACCATCGTGCCGGAGCACCATATGTTCATGGGTCAGAGCTATTTCTACGGCAAGATCATTAGCATGTTCGGAGAGATGGGCAAGGGCACTGGGAACAAAGGCATCAAACAGATGATGAAATTCATGATGCTCAAGGAAATGATGGGCGGAAAGAATGCAGGAAACGGCGGCATGGCCAGCATGATGCCGATGATGGCGCTCATGGGCGGCTTTGGCAGCGGCAATACCTTCTTCGACGGGATACTGGACTTTGATGAGCCTGAAGATGAGGAAGAAGAGACCGAGGAGCCGGTCACAACGAAGGAAAAGAAGTAATTATATTTAGAAAAGTAAAGGAGGGCTAACCATGGGCGGAGGAGCATGGACGACCAGGGCGTTTGTGAATTGCATGAACACAAGCGGCTATTCCACAAAACTCAATTCCAAGGGATATGCGTCGAGCGATGATATTTTGACGATGAATGTTCAAGATTTTTATCGTTCAAGGGGTCTGGCAAAGGCGCTGGACCCCTATAATGTTGTAAGGGAATGCTGTGACAGTGAGGAACATCCCAACACAGTGCCGATTATATTTGCGTTGGACGTAACCGGGAGCATGGGACAGAGCGCCAAGACTTGTGCGGGAAAGCTGGACGAGATCATGGGCGAGCTGTACGAGGAAGTCAAGGACGTGGAGTTCATGATGATGGGTATTGGCGACTTGATATTTGACCAGGCTCCGATTCAGGCTTCACAGTTTGAGAGCGACATCCGAATCTTTGATCAGACCAAGCAGATATTCTTTGAAGGCGGAGGCGGACCAAATGATTGGGAGAGCTATACAACCGCCTGGTATTTTGGCCTGCACAATACAAAGCTGGACTGCTGGAAGCGTGGAAAGAAGGGAATTATCATAACCCTTGGCGACGAGGAGATCAATCCGACGCTGGATGCAGCAAGGCTCAACAATCGCCTTGGCTGCAACGAGCAGGCCGATGTGGACAGCGCGGATCTTTACAAAGAAGCAAGCGAGAAGTTTGATATTTATCACATCAGCATCTTGGATTCTGGATCTCATAAGATGACACGCGGCAATGGCGAATTAGGAGAGAAGATCCGCAACAGTTGGAAGAAGGTCATCGGACAGGGATATTTGGAATGTAACTGCGATGAGTTGCCGGAGACGATTCGGGAGATTGTGAAGGATGCGGTAAGTCGGAATTCTGGGAATGGAACGGTTGAGGTAACGAGCGACGGATTTATCAAGTGGTGAGATAAGATGGATAAAGAAGTTAAAGTTGTCATTGGGGCGAACTATGGGGACGAGGGTAAAGGACTCGTCTCCTATTGTTTGTCCATGAAAGCACGGTCAGAGGGCCGCAAGGTACTGAATGTCTTTTACAATGGCGGAGCACAGAGGGCTCATACGTCAAATGGTATAGTCAGGCATTGCACCGGAGCTGGAACTTCTGTGGGAGCGGACACCTACTACAACAAATGGTTTGTCGTTGATCCGATCGCGGTATGGCTTGAACAGGCCGAGGTTTATATTCATCCTGAGTGCAGGATCGTCTTGCCTTGCGATGTTGTGAATAATCGGCAAAAAGAATTGGCGAGAGGCGCAAACAAGCACGGCAGCTGCGGAATGGGGATATTTGAGTGTGTGAAGCGGAATACCGAACCTGAATTCGCCATGACTTACCGAGATGCACTAGCTGACAATTTTTATGACGAACTTATACGAATTGAAAAACACTACGGATATCCTCGCGACCTGGTATACAACAACGATAATTTTATGCGGGCCTGGAAGTGGATGAATCACAATTGTCGGATGGTATTGGACGAACGGTGGCTGTTCAATAGATATGACACTATTATATTTGAAGGCGGGCAGGGGTTACTCCTTGATCAGATTCGATATGAGGACGGGGAAAACGTTCATCTGACTCCATCAAGCCCTGGAATCAGGAACTGTAGCAAGAATATTGCATTCGACATAAACGCAATTCCGGATCTGTACTATGTAAGCCGTGGATATTTGACCAGACACGGGGCTGGAAAGTTGTCTAACGAATGCAAACGAGAGGACATAAGCAAAGAGATTATCGATAAGACGAACCAACCAAATCCGTGGCAGGATAGTTTGAGATTTGGATATTTGGACCAGGTTGAATTGCATAATCGAGTTTGTAACGACGCGCTCGACTTGTACAAAACTGCGCCCATTAGCAGCGGCAGTATAAATTTGGTCTATACACAACTCAACTATACCGAAGGAAAGATTGCCGTTCCAAATGGAAAAGAAAATATTTTGCATCCTGTCTTTATAGACAATATTTACGTCAGCGACCAGAAAGATGAAATGGAGTTGCTAAAATGAAAAAGATATTTCTTGTGATTATTGCAGTGATTCTCACTTGCCTGCTCCTTACCGGATGCGGAAACAGGACGTTAATCATAGCCAGCAGCTTCTCTCGGGCGATCGTCTACGCGCCGGGCGGGACGAAGGTTGCCGAGGGAAAGGTGATGAATTGGGGATGTTATTCTAGCGGCCAGATGTGGGTTTGTATAGACGACAAAACATATTTGACGGCGGCGGAGAATATCATATTGATCAAGGAGTGATTTAAGAATGACCGAAAAAGAGATACAACTAACCAATGATTTAAAAAGAATGACCAGCGCTTTCATGAATACGGTTGATTCCTATAGTCAGTACAGACGAAATGTTATTGATAGATACGGTGAGAAAATTGACGAGGAGTTAAACCCAGGCTATAACAACGAAGAAGGAGAGTAGAAAACGATGCGCTTAATCACAGACCCTCATTACGCGGGAAAGGAACGGAAATAGTGATGGACGAGATGACAGTTCAAGAGGCAATCGAATATTTTCAAAGTTTTAAAGTATACAAACGTCTTAACGGAGAACGTATATACCTTTACGAAGATGCACCTTACGGACTGAGCGGAGCCATAATGATGGCGGAAGAAATCATGTCTAAATGCGCAAATAACGAAAAGGCTATTGAAGCCCTTTGGCGTTATGAGAGCATTGGGCATGATTACTACTATCGGGAACCAATTGAAGACGTGATCGAGGCTATGAGTATCGCAACCAAGGCACTGTTGAATTGTAATGAAGGGGGTGGAACAATATGAGATTAATCACAGGACCTCGGTGTTCCGGCAAGACTACAGCGTTGATGAAAGAATCCGCGGAAACCGGTATTCCCATTATCGCGCCGAGCATGGGTATGGCGAATTATATTTCGATGCTGGCAAAGGAGCAGGGCTTAGAAATCCCAGAGCCGACCAGCATCAACAAGGTGGTCAATCGTGGAGGACGACCTGGTAAGTATTTGATCGACGAACTGGAGATGTGCCTTAGGCAGCTTGGGATCGACCCGGTTGCTGCGACGATGCTGGACGGAGCGGATACGAAAAAGGAGGGACAGCTATGAGCCTAAGTCTATATCTGATTGATAGGCAAAAGAAGTATCTTATTGCCACCGGTCTTGGTCCCGAAACCGGAAAAGAAAAACAGATAGCCGATTTGAAAGAGCGTTATCCCAGTTTTAGCAGTAATGATCAGCATGCACGATTGGATCAGTCGAACCCAAATAAAGTATGGATCGATTTCGGAAGCCAAGACACGTTTTATATGTTTGAATACGAGAAAGGAGCGGAAGAATGAATCTATATTTTCTGGACAAGGAAGACAAGCAGCATCTTGTTGCGAGGGACGTAAGTGAAGAATACGCTGTCGGTTTGGCGATAGACGATCTTGGAAGACGGTATCCTGAGGTGAAAAGCTACTACCAGCGCATATGGTGGGACGAGTTTCATCGGATGTGGATCGACTATGGAAGTCATACGGAGTTCTACCTATTTCAGGAGGAAAAATACGCTCAGAATGTCGTAGAGGATACAGCGGACGAGGAGAAACCAGCCTGTAATCGGCATAATAGGGATTACTGTGATATTTAGGAGGGTTAATTATGGGAGATTATTTGAAATTCACGCCGTCAAAGAACACCAACATGATTTGGCGGTATTTTGCTCCGCTGATCAAGAATAACTTTGGTACGGCGGGGCTTGTCGCGGGTTTATATTTGCGGTCTGGATGCGATCCTTATACAGGGTATGAGAATTACATCAGCGAGGACAGGCCTGAATTGAAGGAGTTTGCGCACGATAAGAAAGGCTTTGGGATCGGCAAGTGGAAGAACTGGATACGCAAGCAATCCCTGTACAACTTTTGCAGGAAAGCTGGGCGGCCTGTTTTTGATATTGCCACGCAGGTCGACTTTGTCATGGACGAGTTCTCTGGCACGACTTATGGGCCGGTACTAAAAGAGTTGACCGATGCCACCAGCGTGAAGGAGGCGGCGTATCTGGTTTACGACAAGTACCTGGATATTAAGAAGAAGGCTGACGAAAAACGGGAGATCTGCGCGGAATTGGCTCTGGATATTTATAAGCTCTACGGGGAACCGGCTGAATTGAAGGTGCCGGTCAAATATGTTGTGAGTAACAAGGGCAGGGTGCGAGTCCGAGGGCAGAAGAAAAAAAAGCTGCCATTTATTCGCAAGGTTCTTGGATATTTGAAGCCGGAGGAGCTGTACAGGTTCATCATGGTGACCGATGACGGCAAGGAATATGCCGTATATTTTAGAGACGAGTTCGGCTATGTAAGCGCTGAAAAGACGCATGTGGTGACGAGAATGGAGGCAGTAAAATGACACTTTGCGTGCAGGATATTGTTAATGATCTGGGTGTTATGAATGTTACAGTCTGGCGGTGGATCAGAGAAGGCAAGATCAAGGCGACTATTGAGAATCGGAGAGTCGGATGGAAGATCGAGGAAGAGGAGTACACGAGGTTTCTTGAAGAACATCCGAAGTGGAGGCTGGTACACGACGGCGAGCTGTTCAAAGGCAACGAGACCCGGGCGAGGGAAGATGCTCTCATGTGCGTTCTGGCGAAACTAATAAGCGAAAAGAGCGTTGTAAAGGCGGAGAAGCGGGATGAGGAATATATGTATGGCTTCAATCGGGCTGTAAATGATATTACTGCTGCTATTGAACAGGAGATGCGGAAGAAAGGACCTGAGTTTATTGAGTCGCGGTTAGAACAAGCGCCTTAGTGGAGGTGATTAACATGACGAAAAATAATAAATTCGTCTACACATTCGAAGTTGACTACGACACGACCATTGGAGGTGACAAACTGCATTCGCATAACCTCGTGGCAATATACGAGGATATCGACGACGCGATCAAAGCCGCTATGATAAATTGCGATTCTGATTTGACGGAGCAGGATATTCGCGATGACCTGGAAAATGAGGGATACTGTGAGGTTTGGTGGCACCCGATGATAATCGGAGAGAACTTTGCAAAGCACGTGGTGGCGACGATTACCGAGCATGTATTGATCACACCATCAAAAGAGGGCTCTTAACAGGGCCCTTTATATTTTTCGCTTCGAAGAAACTGAGAAGTGTAGAGCGAAGCGAGCATGTGCCAGTGTTGCAATAGGCGAGACAAAACGGTCTTAAAAACCGTGACGTAAGATACATTGCCGGTTCGAATCCGGTCTGGCACACCATTTTATATCTTAAGGAGTTGAGATTCATGAAGAAATGGACAATGGAAGGGCGAATTGTCTTCAGGGTACACGATTATATTTGTGATGCCGAAGACCCAGATGAGGCGCTTGAGAAGCTGTTGAAGGACGACTTCTTTGACAAGACCGTCTCGACTTATGCGTTCGATAAGGTTGAAAGTGAAGAAGTTTAGTATGCATTCGCATTTTAAACAAACCGCTATATAAAAACCATAAAAGGAGGAATTGGTATGAAATACCGGGTTACTGCTGAGATCCTGAAGAATGGAGTTAAGGTGTCGACTAAGGTTAGCGCTTCTTCTGCGGAAGAGGCCGAACTGGCTGCCGGCCGTCGATTCCTGGAAGCAGGATTCAAAGGTGATTAAATCAAGGTGATTTCTATCGACTAACCTTTGAGGGGACTGAGAGAAGCGTTTATGAAAGGCACGCACAGCAATCTGAAGATATTTGAAGAGATTGAAACAGCAATGTGCCTTGACAACGCTTCTCTTTAGTTTTTAACCGACTGCAGCGTAAACCAATCGTTATATTTTTCAACTAGATTTTTAAGGAGGGCTAAACCATGATGAATTTTAACAACGTTTACGCTTCTGCTGCCAGGACTGCCGCGAACATGACCGTCACTGAGAATGGACACGCTGCTTCCTCGACCACCGGATCGGCGCTGTTGGACCTGTATGGGCAGGTGGGCGCGCTGCGGGGACAGGATGAGAAACGGATCTGCCAACTGCTGGATTTGGCTGTGGCGGAGGATCGACTGCTTGCAACCAAGATTATGTTCTACGCGCGGGATTGCCGTGGAGGGACCGGCGAGCGTGAAGTGTTCAGGACGATGCTTAGGCGGATGGCCAAGATCAAGCCGGCTGCCGTAGTGAATAACCTGGAGCTGATACCGGAGTTTGGCAGGTGGGATGATTTATATTCCATCTCCGATCCTGAGGAGTTTGGGGATGTGGCGATTCATGTCTGGGATTTCATTCAGAAGCAGCTGTTTAAGGACCAGATGGCACTAGCGAAAGATAAGCCGGTGTCGCTGCTTGGAAAGTGGCTCAAGAGCTGCAACGCCTCGTCGAAGGAGACTCGGAGGCTTGGTAAGTTGACCTGTGAACAGATTGGATATTCTGAGAAGGAATATCGTAAGATTCTGAAGAAGCTGCGGGATCAGATTCGTATCGTCGAGAGTCAGATGTCGGCCGGCGAGTGGGATAAGATCGAGTACGATAAGGTTCCCTCCAGGGCTGGCATGATATATCGCGGGGCTTTCAGGAAGCATGACGAGGAGCGGTATAAGGCTTATATTTCGTCAGTGGAGCGGGGCGAGAAGAAGATCAACGCCTCGATGAATACGCCGCAGGATTTGGTGCATGCGTATGGCAGCGATTGGCATATGAAGCCTGAAGATCCCACCATCGAAGTTATGTGGAAAAATCTTCCCGACTATGTGAAGAGCGACGAGAATGTGCTCTGCATGGTGGATACGTCAGGATCGATGGAAGGAAGACCGATGGAGATCTCAGTGGGGCTTGGCATGTACTTTGCCCAGAGGAATACTGGTGCGTTTCACAACCTCTTTATGACGTTTGAGAGTGAGCCACATTTCTTTGAGCTTCTGGAGAACCTGAGTTTCCATGATAATCTGGAGCGGGCCTACAATGCGCCTTGGGGAGGATCGACGGATTTGAACAGGGCGTGTAGCTCTATGCTTAGGCTGGCACTTGAGAAAAAGGTTCCTCAGCGGGATATGCCGACGCGGTTAGTGATTATCTCGGATATGGAGATTGACAGTGCTTGCCCGGCTTCGAGGATGTGGAGCGAATCTCTTGGGAGATACCTTCTTGGACCGGGTTACAGGAAGGACTTCAGTGATATTCTCCACGTCGATGAGTTGTGGGAGATGTACGAGCAGGCAGGGTACAGGATGCCTCAGGTGATCTACTGGAATGTAAACAGCCGAGACAACCACTTCCAGACTCGCAGTGATGTGCCGGGAACCATGTTGGCCAGTGGATCTTCGCCGAGGGTGTTTGAAGCTGTGATGGCCATGCAGGACTACCAGGCGACGCCGTACGATGCGATGCTGGAGGTTCTGAATGGGGACAGGTATAAGGAGGTGAAGTGACCGTGAAACGCATAATGATATTTGCGCTTCTCCTTGCTCTGATTGTCGGTCTGTCGGGTTGCTCTTTAATGGGCGACTCGGCAGCTGACATTGAGGCGAGGAAAATTTGCAATTTTAAGAAGATTTATTCGGATGTGAATGTGGGAATAAGCAGTAGAGACGATATTTACGTAGACATCACAACCGGAGTTCTTTATTTTAGAACATGGAACATAGATGGTTTTACGCCTTTGTATAATGCTGATGGCACGCTCAAGATTTGGGATGGATATAAGAAAGGTGATAGCAATGTTCAACAAGAAACTAAAACACAGGATTGAAGAAGTAGAAAGAGATCTCAGAATAGCACGCACTGACAATGGTGCACTAAATGAGCTGATTGCTAGCGCCAATAAGAAAGTAGAAGATGCCACCAAATATGTGGAGGAAAAGGAGCGCAAAATCAAGCAACTTACAGCAGATCTGGATATTTTGAAGAACGAGCGGGAGGAGATTCGCGAGAAATGTGAGAACGCAGTAGACAAAGACGCGCTTCTACAGTTGTACATGATGAAGAATCACGACCTGGAGATGCAAATCAACGATTTAAGAAGTAGACTGTCAGACGCACTAGATCTTAATTCTTCCATGCTGCTAAGGCAATCCATATACAATACTAACACAGCGCTAATGATGCAACAGTGCCGTATATTTTAGGAGGTGAAGTGAATGAAGACAGTTATTGTGCTGGATAGAGAGGACTTGCGAAAGATTGTCGCCAAATCGTTCAGCGTGGATGGGGATTACAGTTGCGACTGGGTTGACGATCTTGCATGTGATGTCGAGGTTGAGACGGACAAGGTGATAGAATGATACTTTATATTTGCGATGGAAAGAATCCGAAATGTTCCGGAAAACCAGGTTGTATGGAGAAACAGTGTTGCTGGTATACGTCGGATCCGGAGCACGCCCGGTATGGCAGAATTGATGGCAATGTCAAGTGGTATCTAGAAAGATTTGTGGACTGTGGATGGAACGAAGTTTACAATGATAATCTAATGGTCGAGAAGAAAAGGTGGTGATATTCGCGGGATAAGCAAGCCTTCTTATGAAAGATATTCTTATAGGAGGGTTTACAAATGAAGAACAATATTTGGTTTGCGGTGATTAGAACAAAGGCGCGGGTCAAGGAAGCTCTTGGTTTGAGATTATCACCTTGGGAGGATTTCTTGATTGAGATCGGGCTCTATTGAGCTCGGTCTTATT
>Ga0247608_10008622_pt1 | contig 10259 bp, 3 predicted proteins | sample 176DNAGHGlowgp2_FD_193490 | JGI IMG/M metagenome (GOLD analysis project Ga0247608, IMG submission 193490) | Sheep rumen microbial communities from Palmerston North, Manawatu-Wanganui, New Zealand - 1766 DNA GHGlow gp2 | ecosystem: Host-associated > Mammals > Digestive system > Stomach > Rumen ... | reverse complement strand
ATACCATAGAAGGCTTCAATCGCCAGCTGAAGAAGGTCACCAAAGCAAAGTCCGTATTTCCGACAGATGACAGCCTTTTCAAGATGCTGTATCTGGCTATGAAGGACATCACGAAAAAATGGACTGGCCGCCGTCAGGACTGGAGCCGCATCTACGCTCAGCTTGTGATCTACTACGGCGACAGGATCCCGGAATAACATTTTTATCTTGACAATCAAATAATCATGTGCTAATATGCAGATAAGACCGACTGCTTTCACAATCGGTCTCATCATACACTTTTCTATTGCACTATTTTTCGTTTACACAGAATTGGGGATTGACTCGAAAAACCTTTCTGAACGTGCGGGTTCAGAAAGGTTTAGTCATATCAAAAATTACACTACTCTCAAACGGTATATGTACTATCTGTACCACCGCCAATGTTTTTCTACCCTATAAAATTACACTACTCTCAAACTTACGGATAGCGAGCTGGAGCTCACTGGAGTTTTTCTACCCTATAAAATTACACTACTCTCAAACATACTTAGGCGGCGTGAAAGGATACCATTTGGTTTAGTCATATCAAAAATTACACTACTCTCAAACGGTATATGTACTATCTGTACCACCGCCAATGTTTTTCTACCCTATAAAATTACACTACTCTCAAACTGTTATTATGCGTGCATTACAAGCTTTGCGGTTTTTCTACCCTATAAAATTACACTACTCTCAAACCGTTAACACATCGATAACATAAAGGGGTGAGTTTTTCTACCCTATAAAATTACACTACTCTCAAACTTATCAGCTTGGTCATACACCGGTTCAAATGTTTTTCTACCCTATAAAATTACACTACTCTCAAACTGTTATTATGCGTGCATTACAAGCTTTGCGGTTTTTCTACCCTATAAAATTACACTACTCTCAAACCGCCAAGCAGCTCGAGCCGGCAGCTGAGCCGTTTTTCTACCCTATAAAATTACACTACTCTCAAACGATTTGCAAGCTGAGCCTGTATAGCTTGTAGTTTTTCTACCCTATAAAATTACACTACTCTCAAACTGTGATACTTGTTGTCTCGGTATCAGTTTTGTTTTTCTACCCTATAAAATTACACTACTCTCAAACTGTGTCAGAGTACGCTCAACAGCTACTTCAGTTTTTCTACCCTATAAAATTACACTACTCTCAAACAGCTAAAACACAGCATACTGTTTTTAGCAAGTTTTTCTACCCTATAAAATTACACTACTCTCAAACCTATTTATCGCAAAGAACTTGAAGCTGCAAAGTTTTTCTACCCTATAAAATTACACTACTCTCAAACACTTGTCGGCGAATGTATCTGCTGTGGATGGTTTTTCTACCCTATAAAATTACACTACTCTCAAACCTATGACTCAGGCTCAGGCAGACAGCATCGTTTTTCTACCCTATAAAATTACACTACTCTCAAACCCCATTGATGTGTCTATCTTATCTACAGACTTTTTCTACCCTATAAAATTACACTACTCTCAAACAGCTTTGTGATGATGTTCGTCGCTCAATCGATTTTTCTACCCTATAAAATTACACTACTCTCAAACCAGAGGACGTCCGGTCTGTGGCTGATGAAAATTTTTCTACCCTATAAAATTACACTACTCTCAAACAGCTTTGTGATGATGTTCGTCGCTCAATCGATTTTTCTACCCTATAAAATTACACTACTCTCAAACGAAGATGATATTGACATTAGATATTATGCAATTTTTCTACCCTATAAAATTACACTACTCTCAAACGTCCGCTTATCAGGAATACTTCTGAATCAAATTTTTCTACCCTATAAAATTACACTACTCTCAAACGGCGGTGGTGGATTTGCCCACACCGCCTTTATTTTTCTACCCTATAAAATTACACTACTCTCAAACGCGTTGCTATGCTATAGCAACGGCTGACACAATTTTTCTACCCTATAAAATTACACTACTCTCAAACGCATGAACGAAATCATTCAGACAGCTTTCAATTTTTCTACCCTATAAAATTACACTACTCTCAAACGGCCCCATATACAAGCCCCATACATTAAGAATTTTTCTACCCTATAAAATTACACTACTCTCAAACTCTATCCGTGGCTCAATAACAGCCAGAACAATTTTTCTACCCTATAAAATTACACTACTCTCAAACAAGTTTGCAGGTTATGACGAGATCACAGTAATTTTTCTACCCTATAAAATTACACTACTCTCAAACCGTGATACTGTGCGTTCCTCCGCACTTGCAATTTTTCTACCCTATAAAATTACACTACTCTCAAACAGGCCGTCATTACTCTGCTTGCGCCTACAAATTTTTCTACCCTATAAAATTACACTACTCTCAAACTGCCTGATTGGAACAACAGTGATGAAAATAATTTTTCTACCCTATAAAATTACACTACTCTCAAACGGAGCTGTCGGGCGGCTGCTCATCTCGATAATTTTTCTACCCTATAAAATTACACTACTCTCAAACGACGTATTCAAAGTTATTTTAGACGGCGCGATTTTTCTACCCTATAAAATTACACTACTCTCAAACGGCTGTTGTGTTGTCCTTTGCAAACGCTCTATTTTTCTACCCTATAAAATTACACTACTCTCAAACGTGTCAAGCGGCTTGCCGTATGTGTCTGTTATTTTTCTACCCTATAAAATTACACTACTCTCAAACGAGAAGAACGGCACTCCAGAGAAAAAACCCATTTTTCTACCCTATAAAATTACACTACTCTCAAACAGACAGGTGAAGGAGCTGCGGGAGCTTGGAATTTTTCTACCCTATAAAATTACACTACTCTCAAACTTAGGCATCAGGCTCAGAAATTTGTTATCAATTTTTCTACCCTATAAAATTACACTACTCTCAAACTGGCGAAGCAGATGAAATATCACCAACTGAATTTTTCTACCCTATAAAATTACACTACTCTCAAACAACGGAGTGTGATTAATATGACCTTGTTTGATTTTTCTACCCTATAAAATTACACTACTCTCAAACGATAATGGTGAGACACCCGAAGATCCTAAGATTTTTCTACCCTATAAAATTACACTACTCTCAAACATATGTGAGCGCAGCGTATCCACCAACGTCATTTTTCTACCCTATAAAATTACACTACTCTCAAACAACCTCCACCTGTTCCATCCGCACCGTTCAATTTTTCTACCCTATAAAATTACACTACTCTCAAACCTTGTGTTGCGTCTGCTCGTCAATCCATTTATTTTTCTACCCTATAAAATTACACTACTCTCAAACCGAACTGGACGAAGACGCGCCCGCATTTGAATTTTTCTACCCTATAAAATTACACTACTCTCAAACAGAAGGCGTTTTCCCGAATACCGTACCACGTTTTTCTACCCTATAAAATTACACTACTCTCAAACTTGTTCAGAACCTTGTTTCCGGAGGCAATTGTTTTTCTACCCTATAAAATTACACTACTCTCAAACGTCAATAGGTACTTCTGCGGATGTGATTAAGTTTTTCTACCCTATAAAATTACACTACTCTCAAACCTCAAATTTAAGATGATGACACTACTCATCAGCATATTTTATAAGGTATCACCTATATTATATCGCAAAGATTAGCAAAAGTCAACAAATCAGATCACACACATATCTTTATCAATAATTATCACCTCCTCATTAATTAAACGTGGATGATCAGCACATTCAATGCACATCAGGGGAATTTTTTTCAGCAGCAAGCTCTGGAAAAACTCCTCAGTTTCTCTGTCTGTCAGATAACTCCTGAGGTTGACTGTTATGAAAAGCCGATGCCCTCTTAACTCACTTGCACTCAGCATATACTCTAAGAGCTTTTCTGACAGAGTCAGTTCACTGTCGTCAAATCTGACATCGAATGCTTTTAAAATGCCGGTAATATCCTCAGGTATCGTTATATTAAGCTCGTTTTCTTCATCCTCAATCAACTGATAAAGATACTCACCGATAGCTCTGTATATTTCCTGAGTGTACTGATACATTTTTTCGTCAACCGCTTTTTTCTTTAATACAGCATATAGTTTTGTGATAAGATCCTTCTGATTAACTGTAAACGGTACAAATTGAGTGAGCAGATCTGCGGTTTTACGCATATCCAGCGGTATATGATCTTCAGACAATACCACTTCTCCCTTGTTTCCGTCAAGCTGAGAACGAATATCCGAGATCAAATTGTAAAACATATGCTGGTTTTCGATCACAAAGGTCGGAATTTTGTCTTCGCAGATCTCCAGGCAAATATCTGCCTCTGGATATGCTATCATCATAGTATCACAAGCCTTTCATCACTGTCTATCACATCACTTTTGAAGCTGCCGGTAATGAATTCCATTTTCTCAAACTGCTTTTCTGTAACATTAAGTATCTGCACGAGTCCCTCAGGCGGACGATTATTTTTTATTACATTCAGCACTGCTCCTGCAACACTATGATTGAGGACCATTCTGCAATACACAGATTCCTGCAGCATAATAAAGCCATTTTTTATCAGAAATCTTCTGAACCGATTATAGTCTCTCCTGTTTTCAGCAGTTGCAACAGGCAGATCAAAAAATACAAAAACTCTCATAAACCTATAGCTCATCTCACTCCCGCCTTTTTAAGGAATAGAACATTATCTTTGAAGCGTCGTTATCATTGAGCGAGTCAAAAACGCTCCTGCAATATAGCTTTATAGCATTTCCGAGATACTGCTCAGTACCATTAATATAAACCGTGGTATTCAGCAGGTCTACAAGTATATGCTTTTCTTCCTTGTCAAACTTTGTAAAGCTGTTCTCAACGACACATCTGTCAACGATCACTCTGAACGGCTCCATAAGATCACAGGAAAAATTGAAGTGATTGAACATATTGCTGTGGAACAATCCCAACTGAGTAACATAACCGTGAGCAGTTATCTCCCTGTTGAAATATGAAAGTATAATACTGTAGCCATAGTTAAGTGCAGCGTTAGTTACACATTCCTGACTGCGGGTAAATTCCTTCCCAAAAAGGGCATTGAAGTATACCTTTGCGGCATGGCCCTCACGATTTGTAACGTCACCGAGTTCAAGCTCCTCGATGTAGTTCTTTAATAGAGCCGCTTCGTCAGATTTTCCCGACTCCTCAAGGAATTCAGTCTGCTTGCGTATCTTTTCTGCTATTATTTCCGACCATATATAAGCCTTTACATCATCGTCCCATGTGATCTGTTTTCTCAGCTTTGCAGAAGTATCATGACTTCCGTACAATGATACAAGTTCGCAGGTCGGGTCACGTTTCTCATCGCAGAATATCACCTTGATCTTTTTATCTGTAAGAGCTGATATAAGGCATCCTGTAATTGATACCGCTGTATTCTCTATAATGAGAACGGATATCTCGTCAAGGTTTATTTTACGAGTTTCCTCCTCGCTTCTTACGACGAGATATCCTGTTTTCATATCCAGCTTTGCTCTTTTAGATATGACTACTGTCCGCCAGCTCATAGCTCAAGCAGATTTACAGACTTCTTCTCAAAAAGTCCGGTAGGAGATTGGTCAACTATAACTACTGATTTTATTTTCTTATTACCAGTCAATACTGCTCCGAGTTTTGAAATGCAGGACTGTTTGCTTTCATTCAAATAACTTAAATTACAAAATACAGAACGTCCCGATTTGAGAATACTTATTATCTCCTTCAAAGCCTTGACTTGTTCTTCTACTGAAAGTTCAAAGAATATGTTACGCTTTTTCTGTAAAACATCAGCCATATCTGCAAATTTGCTCCATATATTAAAAGGCTTTTCACCGCATTTATGCATTATTATGTCATAGATATCAAGATTATGTTCTTTTGAAATATTATTATAACTTGTTATTTTTCTATTAGGCTCTTTCTCAAAAAAACCTATTATCTTTTTTATGTAATTCTCTGAATTCTTGTCTACTATCAAAGATACGGGAGAAGCAACGATTATGTATTTACCTTTACTATCTTTAGAGCATAAAGAGATAGGATAACAATTGACCTCAACTATACTGTTGATTTTAAGTTCAGCTGTCCGTATTCCTGCGTTATTTTGATAATCTATAGTTGGTAAAACGATATCATCTTTTGTAATTCCTTTATATTTTTTATCTGGTAAAATATATTTCAACTTTTCATATGAATATTTTTTCGCAAAATCAATATCTGAAAAGAATTGATTATAACACTTCAATTCAACAGGAATAATTATCACGTCTGTTTTACATTTTATTACAGCAAATGATGATACTGTTGTATTGTTATATCCACCATACTTTTCAGTATCAAGTCCCTTCTTTCGTGGAACGAGACCAGCTTTTTTACGTTCTGGCATCTGATTGAACAGTCCGCCTTTACGCCTGTATGTATACCTCACATACCTTATGCTATTCTTTGACATCATGTGCTTTACTATATCAAATGAAGTCTCAGGATCCCATGCAATGTTATCTCCTCTTTTAACAACACCTGTCAACAGACCGCTTTTCTTTCCGCTCTGATCTTTCTTGAACAGTTTCATAGAATAGCGTTCGCCGCTTTTGATGAAATTGAGCGGGTCTTTAGTGAATTTAGTATCATAAACATTTCCCATAACGATATTCAGATAGGCGTCCTTCGCATGATGAAGATCGTTTATCTCACGGCATTTCATCATATCCATTTCCTGTCTGAATTCCGAAACGATACCAGCCTTAACATATACTATCTCGCTTTCGGGAAAGATCTCTTTCAGAATAGTTGCAACAGCTTTCGTTGACTGCCTTGTTTCTACAAGCTGACGGGCAATGAAGCCTGATAACTCTTCCTCGGTAAAAGAAGTACTTCTCATAAGGCGCTGATACTTCTTTTCACTCATCATGTTTTTCTTATAGAGAGCGTGCCAGAAACCTGACATTTTGCTTCTTATATCAGAGCTAATGGGATATTTATCGCCTTTTGCACCATTAGCATTAGAATCGACAAGGACCTTGTTGTCGATACTGTCGTCCTTGATCTTTGCCTGGGGCCAGATATGGTCGATATTCCATTTGGTGTTGTCATCCAGTTCGTCAAAGCTGATGTTTTTTTCTGTATAGGCGCATTTTCCAAGCTGCATAAAGTACAGGAATATTTTCTCGCTGCGAAGTCTGCCATCGTCTGTCTTTTCAAGACGTTCACGAAGCTCACCAATATTTTCAGCATCAGAGTTGTCTAAATATTCTGTTATCTGATCACGTCTTGATTTCGTTCTGCTGCCCTTTGGGGTATCTCCTTCACCTCTTGCCATTTCGATGAATATCTTGTCAGGAGCTTTTTTTAGTATCGTTTTAAGCTCTTTGGCAATATCAAGGGTTCGAGTTATAGAGCGTCTTACTGCTGTGGGGACGTACATATTTTTAAGGCGTTTGCTGATACTCTTTTCATCCGGGTGCTGATCGAAGTAGTTATTATTGAACTTCTCAATTGCCTTTGAATAACCTTTCCCCATACTCAAAAGCTGCATAAGATTACTATTGGTTTCCCAGAGAGCTGTGATGATATTATTATCACCTAATACTTCACCTGTATCAGCATCTATCGGAATAATCTCCTCAAGGAAACGCCTTGAAAGCCTGCCATAGTCCTTGTATTTCAGCTTGGAAATGTATTTTACATCGCTTGCTGAAAGCTGAGGATATTCCTGCTTAAGCCAGTTTTTGAGGCGCTTTGTGTCAGTTGTGACAGTTATTCTTTCGATGATCTTCTCGACATCGAATTCTTTTAGCAAGCCACAATCAATAAGATGCTTGAAATCGTGATAGGATCTGAGCGATGACTTTATTGTATCATCAACGCCTGTTACTTCGACGTCTCCGCTATATTCTCCGATAGAAACAAGGAACTCCCTGATACGCTTCTTTGTTACCCTTGCTTTGCTTTCAACAAACTTCTCCTGATAAAGTTTCTGTTTTGCTTCAACAGATATGAGCTCACCGTTTACCTTGATATTATTTATCTCGTTGAGCACCATGAATTTACTGTAGAGCAGAGAATACTTAGGAATAACATCTTCTCCTGCAAGATAAGTACATTTGCAGGTCATACGGCGGATAAACTCATTCTCAGACTCATCCTCATCAACGAGTTCGCTGAAATTCCAGGGATAAATTCTGCCATCAGCTTTTCTTTTCAGCCACGCATTATCACTTTTTTCTCTGCCAACAAGAGGACCTGCATAATAAGGTATGCGGAACTCCATTATTTTCAGTATTTTCTCTGCGACCGTTCCGTATTCGTCCTTTTCATTCAGAAACGGAAGATACTTGCAGGCATTTTCGAGGATCTTTTTCAGCTCCGCATAATAAAGCTGATATGGTATAACACGGTTATCGGTAGTGACCTGTTTCGGACAAAGTTCATTATCTTCACGTTTTTTCTTTAATTCTTCAAATCGCTCTTTATCGTCATCGGTCGGAGTTATTTTTTCCAAATAAGGCTTCAGGAACTTGCAGAAATCCTCCTGTAAACATTTTTTATACTTGTTTCTGTCATTTTCAGAGGGTGCATTATAGACATAGCTCACATAGTTTGCCTTATCAGAAACATCACGGAATATAGCATTATAATCTGTTTTATCAAGATATGTCTTTATAAAATATTTAAGTTCTTTAAGATCGGCTTTATGTTGATCGTATACTTCAACTTTTGATTTTGAGATCATAGTTTCACCATGAAGAATATCAACAAGCAGAGACCAGTCATACATTGCTTTGACACTTGCAATAAGTGCAAAGTGAAGTTCATCAAGCTGTCTTTCAAGGCTTTCCAGCGTATCAGAAAAATCAGCACTTTTCACACAGATAGAATTCTTTTCAAGCTCTGAATATTCCTCTTTTCTGAAAAGCTCTGACATCTTAACAGTTCCGCCGCATATCAGCTTTGTAAGCAGCTCATACTTTATCGTATCAATATCTTTAGGGACTTTTCCCCCGAAAAGAATCTGTTTCAGTTCCTTATCCTTTGCGGTCACGGAAATATGCTTTTTCAGCACTTCCTCCATTATCTCAGCATTCTCATCAAACGCAGGAGTTTCGCAAAGCTCTGTCAGATCAGAATAAAACTTTTTGTACAAAGGTTTGAATTCCGTGATCTTCTCAATGTCATCCTTTTCAACATTAAAAAGGAAATGTCCTCTGTGTGCAAGGATATATGCACAGGCATAATATACAAGTCTGATATCGTGAGGAGAATCGCAGTTCATAAGTTCAACGATCAAATGATGTATAGTCGGATATTCATTAAAATACTCCTTATCGCCGTAGTTTTCATCATCGAAGAAAATATTATGCTTTCGGTTTTCCGAATCCTCAGGCAAAAGGGCACTCTCTTTCAATCTCAGGAAAAAATTCTCATCCTTTTTCAAAATATCTGCTGCAAAGAGTTCTTGAAGAAGAACTATCCTCTGCTGACGTCTGTCAAGTCTGCGGCGAGCAGTACGAAACATTCTTCTGTCAGCCGACTGCTGTGCTTCATCAAACAGATGTACCCCCCACATAAGGTTGCCTTTGTATTTTTTTATCTTGTAGTTTTCATCTGTCACTGCCCAGCCAACAGAATTTGAGCCTATATCCAATCCTAAAAAGTTTTTTTCATTTGCCACTTGACAAACCTCCTTTTATGTGGTAATATAATGACATAGGAGTTACTACCCTATAAAATTACACTACGAGTTCAAATAAAAATCTTTTCAAATCGTTCGGTTTGACCGTTCGCACAAGTGTTGTGCATTGATCCTTGCTTTTAAGCAAGGATTTTTTTATCTCAGCTCTGAATCATCATGTAAGATTTTTCCTGCCCATTCACAGCATTGATTGACCACTGAATCCGGCGATATTATCCGCATCTGATCAGGAAATTGAAAATACCATCCCCAAAAAGTCCGACTTATCTGTACTTTGACTGTAGCCAGGAACGTCCCATTATCACTTGGCTCTATTTTAGTGTCAAAACCGAACTGATCGAAAATAACATCTATCAGCTCTTCGGTAAACTCCAATACAACATCAGTCTCATCACCGCCAAACATTTTGAAAGTTTTAGCAGTATAAGTCTCAAGCTCCTTCGGAGAAACAAGAGCCTCATCGCAAATGATACTGTCAAGCAGCCGAGTTTCATCCATACGGTCTATGCGGTAGTTTCTGAAATCCTTTCGTTCCTGATTGTAACAACGCAGGTAATAATTGTTGTTTTCGTATA
>Ga0247608_10008619_pt1 | contig 10261 bp, 9 predicted proteins | sample 176DNAGHGlowgp2_FD_193490 | JGI IMG/M metagenome (GOLD analysis project Ga0247608, IMG submission 193490) | Sheep rumen microbial communities from Palmerston North, Manawatu-Wanganui, New Zealand - 1766 DNA GHGlow gp2 | ecosystem: Host-associated > Mammals > Digestive system > Stomach > Rumen ... | reverse complement strand
CGTTGGTGGCGGACCCGGGGGCGGGCAGAAAATGCCGGACGGAGCCGGCCGGGGGGACGAGGAGCCAGCGGGTGGTGGCGCGGAGGGCGCGGGCTTCAAGGGAGGCGTCGGCGGGGAGCGGACGGAAGGCGGCTGCCGGAAGCGGGGTGCCGTCAGCGAAGAGGGGCTCGACCGGCGGTTCGTCCCAATGCAGGACGAGCTTCGGGCCCTTGTCCCGCTCGAAGGGGCGCTCCGGACGGACTTCCCAGCGCCGCGCGCGGAGGTCGGCCTCGCGGAACGCGTCCCAGTCGGCGGACGGAAGGGCGGGCCACGCGAGCAGGAGACGTTCGGCGAAGGTGAATTCGGCGCCGGCGTCGTAGGGCTCGGCGCCGGCCTTGCGGAGCAGGAGGCGGACCTCGGGATGGGGCGACGCTTCGGAGATGGCGCGGAGCGCGAGGACGGGGAGCGCGGCGGCGTCGCCCGCGGGGTCGCGGACGGGGAACGAGCCGTCGTCGCGGATCGACGCGGCGAGGAAGCGGACGGCGCGCGTGAGGCCGTCGACGCCGAGACGGTCCACGAGGTTGCCGCCGTCCGCCGCGAACGCGAGCAGGGCGAGCGCGGTGTCGACGACGGGGTCGTCGCCGCCGGACCAGGAGCCGTCCTCGGACTGGCGCTCGCGGAGCCAGCGCAGCGCGGCCTGTCGGACAAGGCGATTGTTCGCGGAGAGCCTGTCGAGGGGCGCGGTCGCGCGGGCGACCTCCTCCGCCGTCGGGAACGGAGGGCGATTGCTGACGACGCCCATCCCTCCCGGGACGAGCAGCGAGGCGGCGGTGGCGAGGACGGATTCCGTTTCGGGCGTCCGGACGAAGGTCCGCTCGCGGCCCCTGTGGCAGACGGTCACGCGATTCGAGCTTCCGCCGAGAAACCAGACGAGGGAGGAGTACGGCAGGTTCGGCAGGGCGTAGGCGAGTTCGCCGTAGTCCGGCGAGGAGGTCCAGAGGCCCGCCGGGCGGCCGTCGCGCGGTTCCGTCGGAACGAGAGCCCGGGCGCGCTCCATGCGCAGTTCGCGAAAGGCGCGACCGAAGACCGGGTGGTACGAGAGGAGCTCGAGCGAACGGAAGAGGCCGGGCGGGGCGTTCGTCCCGAACGCGGCGCGCGCGGCCGCGTCCGCCGCCTCCCGGGTGCGCGGATTGCAGGTTGCGTCCGCTGCGTAGAGGAGCGCGAGCGCCGGGGCGCGCGGTTCGCCCAGCCCCGGCGGGAACGGCCCGGCGTCGAAGGACCCGTCCTCGCGCATCGCCCCGACGAGGAATCCGACGCCCCGCGCGAACGCCTCCCGCCACTCGTCCTCTTCGAACCATCCGTTGTAGAGCGCCGCGAGGAGCACCCACGCCGTCGCCATTTCCGGCGGGTCGCCGGGCCAGGAGCCGTCCTCCCGCTGCATTCCGGCGAGGAAGCGGAACGCGCGCGCCGCCGCGCCGGACGGCTGGAGCGGCAGGCCGTACGGTTCGCCGTCCTCCGGCGGCGGCGGAACGAGGTCGAGAACGCTCCCGGAGCTCACGCAGCTCCGCTCCACGACGACGACCGTGTAGTCGGCGTTCGTGGCGAAGTCCTGTGCGAGGGCGGGAAGGGCGGCCAGCGCGCAGAGCGCGCAGAGCGCGCGACCGTGCGGCGGAAGGATGAGGAGTCGTTTCATCGGCGGGGTCTCCGTCGCATTATACGATTCTCGCGGGGCGTTTTCTTAGGGCCGCTCCGCGGCGGGACTCCGCGTACCGATCGGTCGAAGCCGGTAGATTCCGTCATCCGGGGGACGGCGGGCGGACGAAAAGCAATCCGAATTCCACACGCCGGGTTCGTAGCCCTAAGCTCGGGAAAATGACGATCAAGGACGACGGGACGACGAGCTGACGGGACGACGAGAAATCGCCCCATCCGTCCCGAAGGATCCCGGGGGCGTTTTCCTGTCGTCTTGTCGTCCCGTCGCCTTGTCGTCCTCGATCCGATCGCGCCACGGCGGCGCGAAGCGGCGCGGGGCCGGAGCGAAGCGGAGAACCGACGGGATGCGCGCGGCGGCGGCGCCGCCGCGCATCCCTCGCAAGGCTAGGTGTTGCTGAAGAACTGGAAGGAGGCGTAGGCGTCCTGGCCGTGCTCGACGAGGTCGAGGCCCTTGAGCTCGGTCTTGGCCGGGACGCGCAGGATGCCGGCCCTCCGGAGGGAGAAGAAGATCGCCGCGCCGGTGCCGAAGGCCCACGCGGCGGTGCAGAGCGCGCCGAGCGCCTGGACGCCGAGCAGACGCAGACCGCCGCCATAGAGCAGACCGGGCGCGGCGTTGCCGTAGCCGGCGGCGACGGGGGCCGCGAAGAGGCCGACGGCGAGCGTGCCCCAGACGCCGTTCACGCAGTGCACCGAGACGGCGCCCACCGGGTCGTCGACGTGCAGCCGGTCGAGCGCGAAGACCGAGAGCACGACGAGCACGCCCGCGACGAGGCCGATCGCGATGGCGGCGTTCGCCGTCACGAGGTCGCACGGCGCGGTGATGGCGACGAGGCCCGCCAGCGCCCCGTTGAGCGCCATCGTGAGGTCGGGCTTGCCCATGATTGCCCACGCCGTCGCGAGAGCGGCGACGGTGCCCGCGCAGGCGGCGAGGTTCGTCGTCATCGCGACGCGGCCGATGGAACCGATGCCGGCCGTGTAGCTGCCGGGGTTGAAGCCGAACCACCCGATCCAGAGGAGGAACACGCCGAGCGTGCCGAGGACGAGCGAGTGGCCGGGGATCGGATTGGCGGAGCCGTCGGGCCGGTATTTGCCGAGCCGCGGCCCGAGCGCGAGCGCGCCCGCCAGCGCGATCCAGCCGCCGACGCTGTGTACGACCGTGGAGCCGGCGAAGTCGTGGAAGCCGAGCGTCTCCAGCCACCCGGCCGAGCCTTCGCCCGCCAGACCGCCCCACATCCAGTGGCCGCTCACGGGATAGACGACCGCCGAGACGAGGATCGAGTAGATCAGGTAGCTCCTGAACTCGATGCGCTCGGCAACCGCGCCCGAGACGATCGTCGCGGCCGTCGCGGCGAACATCGTCTGGAAGAAGAGGAAGGTCCAGTTCCAGGAGCCCTCGCCCTCGGCGAGCCCGGGCATCCCGAGGCCGCCCCAGCCAAGCGCGCCGCCGAGCCTCGTCGCGCCGAACATCAGCGCGGCGCCGAGGACGTAGAACGCGAGCGAGCCGGCGGCGAAGTCCATCAGGTTCTTCATCATGATGTTCGCCGCGTTCTTGGCGCGCGTGAAGCCGGTCTCCACCAGGGCGAAGCCCGCCTGCATCGTGAAGACGAGGATGCCGGCGACGAGCGTCCAGACGACGTTCAGGTTGGATTGGACGAGTTCGGGGGTCATGAACGGTTGGGTGGTTAGGTGGTTGGGTGGTTGAAAGGTTGAAAGGTTGAAGGGTTGAAGGGTTGAAGGGATGTTTCGGAGCGAAGCGGAGCAACAACGCCCGACGGGGCCGGCGCGAGGCGCACGGCCCCGTCGGACTTGCGAGGTAGCAACCGCCGTGCCACCGCGAATTCGCGGGGGCAATCGGCCCGATTCAGCCGTTGTCTTTACAGAAACTGTCGCCCGACGAACGCGGCCTTCCACGCCGTGGCGGGGTGCGCACCCCGCCACGGGAGGGCACCGCACACGGGATCCACCGCGCCAGCGCCTGTCGCAACTTAGCTTCGCACAACCCCTTACGGAACAACGAGCCGGAAAAACCGGATGTCCGCGTCGGCCGGAACGCGGATTCCGATGGTTCCGTCAGTTCCAATGTCGACGGCATCCTCGGCAAGTTCAACGGAATGCCAGCCGTTCGTGTCGGAAAGATCGTCGTTCTCCTGCAGACGCACCCCAATCCGCGCCAAGCCTTCGCTCACGTCGAAGAGGATATCCCCGACAGACATGGCTTGGATCTGACTCTTGGAATACAGGCCGTTTTTCTCCGCCCGTTCCATCGTAATCCGATCGGCCGCCGCCTCCGGGATGAACGTCGCCGTCGCCGTCCAGTCGCGCGTCATAGTAAGTTCGATTTCCGCTTCGATCCCTGTGAAATCACCGGACCAGCAGGCAAATGCATAGCCTTCGGCTGGCTCTGCTTTCAGAATCGTAGTTTCACCTTCGTTGAAATCGCCACCACCAACGATTTCCCCGCCATCGCCGGAGCCCGAAGCCGAGAAGACAAGTCCATAGACAATGGGCCTCCCGTTCCATGTTCCCGGAATCTCCACGCCCCACCCGGACGAGTCTGGACGAACATGAATGACTCCTGTAAACGCGGAGGTGCCAACTGTATTCGGCGCGTTTCCGCGGAAATTGACACGAACGAGACTGGAGCATCCGACAAACGCTTTGTCCCCGACACTCGTCACGCTGGCTGGAATGTTGATAGTCTGCAGTCCGGAACAACCGTAAAACGCTTCGCTCCCGATACTCGTCACGTTGTCCGAAAGTGTGATCGCCCTCAGCCCGGAACACCCGGAGAACGCGGACATCCCAATGCTTGTCACGCTATCCGGAATTGTGATCGCCATCAACCCGGAACAACCTTTAAATGCAGATTCTCCGATGCTCGTCACGCCGTCCGAAATTACAACCGTTCTCAGCCCAGTACAATTATAAAACTGCGCGCCTGCGATGGCCGACATACCATTTCCTATTGATGCGGATATCAGCCTGGAACAACCGCTAAACGACCTTGGCCCGACACTCGTCACGCTATCCGGAATTGTGATCGACATCAGCCCAGAACAACCGGAAAACGCATCGTTCCCGATGTTCGTCACGCTGTCCGGAATTGTAATCGACGTCAGCCCGGAACAACCATAAAACGCCTCATCTCCGATACTAGTCACGCTCGCCGGAATCGTTGTCTTTGAACATCCGGCAAACAGTATGTTGTCGCGCGTGCGGACAATGGCGTTGCATGCGTTGCGAGAATCGAAGATGGGATTATCTTCGTCAACAGTTACTGTCGCCAGCTTGGAGCAACCATCAAAAATCCTCGTTCCAATGTTCGTCACATGGCTTGGAATTCTAATCGCCTCCAACATGGAACAGCCGTAAAATGCATGAGACCCGATACTCGTTACACCGTTCCCGATTATGATCGCAGTTAGCGTAGAACAACCATAAAACGCCTCGCTCCCGATGCTCGTCACATTATCCGGAATTGAAATTGAAGTCAATTGAGAGCAATTGAAAAAAGCTCTGTCTTCGATACTCGTCACTCCGTTCCCGATTACGACCGCAGTTAGCGTAGAACAACCGTAAAACGCATCGCTTCCGATTCTGGTCACATTGTCCGGTATCGCAATTGATGTCAGCCCGGAACAGGAAAACAAGCTTTGCCCGATACTCGTCACCCCGGATGGAATCGCGATTGATGTCAATCCGGAACAGTAGGAAAACGCAGAGGCACCAATACTCGTTACGCTGCCGGGAATCTGAATGGATGTTATTCCGGAACAACCGTAAAACGCTTCGCTCCCGATGCTCGTCACTTCACCCAACATCGTGATTGATGTCAGCCCGGCGCAGCAAGAAAACAAGCCTTGTTCAATACGCGTGACCTCGTATGGTATTGTGATTGATGTCAATCCGGAACAGTAGGAAAACGCAGAGGCACCAATACTCGTCACCCCGTCCGGAATCGTGATCGACGTCAACTTTCTACAATAGAGAAACGCGTTGGCATTGATGCGCGTCACAGGGTACCCGCCTAACGATTCGGGAACGGAAATATCTCCTGTCGTTGACGTGGAAATTGCAGCACCCGTTCCGGTGCCAATTGAAGCCGATCCCGAAGACACCGTATAGGTCCAAGTGATAGTCCCAACCGTTTGGGTCAGTGCGAGGCAACGGAGAGCCGCACCTGTAATCAAAAGGGCAAACAGCCGAGTTGATGTATTCATTGATCTTTTTCCTTTCCTCTTCCGGCGGCGGGGTTGAGGGAGTCAATCTGAAATAAAGCCCCGTTCCGTATCGATGCTATTCGGTTTATTTCCGCCTCTTTGACTTGACTCGCAGCGATGAATAGGTCTGAAGAAGTTTGCTCCGAGGCGGGTCGAACGAAGGTTGTTTTTCGACTTCCAAACCAAAAGTCTTCTCGATTTTCAATGCGATCTGTTGGTTAACGGTTTCCCAAGACGAATTGTCAACCGCGTGAAGAAATTCCTCCATGAGTTTCTTGTCCGACTCAACGAAAAGCATTACTTGATCGGTAATCTGTCGCACAAACGCGGCAATCGCGTCTTGGGCGAATTTGACGGGAGTGATGGCTTTCGATGACTTTTGCGGCATGGATAACCTCGTTGCCTTGTGGTTGATTTGGTTCCCGGATTTCAACGCCAAGGCAAAAAGAAAGCGCCTTCCTCCGGTGTCCCGCCCTTGGCTTCGTGGAATGGCCATTGCCGAAACACTTGAAAGAAGACGCGTGGTACGCGCGTTCCTGCTTGTGTCGTCAGCGAATCTTTCCACGGATTCGGAATGGCGACGCTTGCAGTTAGCAAGCTGGTTTGTTTGTGGTCAAAGGGTGCTGGGTGGCGGGGTGGTCCTCATATGGGCCTTGCGCATGCGCAACGCTCAAAGGGGTGGCGAAGAAGGTGAGGAGTCTTTTGCCGCGGTCATTTTCGCGGTCAGATCGTCAAGATCGTTTTCGACGACGAGCCAGAGTTGGTCGACGTCCGTGCGGACATAGTCGTGGACGAGAATGTTCCGCATGGCGCGAATCTGCTTCCACGGCACGTCGGGATGGGCCTCCTTAAACGCATCCGAGATGCAACGCGTCGCTTCGCCGACGATCATGATGTTGTAGGCGACGGCGTCCGCTGTGGTCGGATCCGACACGAACGAGTCCCGGTTCATGCCGGCCGTGAAACGCTTGATCCTCGCGATGGCGTCCAAGACGTGTTGGATTCGGTCGAGGTCGGACGTCATACGGCCACCAGATCCTTTCGCACGTTCGCTGCGAATGCCGGATTGGAGGAAAGGGACTTGGCCGGAACCACGTCGATCCCGCAGCCGAACAGGTCTTCCAGATCGACCACGAGCGCGGCACGGTTCAGGAGCGAAGCCGTCGGCTCGAATTCCGCGAGGAAGTCGATGTCGCTTTCCGGCGTTTCCTCCTTGCGGGCGCAGGAGCCGAAGACGAACATCCGGCCCGCCCGGTTCTTCCGGGCGAGCGCGTTCACTTCGTCGCGGCGCGCGAGGATCTCGTCGAGCTTGCACATGGCGTTTTCCCCTTCAGCGCCGCCAAGTCTAGCAGACCCCGCCACGGAAGTCACGCGGAAATCGCGCCCCGCGGTCGAGCCGCGAAGCGGCGAGCACAGACCGTCGCGGGGCCGGGCGCGAATTGCGCCCGGCCCCCGCGAGGGGCTACCCGATGGCGGCGGGGCCGCGTTCGCCGGTGCGGATGCGGACGCATTCGTCCATCGGGAGGACGAAGATCTTGCCGTCGCCGATGTCGCCGGTGCGGGCGCCCTCGACGATGGCCTCGATGGTCTTCTCGATGAAGTCGTCGTTGACGCCGATCGCGAGGCGCATCTTCTTGTGCAGCGTCACCTCCTCGGTGGCGCCGCGGTACATGTGGACGTAGCCGCCCTGCTGTCCGCACCCGAGCGCGTTGGTGACGGACATCTTGTAGATCTCGCGGGCGAAGAGCGCCTGCTTGACGGCGTTCAGCCGCTCGGGCTGGATGTAGGCGATGATGAGTTTCACGGTTCGGAGGTTCGCGGGTTCTCAGGTTCGAAAGTTCGCAGGTTCGAAGCCGCCTGCGGCGGCGTTCCAGGCGCGCTTTGCGTGCGCTTGAGGGCGGCTGTGACGCCGTTCGCATCAAGATGGAGCAATCGCCGTGCCACGCCTGGAATTCGCGTGGTTTCGTGACGCATTGCGCCTTGTGAATTACGCGTTGCGCACGGCCAGGACGCCTGCCGGGGCAAAGAATGTAAATCCTTCGCCCCCGTGCATTTTTTGGTTGCGCGAAGCTGGATCGTTTGATATGATTCGCGCCATTGAGTGCATATATTCATTCGTTTTCGATTAAAACGAGTGAATATAAACACTCATTAGCAAGATGCTCGACGTGCTCGAGCGCGCCGAGCTCGTCGCCCTGCTCAAGACGGAGAAGGACAAGCTCAAGAGCATGTCGGCGCCGGAGAAGATCTACTGCGACAACGTCAACCTGATGCGCTCGCTCGTCCCGCGCGCTGACACGGGGACGCTGCGCGAGACCTTCTTCGTGAACCAGCTCCGCGCCGCGGGCCATACGGTGTCGAGCCCGTCGAAGGGGGATTTCCTCGTCGACGGCGAATGGCTGTTCGAGGTCGGCGGGAAGGGCAAGACGTTCGCGCAGATCAAGGACGCTCCGAAGAGCTACATCGCCTACGACGACGTCGAGATCGGCTTCGGCAACAAGATACCGCTCTGGCTCTTCGGTTTTCTCTACTAGAGCGCAGGACCTCGCCTCCGCGTGTCGCGAAGCGGCGCGTGGCGGGGTCGCGACCCCGCCACGCGCCGCCAAGCCCGCTCCGCGCGGGCGCGGCGAAGCCGGCGCCCGCGCGGAGGGGACTTCCCTGGTTAGTACAGGAACAGCATGTCCCGGTACTTGGGCAGGGGCCAGCGGGCCGAGGAGACGCGGCGCTCGAGAGCGTCCACAGTGGCGCGCAGGGACGCCATGTCGGCCAGGATCGCGGCCTCGTCCGGGCCGGCGAGCGACGCCTCCAGGGCGCGGATGCCGACGCGGAGCGCGTCGAGCCCCTCGCCGAGCTCCTCGGCGCTGGCGCGCAGCGCGGTCGCGCCGGCGGCGGCCGCCGCCTTCTCGGAGCCGACGAGCGCCTGGACGGTCTCCAGGTACTCGGCCTTGACGGCCGGGAAGACCATCTCCGCGGCGATGTCGCGGGCGCAGGCGCCCTCGATGCGCACCTTCTTGGCGTATTCCTCCAGGAAGATCTCGTGGCGGCTCGCGAGCTCGCGCCTCGTCATCACGCCGTACTTCTCGAAGAGCGCGGCGTTCTCCTTCTTGGCGAGCGCGGCGAGGGCGGCGGGGGTGTCCGGCGCGTTCGGGAGCCCGCGGCGGGCGGCCTCCTTGAGCCAGCCGGGCTCGTAGCCGTTTCCGTTGAAGACGACGCGCTTGTGCTCCTTGAGCGAGGCCTGCAGGATCCTCTGCAGCGCGGCGTGGAAGGCGGGCGTGTGCTGGCCGGGCTTCGCCTTGCCGGCGACCTTGGCCTTCTCGAGCTCGGCGGCGATGCGGTCGACGGCCTCGGCGACGATCGTGTTGAGGACGGTCATCGGGCCGGAGCAGCAGATGCTGGAGCCGGGCGCGCGGAACTCGAACTTGTTGCCGGTGAAGGCGAAGGGCGAGGTGCGGTTGCGGTCGGTGGCGTCCTTGGGGATCGCCGGGAGGGTGTCGACGCCGAGCTTCATCGCGTCGCCGGTCCGGGCCTTCTCGCCGCCGCCCTTCTCGAGGCGGTCGAGGACTTCGGCGAGCTGGTCGCCGACGTAGATCGAGATGACGGCGGGCGGGGCCTCGTTGGCGCCGAGGCGGTGGTCGTTGCCGGCGCCGGCGACGGAGGCGCGCAGCAGGTCCGCGTGCTTGTCGACGGCCTCGATCACGGCGCAGAGCATCGTGAGGAAGAGCGCGTTCTCGGCGGGGTTGGTGCCGGGGTCGAGGAGGTTGCGCCCGCCGTAGGCGACCGACCAGTTGTTGTGCTTGCCGGAGCCGTTCACGCCGGCGTAGGGCTTCTCGTGCAGGAGGCACTTGAGCCCGTGCTTCTCGGCGACGTTGCGGAGGGCGTCCATGACGAGCATGTTGTGGTCGATCGCGAGGTTGAGCTCCTCGAACTGCGGCGCGAGCTCGAACTGCGCGGGGGCGACCTCGTTGTGGCGCGTCTTGGCGGGGATGCCGAGGCGCCAGAGCTCGCGCTCGACGTCGTTCATGAACGAGAGGACGCGGTCCGGGACGGTGCCGAAGTAGTGGTCCTCGAGCTGCTGGCCCTTGGCGGACGCCGCGCCGAAGAGGGTGCGGCCGGTGAGGACGAGGTCCGGGCGCCTCTTCCAGAACTCCTTGTCGACGAGGAAGTACTCCTGCTCGGCGCCGAGCGTGCAGCCGGTGTGGGCCTCGGCGACGCCGAAGAGCCGCATCAGGCGCTTGAGCGAGCGGTCGAGGGCCTGCATCGAGCGCAGGAGCGGCGTCTTCTTGTCGAGCGCCTCGCCCGTGTAGGCGCAGAACGCGGTGGGGATGCAGAGCGTGGCGCCGGTGGAGGGG
>Ga0247608_10008618_pt1 | contig 10263 bp, 6 predicted proteins | sample 176DNAGHGlowgp2_FD_193490 | JGI IMG/M metagenome (GOLD analysis project Ga0247608, IMG submission 193490) | Sheep rumen microbial communities from Palmerston North, Manawatu-Wanganui, New Zealand - 1766 DNA GHGlow gp2 | ecosystem: Host-associated > Mammals > Digestive system > Stomach > Rumen ... | reverse complement strand
AGCCATCGGCTTCGAGCGCACCCGGCGCTTTAAGGAGGCGGGCGTCCGCACACACATCATTGTGTGCGTCGCCTCGGCAATGGCGATGATCGTATCCAAGTACGGCTTTGCCGATCTGACCGTGGACGGCACGATGTTCGGAACCCACGGCACCGACCCGGCGCGTGTGGCGGCGCAGGTCGTCAGCGGCATCAGCTTTCTCGGCGCGGGTGTGATTTTCCGGCATGGCGGCACAGTGACCGGGCTGACGACAGCCGCGGGCGTGTGGGCGACGGCCGGGATCGGTCTGGCCGTCGGGGCCGGGATGTACTGGCTGGGTATTTTTGTCTCGGCGCTGGTGGCTCTGCTGCAGATCATGACGCACTGGTTTGCCATCGGAGCCGACGCATACGCGGCCAACCACCTGCACGTCACAGTCCGCTCAGACGAGCGCTTCCGGGAGGTGCTGCGGCAAAAGCTCGGCGAATGGAAGGCCCAGACGCTTGAGAGCAAGGTGACGCGCAACGGGGATAGCAGCATCACCTATGAGCTCACGCTGATGATGCCCCGCAGCATCCCCACCGAGGAGCTGATGGAGCTTGCCCGCGCGTATGACGAGATCATAGAAATCAGCGCGACAAACGCGATGTAATAAAGAGGCCGCGGATCACACCGCGGCCTCCATAGTAGGTTCCGTTTATTGCTTAGGAGCAAGTTCCGGGTATTTGGCAAGAACATCATCGGTGATACCCAAACCACGCCGCAGAATATCTTCCGGCACATTCAGGGATCGCATAGCATAATAATTCTCGACCGTGTTTTTCTCGGCGGCCAATACAGCCGCTGCGGCCGCCGCCTCGTTTCGCATTTCCTCCATCATTCTGCACATAGCTGTTTGTCCCTCCTCGCTTCGTTTGAAATACCTGACTCGTTCTTCCAAAACAGACTTCTTCATTTCTTCTGGCGCTTTTGCTCTGAAATCTCTTGCCAGCACACCTACAGGATCTTCGCCGACATAAGCACCATTCATGTATATGATATGTTCACCGTCGTCAAAAAGATCTCCTGTTTCCTGAATAACGCGCTCAACATGATACAAAGGCAGTCCGTTTCCAAGCACATCATTCTCGGTAATAAAAATGACATACGTTTCGGGCAACGCGGAGAACGGTTCATTGGCATGTAGTGTAGTGGAATCGAGCATGCTGGAATAATACCGTGCTCTTTTCTTCCCAGCGCCTTGATCAGCACGTTGAATCTCAACATTGAACAAGCACCCTTGCGCATCAATAGCCTTGACGTCCAACTTAATAGAGCGCCCACCAGCTAAATTCTTCATCTCATACTGTGTAGCTACAGCTAAGACTTTGATCCGCTGGTCGTCAAAGATCGTCCGAATGACATATTCAACCGCTTCCGGGCTGTCCTGAAATACAATTGACATGAAGTCATCATCCAACAATCTAAAATTGTTAAGACGTTCCAAATCTCTCGGATCGCATATATACTTGCTCATATTTTCCCTCTTTTCACATATTATTATACGTCTTTGAACTCGTACGTGTCAAGTTAACGATGAGTAAATCGTCAAGAGCGAGTCCCGAGAATAATTGAGTTCTGATGATAGCACTTTTATCCGAATTATACATTTCGCCACGATATGAGAAAGCTGAGTTGAAGCATCAGCTGGACATCTTGCTAAAAGGAAGAGTATGATACATATATTATTATGTATAAAACATACTGAAGTACACTAAAGTGGAATACATACGGAAGAAAGTAGTGTAATACATATGGCATTTGTACACCTTCATGTGCTAATGTATACAATAATAGAATAGGGACAGAAAACGCAGAAAGCCAGCAATATCATGGGAAAATGTGCAGACACTATGTTCCAGACTGCTTTCTAAGGCCCAAGTTGTAAAAAGCCCGATGTTCCGGCATTTTCATAATACGCTATCATTTAAGAAAGACAAACCGGTATTTTTTCGAAATATCAGGAAAAACAAGGCTGATTCCTTGTTAATAGTGCAGACTATATGGTCTACAGTCAGAGAATCACAAGGAAGCCTGTGGATACCATGAATATTCGGATCGAGATCCGTGCAATAGAGACTTTCATCATGACGAGTTCACAAGACCAAGAATAACCGAAATAGGTCCGGAAGGCACCACAATTTGAACGCATGATATAAAGCAACGCCCCATCTCCGGTAGCAAAGCCTGAGATAGGACGTTGTTTCCTTTATTCGTTTTCTTCTGAGGTTACATGCTGCTGACAGACCTGGAGTTGGACTTTCAGAATATCTTTTCGGGATTATGTCCGTTTGCTTCACAGATAAAGCGTAAGCCGTCCGGAGGCATGATTTTGCTTTCGTCACGCTACAAGCACAATCGCATGTTCGTTATCCTGTTTTTTGATATACCGCATAGATGATGCTTCAATCGGTCCAGAAGATCAATAAAAGACATCTTTGAAGTAGGGTTCATTTTTGAGTAAGCCGGGCACCTTGTTCTCCAGCTTTTCGAGCAGTTTTTTTGCAAGATCTTTATACTCAGGAAAGCTTTCATCGGTCACACCCCCAGATTCTTCATAGCTGATGCCACGCTTGTGTAAAGTCTTTATATCTTGCATCAGTCCACAGTAAGCAATATCATTTTCCGCCGCAGCCTGCTCCAAGACCAAAGGCAAGACTCTTTCAATCTCGAAAAAGATATCCTCGTTTCCATCTTCTTCTGGATGGAGTCGAGCCAGCGGAATAATACTGCCATGGACAGTGTTCTTGTCAGAAGCCGTATAGTCGCCTAACACATGTAAGTAATAAAGGAAGGCGGCAAAAGCGTCACATTTTGCGGAATAACCATAATTCTTGGATTTACCTAAAAAGGTCCATACACCAGCTTTCTTTTGAAACCCAAAAACGTGATTGACTGTTTGGCTGAGTATTGTCTTGCGTATCTCCCAATGTGCAAGATCGGTTGGCGCATAGCCGTTATTCCAGCCAAAATGCGTATATCGACGGTGGTACTGGTTTCCGGAAAAATCTATTTCCTTTATACTCTCTGGCAGGCCGTGAACCTTATATGCGCGGAGTTCTGATAGCAAATCTTCATAGTTTCCTTGATACTGATCAAGACAAATTGCCACGGCATCCTCTAACGCATCCAGTGCTTTGTACGGCTTGCTTCCAGGGGTCAGGCCAGTAAGAAAGGAAGGCTCTCCGAAAAGGACTTTCTCTATTATTCTGTCATGACCTGCCTTGTCATGAGCAAATGCTGGGAAACTGATTGAAAAAAGAATTATGAACACAAGAAGGATAGATAATCCTTGTCGCATCATTTATCAGCCCTCTTAAATTCAATGTGCGGACCCATTAATGTAGTTTTCTTAACGGCGTTAAGTAGGTAAACGACAGCATCACTTTCACGAGAATCCTGTCCTTCTGTCCCGGGCAGATAGATTTTCACCTCGAGAGTATCTCCGTCTTTAATGTCGATTTTCTTCTCGGGCTTGCACTCGTATGTTGCAATGAATACACCTATATCGTTCGACTTAGCGCGGTCTACCTCAGAAATGTACCATTTAGTAAGAGTTGTTCTATTTGACCCTTGCTTTACAACAACCTCAACAACCGATCCTTCTGCCAGATAAGCTGCTGGTATTTTCAACTCATGCGTTCCCAAGACATTTACGTTATAGGAAATCTCGGCCAAAGAGAAATCCGACTTAGCCTCGTCAGACAGCGTAAACTTATTCGCCATGGGGATAGACAAGAATAGAGCTGAATCGCTACCATGGAGGATATCATCCGCGGCCTTCCGTTCGTCAGAGGATAATTCAAGCTCATTTGCAAGCGCAACAAGAAGATCACAATTCAAGCGGAGAGGTTCATAGACTGGCGGAAGGGCTACTTCCCGCTCATTATTCAAAGCCTCATTATATGCTTTTGCTGCCTTCTGATCTTCTTTACTTGCATTCTTATCGACAGATGCTTCTACAACAGGACTTAAATATGCTTTATTCAAAGAGAGTTGTACAGGCTTCAGTTCTGTAACATTATCCAAAATAATTTCGTATGCCATGCGCAAGTATTCCCTGCTATGAGTTTTTGCATACAGATCAATATATGTTTGTGCTGCAAAGTAGCGAAGAGACCAGTCTTTACTGTTAGTGTTGCGCATAATGAGGTCTGCATACCTGGCCGCTTCAGCAACATATGCTTCTGTTGAAAGCGCTTCACGTGCAGCAACTATTGCGTCAGGCAGGGTCTGTGCAAGTCGGATATCTACGCGGAAGATGTGAATTCCAAGGCTTTCATAAGTGGATATTGCACCCAGGCACTTTTCGTAATCGCCGCTCTCACAATACGACTTTGCTAATGCAAGCCAGTATTCCCCAAAATGAGAATATGTTTTCTGGTGCGATTCCAGCCAGCGGATACGGCTTGCGGCATTAGGGTCGGCTACACGTGATACAAAATCCGTAACGGCCTCTTCATTAAGCGTATATCCTTCTGGTAAATGCTGCTGGTTAGCTACACGAGACATATAGGCAAACATGCCGGATCTACTATTGTGGAGATTATCCGCCTCGGCGTCATCGAGTTCCCAGCCATCCTTAAGGTATTGAAGGTCTAACTCCTGAGTATAAGAGGAGTAACTGTTATAGGAGTTTACCGCCATATAGGCAACGGAAGCAATAGCACGTAATGGGTTGGTTGAAGTAGCAAAATTAAGCAACGCCAACGGATTCGGTATCACAGAGCGAATTGCATGTGCATTATTCTGTTGATAGATGTACTGCAGGCGTTCCCGCTTTACTGCCGTCAGACGATAGTTGTTAATTGTAGACAGTATTTTTTCATACTCGTCCAACGTAAGATCGTCCACGACATTAGGCTCAGTGTTGTTGATCAACTCTGAATAGGCGGATTCAAGATAAACGCGATTGTTTTTTGCTTTGCGAATTTCCTGAACCAGTACCGTAAGGTAATTCAGCATATTGATTGAATCCTGCTGTTTCTGCGTTAAGAACTGTGGCGTAGGAGATGGGCTCGGTACAGGAGTAGCAACGGGTTCTTCAGCCAAGGCAGGGATTGCCTCGTTGGACTCGGCAAATTCAGATGCTATTATTTCGGGTTGCGTCTTTTCATTTCCGCATCCAGTCAACACTGAAATGCACAACAACCCAGCAAGCAAGATGCAAAGGGCTCGTTTCATGTAGTTCTTCATATCCTTTCCTCTCTCTACGGATAGTATTGAAATAACTTGTTTGTGATACTGGCATCCCTAAATCAGCTCACAAGCTTAACATATACATTCTCTCTATCAACAAGGATTACCAGTTCTCCGTTGTGAAGCTCGTCGATCGTCTATGTGAGACCGGCAACTTGAAACAGATCATCAATCAGGATAGTTGTTGTGTCTGCAACCATTCTGAGCTGCGGAATAAGATCAGCAATAATTCCGCAAGGTCGACCAAGTTCGCAAGGACAGTTCTCATGGCTGTCATAAATAACTTACACATTTATTCGATTTAGATCATACTTCCTCAAGGTCTGGATTCCATGCTCTTAGAATTCTTTTATCAAAGAGCCGTTGCAAAGCATTGACACGGCGGGACAAAGCGTACGGACTGTTTTTGATATCTACGTGTTCATATTGTTCGGATTGTTCGTCTAATACGAATGATGCAGTGACAAGCTGATTTTCACCAAGCTCTTTATACCTTGCTTCAAGTGATGGGCAGTGTTCGTGCAATAGCATTCCTACATCCGAATAGGTTTTTACACTGCCAAACATAGGCGAGTTGTAGGGCGTTACGGATCCGTCAAATGTATTTACCATGATGTGATTCTCACGATCAATGTCAACAATCGTACCGTGGATTGTTCCTCGCCCGCCAAAACTTTTGACAAAAGACGAGAGCTGCTCTTGGAAACGGCGTAGCGGTGTCATGGCAGTTATATATTTTCCGATCATCACCATGAAGTTATTGGCGTATCTCTCCAAGGAATCTGCAACCCCTATTTTTCGTAGTTGTCCACCGTTACAGATATAAACACCACGAGGCGAAAGAAGAAAAAAGCCAACATATCCATCTTGCTTGATTATGTATAAATGAGCATCATATTCTTTTATTTGTCGATCGATTATTCCAGTGCCGGGAAGGGTCTCTCGTACAAAGCGATAAAACTCTTTATACTCTTCAGCGGTTATTTCCCGATATCCATCTGGATCTGCGGCGAACGGATTGCGGGGAATATGAAGAACCGCCTTTTTCGTGGAGATTCTGCAACCCTTATAGCCAATCTGATTGTCGGCAAAGACGAAGGTGTTATTCTCGCCACCATATGCGATATTACGATGATTATGCCCGCTAAAGAATACACAATTTGCATATTCCTCAAGACTTCTGCCCCAATCCGCAATCGGCATGTGCGTCAGGGCGACCAAAGAACAATGGAATCTCTTGGCAGCAGAGACAGCCTCAAGATATGATTTGTTCCATTCAGCGCATCTTTCTATTTCTTCTTTTCGGGAAACCGCAGACCCGTAAATTCCTTGTTCTGCATTGAAAGAAGGATTGTTCCGAGCAAAGCCAAGGCCACCGACAATTAGGAGATTATCTGTATATAGCAGCTGTCGCTCATATTCATCGGGATCTTCATCGCGAGATAGTAATACCCATTTTCGATTTGATACTCCATCGCACAGTTCGTCAACACTTTTTGTGGGCAAATGACGCGGACCAAGCCATGCAATCTGGTTTTCAAGAAAGATCATTCCAAGGCGACTAAACAGATCATTATATGTTTTTACACACGCTTCATATGATCCAAAATCCCATAACTCATGGTTGCCAAGAATCGCATAAATGAATGGATGCTTGCGAGACCTGCTATAGTCGTATTCCCAGAAGTATCCAAGGCCTAATTCGTGCTTCCTGTCCGTCAGTTTCTCTTCTAACACATCCATTTTGGATAAGAGTTCTTTTATTCGGCGAGGCACCTTTTTATCACTGTATTCCTCCAGCGGCTTGGTAGCGTTTCTTATCCAAGAATGTTTCTCCGCCCATTCGGAATAAGAATCAGTCAAAGGGGTCAGCTCGTCCTGTATCGGCTTAAGAGCCTCACAGATACTGCGATACTTGTTATCCACTTTGTTTTCCCAAGTCACTACGAAATCATTGTAAAACAGTTCTGCAATAGAATAAACAGATGAAGTGTCACCGCCAAACAATACCACGGGTGCCTTAAACTGCTGCACCTCATTACCAAAGTCTCCTGAAAATAGATTCTCAACGATCTCATGCACATATTCCTGCACTTGAATATCTGAAGCACCACACGGAAAACGTTGGAGAATGTGATGAACTAAATGCAGGTCACTCACATAATAAACTGTGCGCTGCATCCAGTCAGACTGTTCATTGTTGAGATAATCAGGAATGGTCATGTGATATTCCGCGTGACTGTTGATGGGTAGCAATGAAATTGTTTTTTGGTCATACTCGGGCAGAAGCTGAGTGCAAGGGTCAACAGCAGAACACTTCTCATATAGGCTCATATGTTTTCCTCCAAATCAAAGCAGGTATCATGCATTATTATATTCAGCAAGATTCCCCCGCTACATGCCGTTAGTCTCTCCCCATGCGTACAATCGCTTGTGTGGAATATAATGTAATTATACTATAATAATTCACGATTTCGCAAGAGAAAATACCCGGCAGGTACACCAATGACCATTTCTTACGCAAACCAGATATTCACAAGACTAAGAAACAAGACTGGAATTCCAAATTGCCATCTGCATGCCCTTAGACATACATTTATCTAAATTGACTGGTGTTTCAAAAAACACTTTAAAAAGATTTCCTTCAATAATGGAAGCCATTGAAAAGAGCAGATTTCCAGCGATCAATTTGAAAAGTATGCACGTCAAGATTGGAAAGGTTGGAAAACCGGAAGATTTACAATCTGTTGTAGAAACGTTGGAAAAGATGTATAATGAAGTAGTAGATAAGTACAATGCAGTTATGGATTCAAATATAAGACTGAACTTGGAACTGGTTAAGCTGCAAGATGAGAAAGCCGAATTAAAGCATCAATTAGATGTATTGATTAAAGGAAGGTAATAGTATTTCATGTGTAATGTTGTATATCCTATATTGAAAGCAAATGACCCTACGGTCATAACAAAAACCGTTGTAAATACGTACTTTTTTTGAGGTGACCGTATGGGATTTGTACATCTCCATGTCCACAGTGAATACTCCCTGCTGGACGGCGCGTGCCGGATCGACAGCATGGCCAAACGGGCCAAAGAGCTTGGCCAGGACGCGCTGGCCATCACCGACCACGGCGTCATGTACGGCGCGGTCGCTTTCTATAAGGCCTGCAAGGCCGCGGGCGTCCGACCCATCATCGGCTGTGAGGTCTATGTCGCCCCGCGCAGCCGCCACAGCAAGGAGCACGGCATCGACAACAGGTATTCCCACCTGATCCTGCTGTGCCGGAACGAGGAGGGCTACCGCAATCTCTGCTATCTCGTGTCCGCGGGCTTCACCGAGGGCTTTTATATCAAGCCGCGCATCGACTGGGAGCTGCTGCACGAGCACGCCGAGGGGCTGATCTGCCTCTCGGGCTGTCTGGCCGGGGAGATCCCGCAGGCCATCGTCCGCGGTGACTTTGAGGCCGCGAGGGCCCGCGCGCTCGAGCTGCGCGCGCTCTTCGGTGAGGAGAACTTCTATCTCGAAATCCAGAACCACGGTATCCCCGAAGAGAACACGGCCGCCGAGGGGCTGATCCGTTTAAGCCGCGAGACCGGTATCCCGCTGGCCGTGACAAACGACGCGCACTATCTGAAAAAAGAGGACGCCGCGGCGCAGGACGTGCTGCTGTGCATCCAGACCGGCCACACCGTGGACGAGACAGACCGCCTGCGCTTTGAGACGCAGGAGTTCTATCTCAAGAGCGAGGAGGAAATGCGCGCGCTCTTCCCCACACTGCCCGAGGCCGTGGAAAACACCGTCAAAATCGCTGAGCGCTGCCAGTTTGACTTTGAATTCGGCCATTACCACCTGCCGCGCTTCCACCTGCCCGTGGGCGAGAGCGACAGCTTTTCCTATCTCCGGAAGCTCTGCGACAAGGGCTTTGCCGAGCGCTTCGCCGGGCGCGAGGAGGTGCGCGCGCAGCTTGACTATGAGCTCGACATCATCCGCCGCATGGGCTTTGTCGATTACTTTCTGATCGTACAGGATTTCATCAACTATGCCAAAAGCCAGGGCATCCCGGTCGGCCCCGGGCGCGGCAGCGCCGCGGGCTCGGTCGTGTCCTACTGCCTGCACATCACCGACGTAGACCCGATCAAATACAGTCTCTTTTTCGAGCGTTTCTTAAACCCCGAGCGCGTGTCCATGCCGGATATCGACGTGGACTTCTGCGTCAACCGCCGCGGCGAGGTCATCGACTACGTCAACCGCCTCTACGGCCATGACCACGTTGCACAGATCGTCACCTTCGGCACGCTGGCCGCGCGCGGCGCGGTGCGCGATGTCGGGCGTGTGCTCGGCGTCAGCTATGCCGACACCGACGCCGTCGCCCGCCAGATCCCAAACGGTCCCGGTGCGCTGAACATGACGCTCGCCGAGGCCGAGCAGCTCTCCCGCCCGCTGCGCGAGATGGAGGAAAAGGACCCGACGGTCAAGCGCCTGATCGACACGGCCAAGTCGCTCGAGGGCATGCCGCGTCACGCCTCGATGCACGCGGCTGGCGTCGTCATCACCGAAAAGCCCGTATATGAATACGTGCCGCTGTCGAAAAACGACGAGTCTGTGGTCTGCCAGTACCAGATGACGACGCTTGAGGAACTCGGACTGCTGAAAATGGACTTCCTCGGGCTGCGTAACCTGACGGTGCTGGAGGACGCGGCGAAAATGGTGCGTAAACGCGAGCCGGGATTCCGCGTCGAGACCATTCCCGAGGACGACCCGGCGGTCTTCCGCATGCTCAGCGAGGGGCGCACCTCGGGCGTGTTCCAGCTCGAGAGCGTCGGCATGACCGGCGTCTGCACCCAACTCCAGCCGCGCAGCATTGAGGATATCACCGCCGTGATCGCGCTCTACCGCCCGGGTCCGATGGACTCGATCCCGCGCTTCATCGAGTGCTCGCGCAACCCGGAGAAGGTCAGCTACAAGCACCCGCTGCTGCGGCCGATCTTAGAGGTCACCTACGGCTGCATCGTCTATCAGGAGCAGGTCATCCAGATCTTCCAGCGCCT
>Ga0247608_10008617_pt1 | contig 10263 bp, 6 predicted proteins | sample 176DNAGHGlowgp2_FD_193490 | JGI IMG/M metagenome (GOLD analysis project Ga0247608, IMG submission 193490) | Sheep rumen microbial communities from Palmerston North, Manawatu-Wanganui, New Zealand - 1766 DNA GHGlow gp2 | ecosystem: Host-associated > Mammals > Digestive system > Stomach > Rumen ... | reverse complement strand
ACAAGCTTGCCGGAGGTCTTGGAAGCATGGGCATCGGAGGACTCTTTTGACAAATATAAGCAGTATTAAAAGCTGGATGGCATCTCACGAAGATGAGATGCTGTCGGACATCAAAAGGCTTATTGCAATCGACAGCGCAAAAGGGGAGGCCCTGGACGGCTGCCCCTTTGGAAAAGGTCCCGCAGAGGCTTTAAAGGAGGCCGGGGCCATAGCCGCAAGGCATGGTTTTGCCGCCTGCAACATGGATTCATGCGTACTATGCATAGATATGCCGGGAAAAAGCCATGACAGAGGGCTCGATATCCTGGCACATCTTGATGTTGTCCCGGCAACCGGGGACGGATGGAACATCACAAAGCCTTTTGAGGCCGCCATAAAGGACGGAAAGCTTTACGGAAGAGGCGCGGCCGACGATAAAGGCCCTGCCATGGCAGCGCTTTATGCCATGCGCGCGGTAAAGGAAACAGGCGCAGAGCTTAAGACAGGCGTAAGACTTATTCTCGGAAGCGATGAGGAAAGCGGTTCGCAGGATATAGAATACTATTACTCAAAGGAAAAGCCGGCACCCTTCACGATATCGCCGGATGCCGATTTTCCGGTCGTAAATGTCGAAAGAGGAAGATGTGCGCCTCATGTTACGGCAGATTACGACCCAAAAGGCGAAAAGATAGTTTATATCGAGTGCGGCACGGCGGAAAACGTAATACCGGGAGAGGCAAAGGCAATGTTTGCATCTCTTGATGCGGCAGAAAAAGGCCTTATGACAAAACGTGCACAAGACCTTGGCTGCAGGGCAGAGTTTAACGATGAAAGCGGCGGAGTCCTTATGACTTTAAAAGGCAAAACAGGTCATGCTTCGCTTCCCGAAGATGCGGTCAATGCACTTACGGCGCTTCTTGAAGCCTTAGATGCCATCAAAGAGGATACCGTGCTTTTTGGCTGCCTGCATGCGATAAAAGAAAGATTTCCCTTCGGGGATCATTACGGCAAGGCCGCAGGAATAAAAATGTCCGATGAGATATGCGGCCCGCTTACGGCAAGTCCGACTATACTTAAGGCAGCGGAAGGCCATCTCGAATATGTCTTTGACGCACGTCTTCCGGAAGAAGCAAATGAAGAAAATGTCATCGGAGCATTAAGACCTCATTTTGAAAAAAACAAAATGCATATTTCCTGCAGCCATATGAGCAGGCCCCATATAGTAAGGCCGGACAGTCCGTTTGTAGGGCTGTTGCTTTCGTGCTACGAGCAGGTCAAAAATGTAAAAGGATATCCTATTGCCATAGGCGGAGGCACCTACGTCCATGAGGTGGAAAACGGCGTAGCATTCGGACCGGTAGACCCGGGAACGGAAACAAATATGCACGGGGTCGACGAAAACATCCCGGTAAAGCAGCTCACAGAGGCGGCATGCATCTATGCGCTTGCCATACTCGGAGTCTGCGGAGTGGAATCGAAGATATGAATTATTACAGTGAACAGATTTCAAAGCTTATAGAGGAACTGTCCTCTTTGCCCGGCATCGGCAGCAAGTCGGCACAAAGGCTTGCTTTTCATATAATAGGGATGCCGCAGGAAAGGGTGGAAAGACTGTCAAACGTGATAGTCGAAGCCAAAAGGAAGGTAAGATACTGCAAATGCTGCCAGACTCTTACTGACCGGGATATCTGCCCGATATGCGCAAGTGAAAAACGCGACCACAAGACCATAATGGTCGTTGAAAACACAAGAGATCTTGCGGCATACGAAAAAACACAAAAGTATAACGGTGTCTACCATGTTTTGCACGGGGCAATATCTCCGATGCTTGGGATAGGTCCCGCAGACATAAGGCTTAAGGAACTCATGGTAAGACTTCAGGGAGATGTCTCCGAGGTCATCATAGCGACCAATTCAAGCCTTGAAGGCGAGACCACCGCAATGTATATCAGCAAGCTCATAAAACCGATCGGAATACTGTGCACAAGGATAGCAAACGGTGTTCCGGTAGGAGGCGATCTTGAATATATAGATGAGGTCACGCTTGCAAGAGCACTTGACGGGCGCAAAGAATTGTGATAAAAACAATAGTTACAACGAATCTTCATAGTTTTAAAGAGGCGACTGATGGACAAGTTTGAATACGAATTAAAAGTAGAACAGATCGAAAAGCTCATTCACAGGGGTGATTATGTAACGGCGAAGAAGATCGCCGACGGCATGGAGTTTAAAAAGGAAAAGGACACCAGGCTCTTAAGGCGTATCGCAGAGCTTTACATCGAGGCGAGAGAATACGAAAGGGCGACCATCCTCTTAAGGCAGGCATACAATACTTCACCAAGAGGGATCATGATCCTTGAAAGGATGATAGATGTTGCTTTTGAGAGCGAGAACATCGACCTTGCCGAAGAATGCCTTGAGGCATATGAAAAGGCTGCTCCGGATTCCCCCGAATATGCTTTTAACATGTACAGGCTGTCAGTCGAGAAAAAGGCTCCCGCGGCAGATCTCATAAAATGGCTCGAAGAATATACTTCAAAAGAAATGGATGAAGAATATTCATATCGCCTTGCAGAGCTCTACGAGGAAGTCGGGGAAAGGGCAAAGTGCATCAAGCAGTGCGACTATATAATCGACTTTTTCTGCTTCGGAGAATATGTGGACAAGGCGGCGGAATTAAAGGAAAAGTTTGCCGAGCTTGACGAATATCAGAAGAGAAGGCTTGCAAGCCCCCATGAGTACGAAAAAGAATACAAAGACTATGTCAAGGAAAATGATGTAAAGCAGGTACGCCAGGCAAGAGAAGAAGCTGCCGAAAAGCAGATACTCGAAGCGCAGTTCATGGAACAGCAGGAGGCCGAGCTTGGCGAACAGATAACCGGCATAGTAGAAGAAAACGAGAAAAAGAAAAATGAGATAAGCCTTGACGGTCTGGTTCAGGACGAAATACTTCTTGCGGAAAAGAGCCTTGAGGCTGAAAACATTAAGGGCGGTGCAGATGTAAACGCTGCTGTTGAAGATACTGCCAAAGAGGCTAAAAAAGCATCCGAAGAAGAGCCTGTAAGTCTGTGGGCCGGAATCAGAAATAAGCTGAAAAAACAGATAAAGACTCCTTCGGTACTTGATGACGAAAATGAAAACGATCCCGGCTTTTCTCCCGAATTTGACGCTGAGTTCGAACAGGGACTTATAGAAGCGGAAGAAGACGAAAAAGACGCAGAGCTTGAAAAAAACCTGCTTGAAGGACCGGCAGATAAGGATATAACAGGGCAGGCCAAAGAAGATGTGACATTTGAGGAAGAGTCCGCTTCAGAGCCTGAAGAGGCAGACTCTGAAGCTTTCGATCTGCTTAAGACAGGCGCAGAAGAAGCATCAGGGGAAGAGGCAGCGCAAGCAGCGGATAAAGAGGAGGCCGAAACAGAGGAACCTCAAAAGAAGGATGCTTCAAGAATGCCCATAGCCGGATTTACCGTAAGCTCCGATGAGGACACAGAGCTTGCGGAAGAAGATGAGCCGGATAAGGCAGTAAGCGCCGAAACGATAGAAGAGGCGTCAGATAAAGAGGTCGGCGCAGAAGAAGAAAAGGCTGCGGAAGAAGAAGAAAAGGCTGCGGAAGCTGAAGAAGAGAGCGCCTACGATACAAAGGAAGCAATGCAGGAAGCTAAAGAAGAAGCAGAAGAGGCGTCAGAAGAAGCTTCAGAGGCTGCAGGAGCAGCTGACGAAAAAGCGGGGGAAGAGGAAAAAGCTCCAAGCCCCGCAGAAAGCGCCATCTCCGCATTCCTCAAGGCGTTCACATATAGGCCCGACATAACGGAAACAAAAGCGGAGCCTTCAAAGCTGCCCGCAGAAGAACCTGAAAATAAGGCTGAGGCAGATGAGGGTGAGGGAAGCTTTGATGAAATAGAGCCTGACGAAGCGCTCGACTGGACTCTTAATAATAAAGAGGAAGAGGAATACCTCAAAAAGCCGGAGAAAAAACAAAAAACGGCAGCCCCGCGTGAAAACGAAAAGAAGGATCACGAACTCATCGCTCCCGACGGAAACTTTATGGTCGCATGCGACAACACGGATGACGGCGTAAAATATGCAACAGAGCTTGTAAGAAGGATGAATAAGGACATCCGCTTTGAGACCATTGCAAAAATAAAGGCGAGCGCCTTCAACAGATCCAAGTTTGGCAAGCTGATGGAGGATTACGATCAGGATGTAATGCTCATCACAAATGCCGCAGAGCTTACCCCATCATCGGCATCATCCATTCTCAAATGGATGAATGAGGACGAAGACAACAGCTGCATCCTTGTTGATTCGGGAGAAAATCTTGCTCAGCTTGAACACAGATCTCCCGATTTCGCAAAGAAATTCAAGGCACAGTATGACTATCAGGCAATGCCTAAGGAAAAATGGATGGAGATGGTCGACGAGCTTGCAAAATCCGAAAATGTCATACTCGATGACAGCGCATTTGAACTCTATGACAGATATCTTACCGAAAGGGAAGAAAACGGCGATGTTGTCGTAAGACAGGATCTTGAAGATGCTTTCTATAATGCCGTAAATAAGGCAGAAAAGTTCTCGATCGGAAACTTCTTCTCGGGAATGGTGGCATCAAAATATGATGAAGACGGAAATCTGATCCTTAAAGCAAAATATTTCGATTAAGAAATGTGAAAGAGAGGGATGACAAATGGGCTGGGTAATGGTAACTATAATCGCGCTGATCGCAGGGTTTACCCTGCTGGGGCTTAAGCGCGGCTTTGTAAAGGTCGTCATCGGCCTTGCCTCGATGTTTATCGCCATAGTAGGTGCGGCTCTCCTCACGAAGCCCGTAGGCGCGTTTCTGGACAAGAATACCGGAATAAGAGCGTCCATAGACAAAACGATAGTATCCTTTGTCGACGAACAGATCGAAAATGCAAAACAAGAGGCTATGAAAGCCGCCGGAGTAAAGGACGAATCCGAGCTTAAGGTCGAGGATCTTATCAAAAAGATCGATGAACTGTCACTTCCTGCATCGGTTCGCGATGTGATCGCGGAAGCAGCCAAAAAGGATGTTGCGGCCGCAGGACATGCAGCGGCTAAGGAGGCCGCCGAAAAGCTTTCAGATGCAGTCATAAACGGCATCGCCTTCATCGGCTGCTTTATAGTGTTACTCATTGCACTTATCATAATCGGCAATACACTTAACGTCGTTGCAAAGCTCCCCGTGCTTCACCAGCTGAACGGAGTGCTCGGAGGCCTTTTGGGATTTGTCGAAGGCATAGTAGCCGTCTGGCTCTTCTTTGCCGTCATTATGGCTTTCGCCGGCCAGGATTGGGCGCAGGATGCGCTAAAGCAGATAAACGACAATGATCTGCTTTCGGGATTTTATATCATAAACCCGATACTGAAGTTGTTTTAAATATTTAAAGGGGCTGTAAAAAAACAGCCCCTTATATAGTAAATGCAAGACAGCGTCTCTATGATTTATTTGCAAAGCTGGACTGTCGTGAGCGACCGATCTTCACGGTGAAAAGCGGCGGTGCGCAGGCGACAACGCATTTATCGTCGCCGGAGCATCCGTCCGAATCTTTTCGCCGCGAAGTGAGGGTAGCGAACTCTGTCCTGCGTGCAAATGATCATAGAGACGTTTACAACAATAACAGGGGCTGTTTTTTTACAGTCCCTGTTGAATTGCGAAGAGCTGACACACTCTCTCCCTACCCCAGCCACGTAATATGATTCAGCGGCCAGTATGTAAACAGCGCCTTGGCAACTATCGCATCTTCGGTCACCGTGCCCCATGCTCTCGAATCCGAAGAATTGTCACGATGGTCGCCCATCATGAAGTATTCGCCTTCGGGAATTGTGAAGGGACCGAAATTGGCAAGATGGTTCATGCGGAAGCTTGATTCAAGATATGGCTCATCAAGCGGTTCTTCGCTTCCGTTTATATAGATCCTGTGGTTCTTTACCTCTATGGTATCACCGGGAAGTCCGACAACGCGCTTTATATAAAGTGTTCCGTCCGCTTTGCCATTAAGCAAAAGTGCTTTCTCGGGCGCGTAGAAAATGGCAATATCGCCTCTTTCGGGCTTTCCGAAGGTGTATGTGAGCCTCAGGCCTATGACACGGTCGCCCGTCATGATCGTGTTTTCCATCGACCCTGAAGGTATGCGGCAATTGATGATTATAAAGCTTGTAACAAAAAGTGCAATAAGGTATGCTGCGACTATGATGATCAAATAATCGAAGATCTCACGCCAAAGGGGTCTTTTTTCTTTTGGCTTCTTTCCCTTCGCATCGCTTCCCTCTTCTTCAGGTTCTGCTTCGACCTTGCTCTCCATGCTCTCTGCGTCATAAGCTGAAGCTTCGTGGTCGCCTTTGGGTGTATATTCTGTATTAGCTGTGTTTTCTAAGTTCTCTTCCATCGGAAAACTCCTCGTTTTCATAAATAGTGGATAGTGTCTGCGGAGGTTTTCCGCGCACCAAGGTATTATAGCACAAATTTTGAAAAAAGGGAAATTTTTCTGCCGCGCAAATATACCATTGATAAAAAAGAATAAAAAGGGTAAAATGTGAGAACAGTAAATAAACGATTCGGGGGAATGACATGGAAATCAAAAGCAAGCTTTCAGGTGCGAAAAGACTGGCAAAGGGTATTGCAAAGGACGGATTTGCATATACATCGGGCAGAAGGGAATATTCAAAACGAAAAGCGACAAACCCGTTTACGGACATCGGCTTTGACGAATGGAAAAAACAGAGGCTGATCTTTGAAAGACGCGAGAGAAAAGAGCAGCTTTTAACTCCCATGCCTATTGATATGCCCGTTTTTGTGGTAATGGTTGAAGCGGCGGGAAAGAGCGAACAGCTTGAAAGGACCAAGGCATCGCTCCTTAAAATGACCTTAAAGCCCAAAAAGGTGTTTTACGGCCAGAGATCGTCGATGGCTGCCAAGATGGCCGAATATGAGGCCGAATACGCCGGTCGGGATGTGTGGAGCATAAAGCTGAAGGCAGGGGATGAACTCCCTTCAGGCTACTTTTTCAAGCTTTGTCCTCTTGCAAAGGATGCGGATATCATCTATACGGATCACGAGCTTGCGGGCGCCCAAAATGCGGATGAGGTATTTTTAAAGCCCGATCTTTCGGAGGACTATCTGTGCGCTCATGATTATATCGGCCGCTCCTACATAGTAAAGAACCGCGTCCCCGAAAGCATGGACGAGGGAAGCTACGAATATCTTCTAAAGGCCATTGCGGAAAAAAAGAAGATACTTCACTCGGCAGATACCATATGCGCCCTTGTAAATGATGAAGAGGCAGAGGATGAGGAAAAGATATCCGGACTCATAAAAAATGTTTACGAAAGTGAGGACAAAAAACCTGCCGCAGTAAGCGTAAAAACAGAAGGCGGAATAAACATTGCAGATCTTTCATGGAAGGAAAAAAACAAGATATCTGTCATCATACCGAACAAGGATCATGCAAAAGATCTTAAGGCCTCGCTTGCTTCGCTTAAAAAACAGACTGTATATGGGAATACGGAGATACTCATAGTAGAGAACAATTCGACCGAAAAAGAGACATTCGATTATTATGAGGAACTGAAAAAGGAAAAGAATATCAGGGTCCTTTACTGGAAAGAGGGCTTCAATTATTCGGCCATTAACAATTTTGCGGCCGGCGAGGCAAAAGGTGATATTCTCCTTTTGATGAACAATGATGTGGAGCTGATAAACGAAGATGCCCTTTCAAAAATGTTATCATTTGTAAACCTTGAAAGAGTGGGCGTGGTCGGGGCAAAGCTCTATTACGCGGATGACACCGTTCAGCACGCCGGAGTTGCGGTCGGATTCCAGGGCGTCGGCGGTCACGAATTTGTCGGCCTTGCAAAGGGAGATCACGGTTATATGATGATGGCCGACTGCGTAAGAAGGGTCTCGGCCGTAACGGCGGCCTGCCTTATGATAAAGAAAAGCGTCTATGACGAGGTCGGTGGTTTTGACGAGGAATATGCGGTCGCCTTTAATGATGTGGACCTTTGCATGAAGGTTTCAAAGGCGGGTCATCAGATCCTTTATCTTCCCTACGCCTGCGGCTATCATTTTGAGTCAAAGACAAGAGGAAACGACACGACCGATGAGGAAGTGGCAAGATTCGGACGCGAAGTCACCAGATTTCTGGAAAAATGGAAGGACGAACTGGGCAGGGGCGATGCCTTTTATAACAAAAACAGGTCTCTTAATTCAATGGCGGAGGATCGTTTCAGAGATCTGTACGGAGAAGGATAATGCAAAAAAGAATGTTGGCGCTGGCAGCGGGCATATTGCTGTTTGTCGTCGCGGTCATAATAATGCTGGCAGTGGGTATTCACAGAGAGTCCAAGGTCGAAGAATATACGGACAGGGAAACACGGGCTCTTCCGACGGTCTCATTCATCTGCGAAGGCATGTCGGCCGATCCGCTTTTCGGGTTTGCGGACAGAGATGATTCGGTCGCCTACGCGCGCACCCTGCTTCCCAGTACCGACGGTACCTTGGAGATATGTTATTCGGATATAGCAAACCTTTCATCGGCAAAGCTGTATCTTGAAAGCGAAGACAGAGAAAGACTTATCGATGAGACAGGTCTTGAATTCTACCACAGGCACGGGGCGTACAGGAGCAGTTATGATATATCGGTCATGGTCGCAGAAGGTGAAAGATACTTTCTGACCGTAAAGGTAGACACAAAGGACGGAAAGACAGGTTATTACACAACAAAGCTCTGCATAGTGACGGATGAGGATCTTAAAACCAAAAAAGAGCTTATAGACCTTGCGGAGTCCTTTTCAAAGGCAACTCTTTCAAAGGATACCGAGGCGATCGCGGAATATCTCAAATATGATGAGGCAAAGGCGGGAAAAGATCTTTCGTTTGTAAACCTTAGTTCTGCAAGAAGCCTTATTACATGGGCGGGGCTTAGACCAAAGGCCGGCGAAAAGACGCTTGTGATATACGAGTGGGGCCTAGAACAGATCGGCATAGCTTTATGTTACGATGTCTCATCGGTATACGGAAGTGAAAAGAACGATTACAACGTTAAGGAATGCTTTACTTTAAGAAAAAGAGGAGAAAAGTATTTTATCCTTGACTATGAACGGTTTACGGGTCAGAAATTTGATGCAAGATCCGACGAGATAGGTAATACATCCATACTTTTGGGCGTGCAGCCTGACGGCAGCATGCAGGCCATAAGCGGCAAGGATCAGGATCTGTTCTTTGTTGCGGACGGCGGGGTATGGCATTTTGACGTGTCCGAAAACATGCTTGTAAACGTTTACGGAAACGATACGGATTACTATGACGGAGGAAGATATCCCTACGATATAAAGCTTTCGGGAGTCAATAACGGAAAGCTGTATTTTACGGTGCTTGGGTATATGGGCTCCGGGAAAAACGAAGGTAAAAACGGCATTTCGCTTTATGAATACGATCCGGAGGAGAAGAATGTCAGGATCAAGATGACATCTCTTGCAAAAGGCGATATTGCCGATATAAGAGAGGGAAACGACAGGATATCCTATCTGTCAAAGGATATGCTCTTTACGGTGGATGTCGGAGAAGGACTATACTCTATGGATCTGACGGGCAAGGATATCATATGCCTTATGAAGGACATGGTCCCGGAAAGCATAAAGCTTGACGAAAGCGGCGGAATGGCTGCATGGCAGATAGAAGGAGAGCCTTATGCGATATATTTCATTAATCTTGAGACAGGGGATATAGACACCATAAAAAAAGACAGGGATATAAAACTTCTGGGCTTCATAAAAAACGATATTATTTATGCCGCCTGCTCCGACGAAAAATGGGAGGAATGCGGTTTCCCGGTAAAAGAGCTTTTTGAAAGCGTGGTCGTTTCGGGAATGGACAAAGAAGAAAAGCTGAGCTACAAAAACGAAGGCGGGATGCTGACGGATATAAGTCTTGGGGCAAACAGCATAACCTTCGGGCTTTGCAAAAAAGGAGAAAACGGCTTTTATATAGAGGGAAACGATGCCTTGAATATGGCTTCTCCGCAAAATGCGGGTACTTCATCCATAATTATGATCGCAACTTCGGAAGCCAAAAGAAATTACTATTACATTACTCTGCCGCAGTCGACAAACAAAGCAAAGGTGTATTCTTCGGGCAGCGCGAAGTATTCGCTTGAAGGGGCGGCAGAACTTTTTGCGGATGCTGCAAAGAGCGAGGCCGGCTACGAAGCAATAAGCTATGGCAAGAGGATCGCAAAAAGAGAGAACCCGGCCACAGCGATG
>Ga0247608_10008616_pt1 | contig 10264 bp, 1 predicted proteins | sample 176DNAGHGlowgp2_FD_193490 | JGI IMG/M metagenome (GOLD analysis project Ga0247608, IMG submission 193490) | Sheep rumen microbial communities from Palmerston North, Manawatu-Wanganui, New Zealand - 1766 DNA GHGlow gp2 | ecosystem: Host-associated > Mammals > Digestive system > Stomach > Rumen ... | reverse complement strand
AAGAAAAACCGTTCTCATTTAATAATTTTAAAAAAAAATGTATATTTGCAAAGTTAATAATTGCAAATTTTTTTCTTTTTGATATTATAAATAAATGTAATTGAAATAATTATATATTTTCTCTTTGTGCTGCAATTTTTTTCGTTCAGTTGTTTGTGTTTAAAGGTAGGGTTCTAACAAGTGTAACGGCTTCTTTTGCAGATGAAACAATAATCGTAAATTGTGAGAGATGAAACCGTATCCAATAATAGTTAAATTTAATAATATGAAGAATATGAAGAAGATTATTTGGGTTGTTCCTTTTCTGATGTCTTTTTGGGCAAAAGCCCAGAACCCACTACCGGTGATTCCGTTTGGCGACCGCAAGGCGGATCTTTATTACTGGGACACAAACTGGATAGACCACTACGAACATTTGCATCCCAATACAACCTTCTACCCTTTGAAGGAAAGGCTTCTTTTTTATTTTGGGGATTATTATGTTGGACGTACTTGTATTGCAGAGACTCCTATTCGAGTCAAGGGTATTGCAGGCATGGTCTATATTGGTTATACGGGCGATATGAGGTGGGTCCTCGACACGACAATGAGTGGCCGCCTGCCGGAATATTTCATCATGTATGATTCGCTATACAATCAGTTGGGCGAGGGTAGGTGGGATACTGTCGCCCCCACATACCGGATGGCTGTCAGGAATGAAGATGGACAAACGATAAGGCGCGACGTTTACGAGATTTATTTCGAAAAACCTGTTCTGGTCAGTGGCCGATTCTTTGTGGGTGGAACGACTCATAATAATCTTCGGCACGGTGAGGAAGAAGGCGGTGACTCTCCTTGTTCAAGTTGCCCGGAACATCTTAACACGTATTATCCTCTATATTCTTGTTACAATACGTATTCCGGAAGTTATGCTCCTTATTATATTCAATATCATAATCCTCCATACTATCTGATTCGCCCCTATCGGCCTTATTCGACGGTTTACCCAGGACCCAATGAAACACCTATGGACACTACATTTCAATTAGAATATAACGATCAAGTGTTCTTGCCTTTCTTCGCCATTATCGACACAGACTTTCAGTATAGAGACTGCCTCCAGCCGTCGGGGCTGGGGGTAATAGAGGGCGGTGAGGATAGCATCGTGGTTGGATGGGACGGTAACGGTGCTGTGCTCTGGCAGGTGCAGCTGTGGTTGGATGGTGCTGAGCCTGACAGCAACATGCTTTTCACCGTCGATACCAACCGTCTGACGCTTTATGGTCTGGATGCTGAACGCAATTATAATATGAGGGTCATGGCGGAGTGTGACACTTTTCATATCAGCAAAAGTCCTTGGTCGAACACATTCACTTTCAGGGTTTCTGACTATTTCACGTGCGCTGTGCCAGAAAGCATTCAGGTGCAGCCACTCGACAGGAACGCGGTGTTTGTGAATTGGGAAAACGGTGATGCGCAAAGCTGGGAGCTGGCAGTGTGGCGCGAAGAGGGTGTCGACACGACGTTCGTATCGAGCCAGTCGCCCTATGTGGTTGTCGACCATTTGGACACGGCGGCGTGGTATGCGGCATGTCTGCGGGCGCTCTGCCACAACGGCTCAGTCAGCGACTGGAGCGACACACTTCGTTTCTTTGTCCCCAACTGGGACACTTCTGGCGTCGGCATAGGTATGCCCGTGGATGGAACCGTCTACTTGATGCCCAACCCGACACGCGACCGTTTCACAGTACTCTCTTCCTTCGAGTTGCGAAAGGTTGAACTGTTTGCCGGCGACGGCAAGCTTGTGGCTACATTCGACGCTAAGGGCTATTCAACAATGCTCGACATAAGTGCATATCCCCCAGGTTTGTATATGGTGCGCATTGTTACGCTGTCGGGCATTGTGACAAAACGTTTGGTGAAACTGTAGCGTAGCCAAGAGGAAAGATGCTCGTCAATTGATTTGCGAGCCGGATTATTACTCGTTTGTGCCGATTCCAAGTCTGTTCTTGGAATCGGCATTTTTTTTCAAAAAGTACAATGGCGTACGGGCTGACTTTGTCCGTAACGCTATAGTACGGTTGTTTTTTTGTTAAAAATGTGAAACATGATGATTGTAAAGAAAAATTTAGTATATTTGCACACCTTTTGCCCGAAAACGATAATGGTCTTTTTCGACTATCTATTCGTTTCTGTTTTAAGCGGATAATTCGGCAGACAGAGCGGTCTTATGCATGATAAGTTTTTCAGTTTAGGTTCGATTTTATATTATTGAGAGCGATTTTTCATCTTTTAGGTCGATATTTATACAGTTTAGACTCTTTTATTATTATTATTTGGAAATCTTGTAATTCATTTTTTTTATTAACCAAATTTTTTTGTTATGTTAAAACAGTTACAAAAATTGTTACTCCTTGTGGCACTCTGTGTTCCTTGGGTAACGCAGGCACAGTCCACTTGCCAGATCAAGATTGTCGGTGAGGACGGCTATGCAGATGGTTGGAACGATGGCTATATCTCTGTTATGCAGGGTGGTAGCACGGTTACAACTTTCGACGCCGCGAATGCCGACAATGATGGTGATGGTCCGGCTTTGGACTCCGTCTTTGTGACGGTCAGTGCTGACAGTCCAGTCAGCTTTGTCTGGTCTTCCGGCCAATATGACGAGGAAGTGACCATCTGGATTTACAACTCCAGTGGAGTTCTTCTCTTCACTGTCAACGAACCGTCGGCAGGCACAATCTTTACGCTCAACAGCCCTTGCTCCAACTGCTTTGCTCCAGGAGTATTGCATGTTGACAGCTTGTCATCTGACTTTGCTAGGGTCGCTTGGAGCGGCGCTGCCGACAGTTACGGCATTTTGTGGGGCGAGTCTGCAGATTTCGTGACAGGCACCGATACTAATGCTACCGCGACCAACAACTTCTTTGAAATGTCGAATCTCCAGGCCAGCACCAGCTACACTGTCAAGGTGTGGTCTATTTGCGACAATAATGAGACTTCTGACACCGCTATTGTCAATTTCGCGACTACCGGTGAGGCTATTACTGTATTCCCCTATGTAACTGGTTTCGAAGTTGATGACGATGCTTCTTGGACTTTCGTCAACAACAACAATAACAAGTGGGCTGTCGGTCCTGCTACCGCAAACGGCGGTTCTAACAGCCTCTATATCTCTAACGATAACGGCACAAGCAATGCCTATACAAATTCTTCTACTCAGTTCAGCTACGCCTATCGCACTATTGTCATTGCCTCAGATGGCCCTTATGCCATCAGTTTCGACTGGAAAGCCAATGGCGAAGGCAGCTATGACTACTTACGTGCATGGCTCGCTCCTGCTTCGGCCCAGTTCACTGCTGGTCATGACCCCGAAGGAGGTACAAGTGCATATTCCTATCGTGAAAGCACGCCTACTGGTTGGATCGACCTCGGAGGCAAGATGAACCTCCAGACCAACTGGCAGACTGTAGTGGCTACTCCTAACCTCACTGCTGGTACCTACAACTTCGTGTTTATGTGGGCTAACGATGGAAGCGGTGGATCTCAACCCCCGGCTGCTGTCGACAATATTTCTGTGGCCGAACTGTCATGCCCGCAGCCCACTGCTCTGACGGCAACTCCTCACAGCTTTGAGGTCGACCTCAACTGGACTGCTGGTGACAGCGAGACCGAGTGGGAAATCATCGTCTCTGACACGGTGACCTACTATGCTCAAAGCAACAGCTACACTGTTACTAACCTCGAACCCTATACTTACTATCATTTTGCTGTGCGTGCCATCTGCGCTCCTGGCGACACCAGTTTCGCTACCACCATCAGCAACATTCGCACCTTGCCTTCTTGTCCGCAGCCCACGAATCTGGTGGTCGACTCGTTGACCACCAGTGAGATTTTCCTCTCTTGGGTCGCCGGTGCCGAAGAAACCGAGTGGTCTGTCACGGTAAACGACAGCAACTTCGTTACTACCGACAACCCGCTCACGCTTACTGACCTTCCGATCAACACACAGTTCACCATCGGAATCCGTGCTCTGTGCGGCAGCGATGACAGTAGTTTTGTTACTTCTGTAACCACCCGAACCCTGGCAGGAGAACCCATCAGCGAGTTCCCCTACACTTGCGGCTTTGAATACGATGCCGACAACGACATCGACCAGGCTGCCAACTGGGTGCTCAGTAACGGTGGTGCTACCAACGCTTGGTTTGTTGGCTCCGCTGTCCAAAATGGCGGCACCAAGTCGCTTTATATCAGCAACGACAATGCTTCGAGCAACAACTATAGTACCTCTTCCACAAGCCACGTGTGGGCCTACGCCACCTTCGCTTTCACCGAACCTGGCCAGTATTTCATCAGCTACGACTGGAAGAGCCAGGGCGAAAGCCATAACTATGACTACCTTCGTGTTTTCTTGGCTCCCGCATCGATTGAATTCGAGGGCGGCTCGCCTTCGCCCCTTGGCACCAACACCTATGCTGCTGCCAACGCTTCGCTCCCCGCGGGCTGCATCGAGCTCAGCGGTCGCACCTCTTCGCCCTACACTTTGGCTTTGAGCAACACCTGGAACACCGTTGCCATGCCTTTCACCATCACCAACCAAGGCCTCTACAAGTTGGTCTTCTTCTGGTCGAACGATGGCAGTGGCGGCACCAACCCCCCGGCTGCCGTCGACAACATTATCGTCAACCAGCTCAGCTGTCCGGCACCTACCAGCTTCGCTATCGACACTATCGAAGCTCACCAGGTTACCCTGAACTGGACCGCTATCGGCGATGAAAGCGAATGGCTCGTCCGCGCTAACGCCAACGGTCTAACCGGCGACTGGGAGTCGGTAACTTCGACCCCCTACATCATGAGCGGTCTCTCCAGCGCCACCAACTACACCTTCCAGCTCGTCGCACTCTGCGGTGCTGGCGACACCAGCCTCGTCGTATCTACCAACGGCACTACGGCTATCTCCTGCCCCGCACCTACCGATTTCGCCGCTACCGTGGACAGCACTTCCGGTGATATCGTCTTGACCTGGACCGACGACAGCGGTTCCAACTGGGATGTCGTCTATGGCACTCTGGGTGTCAATCCCTACACCACTGACGACATCGAGTCGGTATCGACCAACTCCTACCAGATCTCCAATCTCAACAATGGTTTCTACGAGGCTTATGTCCGTACCAACTGCGGCAATGACGACTACAGCTCCTGGGTAGGCCCGCTGCCTTTCAATGTCGGTATCGTCGTCATGAACATGAATGCCGGCAACGACACCGTCTATACCTGCAATGCTATCATCTACGACAATGGCGGCCCCAACGGTAACTACTCCAACTCCTTCGACGGCACCATTGTGGTCTATCCCGACCAGCCCAACAACGGCTTCCTCATCACGGGCCACTCCCAGACCGAAGGTTCCTGGGATTACGTCACCGTCTATGATGGTGTGGGCACCTCGGGTACTATGCTCTTCCGCGACAACACCAGCGGTGACTACAGCGTCCACCAGATTGGCCCCTTCATGACTGAAGGCCCTGTCACCATCGCTTTCCATGCCGACGGCTCCTCTACCTACAGCGGCTTCGAGATCAACCTTACTTGCCAAGCCCTCAGCGACTGTGCTACTCCGGCCTACGTCAACGTTTCTTCTGTCTCCAACAACCAGGCTACCCTTGCTTGGTCCGACACCAGCAACGCGTGGAACGGTTCTACCGTCCTTTGGGGTACTGCCAACGACATCAGCCAGGCTATCGACAGCGTCACCCTTGCTGCCGGCGTCAACAATTATACTATCACTGGCCTCACTGGCACCACTACCTACTATGCTTGGGTGCGTGGCGAATGCTCCGAGCCCAGCCGCGCCATTCAGGTGAACTTCACCACCACTGTGGACTGCGCCCCCGTTGAAGGCCTCCATGTCTCTGGCGTCGACTATCATGCTTTCGCCCTCGAATGGAACGCTCCCACTGTCGGCAACAACGCTACCCAATACGTGGTTGCCTGGAAACATGCCAACGCCTCCACTTGGAATACCGACACCGTCACCGACACCTATTATTATATTAATGGCCTCGGCGTCGACTCGACTTACAACTACCGCGTCACCACCATCTGCGACCAGCTCTATGCCAACGCTGTCTCTGGCACTGTTCAAACTCGCGGCTGCGGTGTTGTCATAGGTAGCGGCGACGGCACTTCATCTTATCTGCCTTCCTACTCCTTCTATGATTACAGCTACACTCAGCAAATCATTCTCGATGAGGAAATGGACAACCTCGACAGCATCGCCACCATCGCTTTCTACAATGCAGGTTCCGACGTGCCGCGTAATATCGTCATCTACATGGGCAACACCACTCAGAGCTCTTTCAGCAGCACTACCAACTATGTTCCCTTCGCCGACCTCGACACCGTTTATGAAGGTCAGCTCACGGGCACCGGCTGGGTTACCTTGCCCCTCACCAATACCTTCGTTCGCACCACTGGCAGCAACCTTGTGATTGCCGTCGACGACAACACCGGTAGTTGGTCCTCTGGTCCTTCCTGGAGAACCAGCAGCACCGCCACTACCCGCGGTATGTACTTCTATCAGGATGACACCGACATCAATCCCCAGGCGCCTTCAGCTTCGAGCTACAGCACGGTCAACTACGTCAACCAGGTTCGTCTGGTTCCTCCCACCTGCGTACTCCCCGATTGCGCCGCGCCTATCGTGTCGCTCTCTAATATCGACCAGCATAGCGTGACGGTCAACTTCCCTGTTGAAACGGGCTCCACCTATGAGGTCTCCTATAAACTGGTCTCCGAGTCCAACTGGACCGTCGCCGAAGCTGCCAACACCACGGGTAACGTGAACATTACCGGCCTCAGCGCTTCTGCCAACTACATGGTACGCGTTACTACCGATTGCAACGGCACCACCCTTTCCGGCAGCGCCAGCTTCTGGACCCTCTGCGGCCCTGTCAGCGTACCGCTGTTCGTCGACTTCGAGAATATGAACTATGGCAACCTCAGCATCAACTGCTGGACCACTGGTTCCACCAACTTGGGTACTAGTTATCCCTATCCCTATGTTGTCTCCCTCACCGGCGATCCCAACAAGCTGCTGCTCCTCTACAACGGCGCTTACGTGATCCTGCCTCAAATGGCCGCTCCGCTCAACGAGCTCCAGGCCCGCTTCACCTTCACCCAGGGCGGCGACAGCGTCCGTCTGCTCATCGGCTTGATGGACAATCCTTCACTCCCCATCAGCTCCATGACGGTGCTCGACACCTTGGTGCGTTCTGACTACGACACTACTACCAGTACCGTTCAGATCACCTATTCCTTCGCCAACACTGGCGTGACCGACAGCTCCAAGTACATCGCCTTCTGGGATGCTTTCAACGACAACTACAGCTTCATCGACAACCTCAACATCGAGTTCATCCCCGCATGCTCTCCTGTTGCCAACCTCGCTGTGGCCAATGTCGGCACCACCACTGCTGATGTCAGCTGGACTACCACTGGCGCCGGCGCTGCCGGCTACATCGTCGAGTACGGTCCTCACGGTTTCGTCCCCGGCTCTGCCGCTGGAACCACCGTCGCTGCCACTGGCACCTCGACAACCCTCACGGGCCTCAACAACAGCACCTACTATGATGTGTATGTCTATGCTGCCTGCACCGCCCTCGGCGACACCTCTATCGCCACTGGCCCCGTAGCTTTCAACACGCTCTGTGGTGCGCTTACCGAACTGCCCTACTTCACCAATTTCGAGAACATCGTTCCCGCCGGCACCGGCAGCAGCAACACTTCCTATCTGCCCAACTGCTGGACGGCTTCTTCCAACGGCACCGTGCCGCACATCTACTACACCACCGCTACCAACTATGCCCCCTCGCAGGCCTACGCCCTCCGCGTGGTCGACGACGGCTACCTGGTGCTTAACGAAATGGGCGTCGACCTCGACACCCTCATGCTTTCCTTCCACGACTACAATTTCAGCCCCAACACCTACGGCATCGTCGTCGGTGCTGTCGACAACAATGGCGCGGGCTTCGAGAACACCTTCGTGCCGATCGACACCATCGTGTTCCCCACCAACAATGAAAGCATCGTGAACTCCTACTTGGTCGACTATACCGGCAGCGCACACTATATTGCCCTCAAGTTCTTCGGCAATACAGGTACCGGCACTGCTCACTACATCGACAATTTCACTATCGACTATGTGCCTTCTTGCATCGCTCCTCAGCGTGTCCATGCCGTCAACCTGACCAATGTGGACTGCGACCTTGCTTGGAGCGTCAGCCAGGCTCCGTCCTACACTGTGGAGTATGGCCTTCAGGGCTTCGTCCCCGGCACCGGCACTGTCATGACTACCAACACCCGCAGCATCAGCCTCACCAACCTGACCCCCGACACCTATTATGATGTCTACCTCGTCAGCTCCTGCGGTAGCGACACGGTACGCTACACCTTCCGCACGCTCGTCGCTGCTCCCGCCACCGTGCCTTACGACTGCGACTTCCAGGCCGCCGACAACAACGGCTGGGATCTCCTCAACGGCACGCAAACCAACTACTGGATGGTGGGTACTGAAAGCGGCTCCAACCGCGCACTCTTCATCACCGACAACGGTACCTCTCCCAACTACACGGGTTCGACGTCGACGGTCTTTGCTACGCGTACCATCAGCTTCACCCAGGCTGCCCAATATGCCTATGCATTCGACTGGAAATGCGAGGGTGAATCCAGCTGGGATTACCTCCGTGCTGCTCTTGTCCCCGTCGATGCTCAGCTCACCGAGGGCAGCCTCAGCGGTTTCGACGAAAATTCGTCAATGCCTGCAGGCTCTATAGCCCTCGACGGCGGCGCCCGACTCAACCAGAACTCCTCATGGACCACCCAGGAAGGCACCTTTAACCTCACCCAGCCGGGTGTCTACAAGATTGTCTTCATGTGGCACAACGACGGTTCTATCAACAATCAGCCGGCTCCTCAGATCGACAATTTGGCGATCGTTCTCAACACCTGTCCTGCTCCTACCAACGTCACCGCTACGCTCGATGCCTCTGGCTCCTCGGCTACGGTCGACTGGACCGACGTGCAGACTCCGCTCTCATGGATCGTTGAATACGGTCCCGCCGGTTTCTCTCATGGTTCTGACGAGGCTACTGCTATCAGCGTCAACGCACATCCTGTCACCATCACCGGTCTGGCCAGCTCGACCAATTACGACATCTTCGTGCGTCCCGTCTGTACCGGCGCCGACACTGGCCGCTGGGTCAGAACGAGCCTCTCTACGCCGATGTGTGCCGATCCCACCATCGTCATGAGCTTCGACACCAATATGACGCAGACCACTTCGAGCTATGCTCCTCTTGGATACAGCTTCTACAACTACGGCTACACCCAGACCATCATCGATGCCTCTCGTATGGCCGATATGGATGGTGACATCCAGGCCCTCGCCTTCCTGACGGCTTCGTCTCAGGCTGGTTCCTATTACAGCAATATGGATGTCTACATGGCCAATGTCAGCGAGAGCGACCTCAGCGCCGGCTTCATCTATCCTGACGACTCTGCTCACGTCTTTGTACAGGTTATTGCTGGCGGCAACTTCAACTACGACAGCGTTGGCTGGTTCGAACAGATCTTCGACGTTCCCTTCACTTGGGACGGACAGAGCAACGTCCTTATTGCTGTCAACCGTCTCCATGGCTCCTATACACAAGGTTCCTCTTTCATGGCTTATAGTGATAGCACTACCGATGCCAAGACCCGTTCCGTATACAGAGATGGCAGCGCCTACGACATCATGTCCGTCACGGGTGGCAGCACCTACGACTATGTCGGCGCTATCAAGCTCCTCAGCTGCGGCGCTGGATGCTCGCGTCCCGCCGGCCTCTCCGTTACGGCTCACGACTACAGCTCCGCCACTATTCAGTGGTCTGGCAATGCCGCTCAGTACGAGGTTGCCGTCAAGGCTTCCAACGTCGCTGTTTGGCCTGATGGCATCACGGTGAACGCGAACAACTATACTGTTACCGGCCTCAACGCCGCCACCAGCTATCAGTTCCGCGTCCGCGCCATCTGCGACGCCAACGAGGGTCTCATCTCCGACTGGAACACTGTCAGCTTCACCACCGACAGCCTGCCTTGCTTCGCTCCTTCGGCACTGCAGACCACCGCTATCGACCTTACTACCGCCACCTTCGACTGGACCGTCGGCGGCGAGGAGACGATGTGGAACATCCACGTCTGGAACACCTCCTTCGACCAGTACTACGAAGTCTCTACGCATCCCGCC